>ERZ772967.134-NODE-134-length-60498-cov-37.368661_pt1 | contig 60498 bp, 53 predicted proteins | sample MGYA00511677_ERZ772967 | MGnify/ENA primary metagenome ERZ772967 (study PRJEB29015, sample SAMEA2737931) | human oral metagenome | biome: human oral; feature: human-associated habitat; material: dental | place: China | collected 2146 ...
TCAAGTTAACCGAACTAACCGGTCTTAAGGCTAAAGGACATAAAGCTTTGATGTTAAAAAGTACCGACTAAACAGTACGCTCAATTCCAATATGTTTGTGAGTCAGAACAGACGATTGTTGGACTATTTTGTGCCACAGCACTATCAATTGCAGTTAAACATAGAGCCGGAACAGTCACGCTTCAGCGGACAAGTCACCGTAACAGGAAAGACTGTCGGCAAGCAGACCAGACTACACAGTAAAGATCTGGATATCTTATCGGTCAAAACGGAGCGAAACGATAGTCCCGACTGGAGATTAAGTGAAGACGAGCTTATCATTGACGACACCGCCAATGAGATTACCGTCCAGTTTCAAGGACGGCTCAGCGATACAGCCATGAATGGGCTGTATCTCTGTAAATATCGTCAGGACGGGCATACTTGCCGCTTGTTTGCCACTCAGTTTGAGTCACACTATGCCAGAAAATGCTTTCCCTGTGTTGATGAGCCGTCAGCCAAAGCTACCTTTGACTTATCCATTACCGTTAACAGTCCCGACATACAGACTGTCCTGTCCAACATGCCCGGCGAACAGGTCAACCATACCTGGCGTTTTCAGACTACACCCAAGATGTCGACTTATTTGCTGGCTTTTGTCGGTGGTAACTTTGTCAGTAAATCCGACCGGACTAAGCGAGGCGTCAAAGTCAATGTCTATGCTACCCCGGCTCAACCGACCGGACTAATGGACTACGCCTTAGATACAGCCGTCAAGTCGGTTGAATTTTACGAGGACTATTTCGGAATCGACTATCCTCTACCCAAACTGGATAACGTAGCACTACCCGACTTCTCTGCCGGAGCGATGGAGAATTGGGGGCTGATCACTTATCGAGAGTCAGCGATGCTGGCAGACAATAACTCCGCCGTAGACACCCGAGAGTCCGTCGCCATCACTATCACTCACGAGATCGCCCACCAATGGTTCGGTAATTTAGTGACGATGGCGTGGTGGGATGATCTCTGGCTCAACGAAAGCTTTGCCAGTTTGATGGAGCATATTGTAACCGACCGGCTACACCCTGAGTATCACGTCATGGATGACCTCCAGGCTAGCGATGTCTTTTACGCTCTGACCCGAGACTCTCTCGCCGGTGTCCAAGCCGTCCGGCAGACGGTCGGCTCGCCTGACGAGATCGCCACCTTGTTTGACGGAGCGATCGTCTATATCAAGGGAGAGAGACTGATGAAGATGCTCCGTCGATTGATCGGCGAAGGGCAGTTCCGTCGAGCCCTCAGACACTACTTTACTAAGCACAAGTATGGCAATACTGTTGCCGACGACCTGTGGCAAGCAATGTCTGAGGTTAGTAAACTGGATATCGCTCAGCTGATGAAGTCGTGGCTGACTGAGCCGGGCTACCCGATTATCACCGCCGACTTAATTGAGCCAAAGAGACTCCGACTAAAACAGGCTCCCCTGCACGCCGAATCGCCCGTTGAGACTCGCCCCGTACCCCTATTTTGCAATTTGCCGGATGCGCCTAAGTTAATGACCGAACCGGAGATCGTTCTGGATGCACCGACCGATCAAACAATTCAGCTCAATGTCGGTGGTGACGGTCACTATCTGACCGAATACGATGATCGGCTCTTCACCAGGCTACGCCGACGATTTAGCGACCTTGGTACTATCGACAAGATTGAGCTTCTCCAAGAATCATTCTTCCTATCTCAGCTCGGTCGTTGCGACATCAGCCAACAATTAGATCTGCTAAGCAAGGCCAGACATGAGACTAATCAAGCGATGATCGGTAAGGTGGCCGGGCTAACTGCCGGGCTGGATCGATTGGTTGACCTAGATTCAGACGAACAAGCTGCGCTGAGACAATTCGTCTCCGGTTTATTCAAAGGTCAATTTACCCGTATCTTCCAAGGCCATACAGACGACATTAATGACACTAAGGCTCGACCCATCATCTTGTCCAGACTGGTCTACGCCCGAGATAAACAGGCGATCGCCTACTGCGACGATCTCTACCGACAGCACGCTGCGGATATCAGTCAAATCGACAGTAACCTCCGATCGGTTGTTATCTCCGCCGAGGTCAGACTAGCTCGACCGGGCGTTTTTGATCGGCTATGGAAGCTCTATCTCTCGGTCCAAGATGTCGAATTGCGTCTGGACATCTGCAGTGCTTTAACCGCAACTACCGACCTCAGTCAAGCTGATAAGCTACTGACCGGCTCAACCGTAACCACGCTGATCCGACCACAAGATAATTACTATTTCATCAGCGGACTAATGGCCAACCGATATACCCGTTCGACCGCCTGGCGCTGGATCAGACATAATTGGTCATGGATTGAGGAAGTCTTCGGTGGCGATATGAATTACGACAGTTACGTCCAAGTCGCTGGGCATCATCTCAGTACCGATGATCAGCTGGTTGAATACGATAATTTCTTTAGGGGTATCAATGCTCCGGCGCTCAGTCGCACTATCAAGCTGGGTCACAACGATATAGTTCAGCGTCTCAGCTGGATCAAACGGAACCGTCCCGTCCTAACAGACTTTCTTCGTCAAGAAATATAGCCCTCCCGTCGAAACGAGAGGGCTACCACGGAGACCGACCGGCTAGTCAGCTAGTCTGCTCCACGGAGGTAACTTGCGGTAGTGAAGGTCGCCTTCCAGGTATGATGCCAATTCCCGATAAGTGCGACCGGCTAGCGCCGCCCCTTCGACCAGGTTGCAACACCGCCCCAGCAGCAGACTGGTACTATCAAGCACCTCCCCGAATTTCCGCTCGGTCAGATTCTTGAAGTTGACCGTCACCAGCCCCTTCAGATCACCCTTGTAGACATAGGCATACGCCCGTGCTTCCTGATTGAGCTTCAATGAACTACCGAGTAAATGCTCGATGCGGTAGCGGTTCTTCGCCACTCTCGGACACTGCGTCTCGCTAAGCCCGGCCGTCATCAGCCGGTGCTCCAGGTCAGTCAGCGCCACCGTAGTCACGCCGAAGCGCTCCACGTCGTACCTGCTCGGCTCCTTTACCACCATCAGAGCTTGACAGGTGTTTTCATTCCGAATCAAACGATACTTGATGCGAGGTCGATCTGTCCCGTCTTCTCGGGGACGACCTACATAAATATCCTCGATTTCAGTTCGCCTCAGCCCCTTCAGACTTCTCATCAGATACTTAGTAGCCAAGAAAACCAACTCATGGCCACTGTAGTACGCCACCGAATGGCTCGCTCCTGGGACAATTCCCTTTGTTCCGGCCATTGCCATCTCCACCTGTACCATCGTTACCTCCTTTAGGTACGACTACGAATAGTTAGGTGAATACTACAGCATCACTAGGCAAAGTGTCAAACAATAGCGACTTGGTCGTCGACTTGAGGTGGGGTGCCGCTGAGTGACATCGCCATCAGCTGCGGGCTCAGCCCCCGACACTGCTGACTCCGCCACAGCAGATACATTTCTGCACCCAGGTGCATTTGGCGTAGCTTAGTGGGTGTAATAGCGTCAAGCCCTTTGCCATGCCGATCTGCCTCCCGATATTTAACCTCGACGAAGTAGATCCGGTCACTTTTCTTCGCTATGATATCAACCTCGCAGTACTTAGTCCGCCAATTACGATCAACTATAGTATAGCCTTGTCGGACCAGATAATTCGCCGCTTCCGCCTCCGCCAGCTGACCGGCGGTCTGAGCGGACCGACTCTTAGTCGTCACTTCCTCACCCAAGAACTGTCGAACCGGTCGAAAGCTCAGTCGATGCACACCGGGGATAACTCCCCGGTCTCGAATCGCCCGCAAGTGGTCTCTAGTGCCATAGCCCATATGTCGCTCAAAGCCATAGCCCGGGTAAAGCTCGGCTAATCGGCTCATGTAGTGGTCTCTCGCCACCTTAGCTACGATCGAGGCGGCAGAGACTGCCTGCACCTTAGCATCGGCCTTGACCAGTACAGTCGCCTCCGGGTCGTCTAACAGGTTAATATTGCCATCGATTACCAGGTTATCAGCCTCGTCTCTTAGCCCGGACGGTAGCTGTCGATAGGCCAGACGAGCCGCCAGCTTTAATCCTCGAGCCATGCCGATCCGGTCAAGTCGGCTAGCGTCGACCCAGCCCAGCCCAATTCCGAGCGCCCGCCCTTTGACGTAAATAGAACGCTCAAGTCGCCTCTTAGGGCTCAGCTGCTTACTGTCAGCCAGACCCTCATACACCACCCGGTTATTCAGAGCTACCGCCCCAACAACAAGTGGTCCGGCTAGCGGACCACGCCCCACCTCGTCAATACCGATAATAATACGGCTATTTGTCATGGTGACGAGCAGTCACCTCAGCAGCTTTAGCCTCAAGCTCAGCTTGCTCCTTCGCCTTAGCATCAGCCTTAGCTTCTGCTGCCGCCTTAGCGGTAGCTTTTGCCTCTGCCGCCGCCTGTTTAGCCGACTCATCGTCGATGTCATTGATACTCTTGTCAAAAGCCTTGCCGGTCAGACGTGCCGATTTGCCGAAGCGCTGGCGCAAGTAAGATAGGTAATTGCGACGCACCTTGCTCCGCTTGACTACCTCCACCTTCTCGACTAAGGGAGAGTGGAGCAGATATGACTTCTCAACCCCCACTCCGGAAGCAATCCGTCGCACCGTGATCCGACTGGTTAGCGAGTTCTTGCGATCCGTCCGGATCACCACTCCCTCAAACATCTGAATACGACTCTTATTGCCTTCCTGAATCTTCTGGTAGACTCGCACGGTATCGCCGCTACGAACATCGACGACCGCCGGCTTCTTCTGAGCATCGGCAATCTCTTTAACTAAATCACTCATAGCACTCCTAATAACTTAGACTTAATCTCTCACATATATTACCACATATGGTCATGATGGCAAAAAGACGGCAGTAAGCAGCCTTGCTACGGTGCTACAACACCCGATTGACTTCTTCCAGGGTGGTTTCGCCGGCTAGCGCTTTCAGGATACCCTTCTGCAGCATAGTAATCATCCCGGCTCGACGAGCTGTGTTAGTGATGGCATTAGCGTTAACATCCTTGACCTCGCCACTGATAAACTTAGCGATATCATCGTCAACCAGCAGCTGCTCCATCAGCACCTGGCGACCTTTGTAGCCGAAAGGATTCTCCTCAGACTTACCCGGATGCCAGAGCCGAATATGGTCTAGGTCAGGTTTATCCGTGCCGTCCGGTAAATCCGCCAGACTCTGCCTAATCCACTGCTTGGTCATTTCATCAGGCTCATACTCTATCTTGGTAGCCGGATCTAATCGACGAACCAGGCGCTGACCAATCACCACTCGAATAGCACTGGTAAAGACGGGGTTGATGCCGATCATATCAATGATTCGAGCAAAAGCCGAGCCGGCATCCTGAGCGTGAAAGGTGGCTAGGAGCAGGTGTCCGGTGATGGCCGCCTGGATAGCCGTCTTAGCCGTGTCGTTGTCTCTGATCTCACCGACCATCACTACATCAGGATCGAGACGAAGGATGGTCCGCACATTATCGGCAAAAGTCTGCCCATGAGTCGTATCGACCGGAATCTGAGTGATACCCGGGATGTCAAACTCTACCGGATCCTCCAGGGTGAGAATCTTGCGGCTGGTGTCATTAAGAGCATTAACGATGCTAAATAGCGTAGTTGATTTACCCGAGCCGGTTGGCCCGACCACCATGACCATGCCATGCGGGTGTGAGATAATCTCCTTAAACTCAACCATTTCCTTGTCATCAAGACCCAGTACATCAAGGCTGAGCATCTCAGAACGGAAGTTAAATAGACGAATCACGGCATCTTGACCGTACATGGTTGGCACTGTCTCAATACGCATGTTTAGAGTGTGGTCATCCGCCTCCGCCTGGTACACCTGCCCCGACTTGTCTAATAGCTGGAACGACTTACGTAGCTCACCGATCTCCCGGACGATATGCCCTGACTGTGCCTCCATGGCGGCCGTTGATAAGTTAGCCGCACTGGCGATCGAACTGAATAAGACCCTGTACTTGTCATGCGATAGTGTCGCTACCGGATGCAATGCCCCGTCGATTCGGAAGCGAACTCGCACCTGATCACGCTGGTGCTCGAGATGAATATCTGACGCACCCAACTTATCCGCCTGGAGAATTAAATAATTCAAGATATCGTCAGGTCGCACTTCGTCCAGCTCAATGCTGACTTTGTGGATAGTGTCACTATCTCCCTCCGAGCTGATCTGGACATCGTGATAGACTACGTTCTTAGGCGGGTCATAGCGACGCATGATATTGCGAAATGACGAGTTGGAGATGACTTCATACCGAACACTCTCAGAGTCCCGCTCCGCCTGGGCGTTGATCTCCTTCAAGCGTGATTCAGGGGTGTCCAAGGTGATGCCATAGATGGATGGAGTGATGTAGCTACCTTTGGCCAGAGGGATCATTTTGTAGCGGTACATGTCTGAGATTTCCATCATGCCCTGGATCAGGGGGATGGTCGCTTCTTCGTTAGTCATGTCCCGGTAAGGGACGCCTAAGATCAGGGCTCGTTTAGCAGTGCTGGCTTCGTCAGCTTCCCGAAAGCGCTGTTGATGTACCGCTTCTTCATCCATGGTTATATTTTAGCACAAGCGTTTATGCTTCCCTCTTGCGTCAACTATGACATACAATGGCAACCCTAGTGATAAATTACTCTGTAATTCAGATTATAAGTCTGTAATTCCCCTCCACATATAACTTGAGTTGGTACGAGTAGTACAGGTATATCAACAAGATTAAGCTCCGTAGCTCAGAGCAGGGCGTATGGTCTCCTCAGACCTGGCGACGTACAATCTACCACTGGCAATTGCTAACTTACCGTTATATCAACAGTCTTCGTCAACCATATCGCCCTGCTCTTACGCACTATCATTCTTTATCGCACTAAAGGGTGTCTTTCGTCCTTCGTCTGCGTCAGTCATTTCCTGAAGACTGTGTGCGCTTGTAGCACAGCAGCACACGAGCCAGCCAGGCGGGTCTGAAGGAAATGATGACGAGACGAAGAGTGAGAGGTTGACTAGGTAGTAGAATCGAGGAGACCATACAGTTTGCTCTGAGTGCCTGATAGCCGCATCCAAGAGTGTCTGTTGTCCTTCATCTGCATCGTCATTTCCTGAAGACTGTGCACGCTTGAAGCTCAGCAGTGCACGAGCCAGCCAGGCGGGTCTGAAGGAAATGATGATGCAGATGAAGAGTGGGGGGTAACATAACACAAAGGCTATACTATTTCAGCTTTTGACGTAGGATCTTTTGGGCGAGGGCGGGGTTGGCTTGACCTTTGGATTGCTTCATGACTTGACCGACCAAGAAACCGATCACCTTATCTTGTCCTGACTTAAAGTCAGCCACCGCCTTAGCGCAACCCGGCGCAGCGATTACTTGATCAACGATCGCTTCAATCGCTCCCTTGTCACTGACCTGCAGTAAATGCTTTGACTCAGCGACCGCCAGCGGATCTGCATCAGTCTGTAATATCTCAGCAAAGATCTCCTTACCGGCTGTCGACGACACTTCGTTACCATCGAGCATTTGAGCCAGTTTGATCAGATGAGCAACGGATGGTAGATGGTCCAGCTCACCGGACGTAGTCTCGTCGTCGCCGCTCGGCAGACAACTGGCGAACAGATTGGCGACCCGCCGAGCCGCCGCCTCGCCTGACTGGTCCAGAATGTCGCTAATGACAGCGGCAATCTGCCGATGCGACAGCAGCACTCGCACCACCGAGTCATCAAGCTTGAGCCGGGTAAACTTCGTCCGATAATCAGCGGGCATCAGCGGAAAGCCAGCCTGCATCTCGGCAACGTCCGCTTCGGTCAAGACAACCGGTGGAATGTCAGCATCGGGCATATAGCGGTAATCTTGGGCATCCTCTTTGCTTCGCTGCTCAAAGGTCTTCCCCTCCGCTTCTGACCAGCCCCTAGTCTGCTGTTTGATCAATTGCCCGCTCTTCAAGACGCCAATTTGCCGACGGATCTCGTAATCGGTAGCTCGTTCAACTGCTCGAAATGAGTTCAGGTTCTTAAGCTCGGTTCTAGTCCCCAACTGACCACCCGGTTTCGCCACTGAGATATTGACATCGAAACGCATATTGCCGTGATATAGGTCGCCGATGGTCACATCAGCATAGGTCATCAGCAGATGGAGCTCCTCCGTATAAGCTCGTGCCATACTAGCCGAGTGAATATCCGGCTCGGCGACAATCTCAATCAATGGAGTACCAGCCCGATTCAGATCAACTAACGAGTAGCTACCTAGATGAGTTAGTTTTCCGGCATCTTCTTCAACATGAGCGTGGTGAATCCGCACTTGCTCACCGCTAGGTAGCTCAACCAGCCCGCCGATGATAAGAGGCTGATACATCTGAGATATCTGATAACCCTTGGGTAGATCGGGGTAGAAATAATGCTTACGGTCAAAACGGCTCTCATGAGCGATCCGACTACCTAGTGCCTTACCGGCTCGCACTGCCTTGACGATAGCCTCTCGGTTCAATACCGGCAGCATTCCCGGCAGAGCATAGTCAATCACACTAACCTTACTATTTGGCTCCGCCTCCCGAGCGTCATTATCGGTGGCACTGAAGAGCTTTGTGGCAGTATTTAACTGGACGTGACACTCTATTCCAATAGTCGGCAAGTAGCCATCCACCAGATAACGATCAACTTCGCCATCAATTCTGCTGCCATGTTCGCCGGCACTGCCTAATACGTCTTTTGTCATTGCTTTATATCGCTCCTAAATCCCGCAGGGCTTTCTTATATATCGCCAGCATCCGAGTGGCCACGGATTTATTAACCGAGCCATCCACCTCGTGAGCAATCCGATTACGCACTTTATGCGCCGCCCAAACTCCATTAATATCGCTAAATAGCTTGTTTGATTTCTTCAGTCGATCGCCCATTGTCTGCCCCGCTACCCCGCTCTCTCGCAGTGCCTTGTCCAGCAGTTTATCGGCACTGAGAATAGCGAATTGATACGAGGCTAAGTTATTTCTATCGATATTATTATCAATCTCCAGCCAAGCAGTCCGATACCGTTCTTTATTAAGAACCTTGCCATGACCTCTAGTCAAAGCAATGATCGCCAAGAGTACGCCACCAACAACCGCCACGATAGCTATCATGATCGCAGTCGAAAATGCGTTAGGCATTGTCCGCCTCCAGTTGCTTTGCCATAGCAAGTAAGCTAGCGTCCGCCTTGGCCGGAGCAATCAGCTGTACCCCGATCGGCAGACCTGCTTTGCTACGACCGTTTGGTACAGATATAGCAGGCAAACCGGCCAGCGAGGCGGGTACGGTCATAGCGTCCGCTAGATACATCTTGAGCGGGTCGTGAGTATTCTCCCCTAGCTTAAAGGCCGGTGTCGGCGAGACCGGCGAGAGCAGGAAATCGTAGCTCTCAAATAGCTTGTCCAGTTGCCTGATCAGAAGTGTACGAGCCTGCTGCGCCTTAAGATAATATGCATCATAATAGCCGCTAGATAGCACATAAGAGCCGATCATGATGCGGCGTTTGTTCTCCGGCATCAGCCCATCGTCTCGACTCATGCCGTAGACATCATCCAGCCGATGCGCCTCAGGCGAGCGTTCGCCATAGCGGATACCATCATAGCGAGCCATATTCGACGACAGTTCAGCAGGTATCACTATGTAGTAGATCGCTAGGGCATATTGCGCCATCGGCAGCTTCACTAAGTCCACCTGATGTCCCGACTCACGTAAACGCTGTGCTAATTGGTTGGTCTGACTAGCTACGTCATCATCAACCCCCTCGCCGATGAAGTCCTCAATCAGACCGATACGCTGCCCGCTAGGAGACTCAGTTAGCGGAGAAAAATACCTGGAGTAGACCGTACCATCTCGCTGATCTTGACCAGCTAGAACATCGGCTATAATCTCACTATCCCGCACCGTCCGAGTTATCGGACCGACCGTATCGGTCGAGCTGGCCATCGCCACTACGCCATAACGGCTAATCATGCCATAAGTTGGCTTATAGCCCACCACGCCGTTAAAGCTGGCCGGCTGACGGATTGACCCCCCAGTATCCGACCCTAGAGCAAAGGGTACGATGCCGCTAGCCACCGCCACCGCTGAGCCGCCCGAAGAGCCGCCTGCCACTCGCCCCTTGTCAATGGCGTTACGAGTCGGACCGAAAGCACTATTCTCGGTCGACCCACCGTGGGCAAAGGCGTCCAGGTTCGCCTTGCCAATCATTATGGCATCCTCAGCCTCAATTCGTTCGATCGCCGTGGCATCAATTGGCGAACGAAAGTTGTCCAGCATTTTACTGGCGGCTGTCGTGTGACCAACCTTGGTCAGGAAGTTATCCTTGGCTACGTATGGCACTCCGACTAGCCTCCCCACAGACTCACCCTTCTTGAGCCTGGCGTCAAGCTGATCTGCTCGGGCTAGTGCTTGTTCAGCACAGACCTCCAGCAGACAGTGCAGCTCATCTCGCTCCTTGGCTTGAGCTAGCGCCCGCTCTACCTCTGCCCTGACTGAGGTACGACCGGATTTAACGTCAGCTACAATTCGTTCTATCTCGCTCTTCATCCTATAGCACCTTGGGGACTTTTACCTGACCATCTTCACTATCAGGCGCCAGTTGCAATAACTCCTGTCGCCCCAGCTGGGGTTTGGCCTCATCCGCCCGCCAGACATTATCTAGCCCGGTTAGCTGAAAGGTCGGTTCGACTCCGGCGGTATCCAGCTCGTCTAATTGATCTATATAGCCGACTATTCTGTCAATATCACTAGCTAGCGAAGTCAGCTCAGTCTTATTCAGTCTGATCTGACTTAGCTCCGCCAGATGACGCACATCTTCTAAACTAACACTCATCGCTCTTCATTATACACTCTTGCCACCCAAAACTTGAGCTCTCGGAGAGCTATCTACCTGGAGAGGGTGTTGACGTCGTAATAGTGCTGCATCAAGCTCTCGGTACTGGTAGATGGAGTGTGAGTCTTCACCAGTACAGCGATAGAAGCCAAGCTTAACCCGGCGATAGCCACCGATAAGACAATGATAGATAGTTGTGATGGCTTGAACTCTGCCTTAACAAACTTGCCGATCATTACCTTAGCGCCGAATAGACCACCGGCTATGCCGGACATGGGAATGATACCACCCAGTAAATTAGAGACCCACGGTGTATGCTCGTTGACTGACAGTAACGATGCTAGCAAGATACCACCGGCTGCTACCGCCGCCAGACCGGCAAAGACCAAGCAAAACGATTGCCCAGCCTGACTAATCAGATGATAGCTCCGACTGTTGACCAGCATACCTGCATCCTTAGAGGCAACTATCTTACCAAGCGATAGCTTAGCGACAACAGCCAGAAAAACCGACAGACACCCGCCCGTTACTATCGAAATAATACTCCCATTACCAAAAATGCTCAGTAGGCTCGGCGCCGAGACGCCGGCGTCAGCAAGTCTAGCAATGGCACTGGTCAGAGTGAAAGCACCCAGGCCCATCGACAGTATAGTCGCAATGACTGCTGTACCATATTGAATTATCAGCTCATTAGCTATGGATTTCTTATCCTCCATTATCCCCCTCGCTACGGATTACCCGTTAATTAGTTTATACCCCTATTATACAGCTTGATTGACACAAGGCCAAACCTTGACCAATCACATTATTATATTATCGCACTTCCAGTATTAGCCCGGCTTGCATCAAGACGTCTATTTCTTCTCTCGGTACGTCGCTATAGCCTGCTGGGCGGCAGCTTGCTGAGCTTGTTGTTTACTCGTGCCAGTACCCCTGCCCATTTCCCGACCGGCTACATAAACCCCAACAACAAAGGTTTTGTCATGGTCCGGACCGGACTCTTCCAGCACCCGGTAACTCGGCGTCTCGTTATCAATCCGTTGCGATATCTCTTGCAGGTACGACTTAGCGTCACGCCAACTGCCGTCTCTCAAGATCTCGTCAACATTAACTAAGATATGCTCCGAGATAAATTGGCTAGCCACCTGGTAACCCTGGTCGAGATAAATCGCCCCGATCAGTGCCTCAAAGCAATTAGCCACTATATGCAGCTTGGCTTGCTCCGATCCATCCCGCTCACCTTTCGACATCCGTACCAGCGGCTCATAGCCAAGTTCATCACCGGCGTCACGGATTGATTCTGTCCGAACTAGAGCAGAGCGCCATGAGGTCAGCACCCCCTCCGGCATGTCAAAGCTACGAAAGAGATAGTCAGTCGTAGCTAGCTCCAATACTGCATCACCTAAGAACTCCAGCCGTTCATTATGAGCTTTCGCCACTCGCCGATGCTCATTAACATAGCTCCGATGAGTCAAGGCGGTGACTAGTAGGGACGGATTACTAAAAATAAAGCCCAGCTTAGCCTGTGCCCAAGCTTGATAAGGGGCGAAATCAACCCCCTCCACGATCGGTACTACCGGCGCATCAGCTGCACGATGCGTAAACTCCGTTCTGACCGCCCTTTTCTGGCGGCGATTTCTAGTCCTGCTCATTCAATTCTCCTCTCTGTACCAAGCGATGTCGTCCCAGCCGAATTAGCTTAGCGATATCTCGATAAGCGATAGCATTGACCGCCTCGTCATAGCTAAACCATTTGATACCATTCATCCAATCTTCTTTTTTGATTTGATCAGTGTCGCCCAGCGCCTTGAATAGATATATCTGAGTGCTCATGAGCACTAAGATATTCTCTCGTCGATAGCGAAAATGGATCTTACCCAGCCAGCAAATAGGGTCAAGCTGGTGGACGCCCGCCTCCTCACCAATCTCTCGAATTGCCGCTTCTTGAGCAGTCTCACCCTCCTCGATATGACCTTTAGGTATGGTCCAACGGTCAAAATGATCAGCGACCAGCAGAATCTCCAACTCACCAGCCTTGCTGAAACGATATATAACCCCGCCGGCGGTTGCTTCTCGAGATATCTCAGAGATGGTACTGTGGCTACCATTCTTGGTAATTACCTTCTGCAAATTACCCCGCACTAGTGGCTTGGAAGCTAAACTGGTCTGACTCAGTGGGATATCCCGTCGAACCTTAGCAGCAGGTTTGGCTGATGCTTGCTTAGTAGTAGCTCGCTTCTTTAGCCACGCCGCCCGGCGACATCGATTACGGGTCTGACCGGTACTGCGCCGGCTGGACACCGGCTCGCTAGCTCTAGGTGAACTCTTATTTCGTCTCTTGCGAAGACGTTTGTTTTGGTTGCTTGCTTTGCTCATCTCTCTCCTCGTTGATCTTGCGCCAAATGGTACCCAGTACACCATTAACGAAGCGAGAAGAGCTATCCGAACTAAAGGACTTAGCTAACTCAACCGCCTCGTTGATCGCCACCTTAGGTGGGATATCACCGGCAAACTGAGTTAGTTCAAATACCGCCATCCGCATGATATCTCGATCAATGATGGAGATCTGGCTAAGCGGCCAGTCCGGCGCAACCGGAGCAATCATAGCATCCAGCTGACGACCAGCCCGATTAACCCCGACCGTTAGCTTGCGGACAAAGTCCTTGTCGTCGATCTTTTTCTCGTAGCGTTCCAGATTGCGATTCAGAATACTCTCCAGATCAATCGACTCGTCACCCAGTCTATCTCGAAAGTCGTATTCATAAAGTGTCTGCAGTGCAATAATCCTACCTAAATGCCGATTACTAGCCATCTTGTTTTCTCCCGCCTCATCAAGTTATTTTGCTACCTTAGCGCAGCTTTGCCGGTGTCGTTCTTGGTCGTGACAGCTTTGATCGGCGACTTAGCGTTCACTCGGCGAGCTAGCTTAAGTAGCAGATGACTACGACGATTGCCAGTCCGACGAGGGCTGGTCTGCTTCTTTGGCTTACCCATTTACTTATCTCTCCTTCTTTGTGATAAATTATTTACATCTTATCAGCAGTTAGGCATTTTAGCAAGTTGCCAAAGTGTCCCGCTGATGCTCTGGTGATTGATTATACCTCCAAGATACGCTAAGATTGAGCCAAGATGAGACAACCGAATTATCCAAGTGGTCAAGGCGATAGCCTAAATGAGCGTAGCCACGACACTAATGATATTGCCGAGCAAGAATTGTGCGAGTACGATGCTGAATACCTGTATCACAAGAATGCCTGCCGACATAAGAAGCAACTGGAGGCGGTACGCCGGCAACAATGCCAACGAGAGTACTTCGATCAGATAGACAGCGACCGAGCCAAGCAGAGACGCCGACGGAGAATAGTCGTAGGGATATCTGCCGCTATCATAGGGCAATTATTACTGAGCAGCCCTTTCTCCTGCTCCGCCCCTAGCGGTAATTACCGGACCGAAGAGAGCACTACCAGTCAATCACCTTAGCGCCGCCCACTTCTCACCGACTCCTGCGAAGACAAATAGCAAGACAAGATAATATCTATATTAGAGCCACCTACCCCTATTGACATAGACCGTCCTGCATGTTACTGTATCAACTATTATGGAACGAAGACATCATCGAGGCAACTATTCGTTGCCCCCGGAAGACACTATGGATTGGGATGCCGACCGAGTAGCCGGCTCCAATACGCCCAAAACAGTACGACGTCGAGATTATGATCGCACCAACAGCGATCCCTATAGCGATGAAGAAATTAGCCTAATAAGGGAATGTCGTGAGAGAAATAGAGAACGAGAGTTGCTGAGTCGACGAGAAGCAATCAGAGACGCTAAGCAAATCATAGTTGGAGGCATTGCCACGGTTATTGCTATTAAAGGTCTTCTCGACTTTTCTAAGGCTCACGGAGAGGCTTCTAGGAAGGCCTATTGGGACGAGCGACCGTTCCATGATAGTGGCGAGATAATGACTTTAGAGTGGGGCGAGACATGGCTAAACAAGATGTACATACCGGTCGCCAAAAAATATAAGGGTATTTCCCCTGACGATGTTGAATACGCCTCCAAACAGCTCAACAAAGACTACGACGAGAAAGGTATAGACGCCAACGGCAAGCCTTGCAAGACTTCTTTGGACACGGATATAGCAGGTACAAGCAAACACGTACCGGCCTTTGATGTGGAGCTAGCGGACAATTCTGACAGGAACTAGCTGGCCCTGATCGACACTCGGCAAACGACAATACCCCGACATCTCGTCGGGGTATTTTATTTAGTTTGACCTGAACACACTACTTGACCACTAAGTTCAAGATCTTACCCGGTACATAGATGCGCTTAATGATCTTCTTGTCCTTAGTGAAGCGCCGGACATTGTCCAGCCGAAGCGCCATTTCTTCTACCTGCTCGGCAGCTATTTGCTTAGCTACCTCCAGCTCACCCCTCAGCTTACCATTGACCTGCACCGCCACCTTGACCGTATCAGTCACCAGATACTGCTCATCGTAGACCGGCCAGGCGACTTGCTCTAATCGACAGTCCTCACCGTTAAGCTGGGAGTAAAGCTCACTGGCAATGTGGGGTGCAAATGGCGCCAGCAGCTGGCATAAGCTACTCAGCACCGCCTGCCATAGCCGGCGGTCAAACCCGGCTGTCTTCAGCTTGGTCAGGTTATTGAGATGCTCCATCAAGGTGGAGACAGCAGTATTGAACTGCGCCCCGTAGATATCCTCAGTCACTTTCTTGATTGTGGCATGTTCGGTACGCAGTAACTCCAGCTGAGTCGTCTTGTCAAGCTCGACCAGCTTGTCGGCAGATTTTGCCTCCAGATATTCCTGTACCAGACTCCAGCACCGATTAAGAAAGCGGTAAACTCCACCAATCCCGCCGGTATTCCAAATGGCATCCAGCTCGTATGGACCAATAAACATCTCATAGGTTCTCAGTGTATCCGCCCCGTAGCCGCTATCAATCACGTCAAGCGGGTCTATCACATTTCCTTTGCTCTTGCTCATCTTGAGCCCGTCCGGAGCATTAATGTAGCCATTGTATAAGAGCCTCTTGACCGGCTCGCTAAAGCCTAGGTAGCCATGGTCGGCAAAGAACTTCGTCCAGAATCGAAAGTACAGCAGATGCGCCACCGCATGATCACCCCCCACATAAAAATCAAGCGGGCACCAATAGTCAGCCTTGTCTTTATCCCACGCCCGCTGATTATCTCCGGCACTGGTATAGCGGAACAAATACCACGACGAACAGGCGTAGCTATCCATCGTGTCGGTCTCTCGCTTGGCCGGATGACCACACTTGGGGCAAGCTACATTAACCCATGACTTAACCTTGGCTAGAGGTGACTGACCGTCGCCCGACGGCTGATAGTCATCAATATCAGGCAATTTAACCGGCAGATCTTCCTCCGGCACCGGCACTTCACCACAATGCGGACAGTGGATTATCGGTATTGGCGCTCCCCAATAGCGCTGACGAGAGATCAGCCAGTCACGCATTTTGTACGTCACCTTGCTAAGCCCGATACCCCGCTCCTCCAGCCAAGCGACGATTTGCTCCCTGGCATCACTAGTTGAGACACCATTGAAATCACCGCTATTGATCAAAGTACCTTCACCATCATAAAAGTCGATCAGGTCGTCATCGTCGATATCTTCAGTCGGATCAATCACCTTGACAACCGGCAGCTTGTACTTCCCGGCGAACTCATAATCTCGCTCGTCATGAGCCGGCACAGCCATGACCGCCCCTTCACCATAATTACCCAGCACATAGTCGGCAATCCAGATAGGCATCTTCGCTCCGGTGGCAGGGTTAATAGCATAGGCTCCCGTGAAGACACCGGTCTTCTCCTTATCACCCTGGCGCTCAATCTCAGATCGGCGCATTGCCTGCTCGCAATAAGCCGACACCGAGTCCTTTTGCTCGTCGGTCGTTATCTCCTTAACCAGCTTGTGTTCGGGTGCCAACACCAGAAAGGTAGCACCAAATAGCGTATCGGGACGGGTAGTGAAGACCTTAATCAAATGGTCAGACCCGTCAACCGCAAACTCCACCTCGGCACCCTGACTTCGTCCGATCCAATTGCGTTGCATTGTCTTGACTTTGGCCGGCCAGTCGATCCGGTCAAGCTCGTCCAGTAACTCATCAGCGTAATCAGTGATCTTAAAGAACCACTGCTTCATCTTCTTCTTTTCGACCTCACTACCACAGCGCCAGCACTTGCCACCCTCAACCTGCTCGTTGGCTAGAACTGTCTTGTCGACCGGACACCACCACTGATAGCTCTCTTTGCGATAAGCCAGCCCCTGCTTGTACAGTTGCTCAAAGCACCACTGTGTCCAACGATAATACTCCGGGGCAGATGTATTGATCTCTCTGCTCCAGTCTACCGCCATGCCTAGGCGCTGATATTGCTTCTTAAAGTTAGCGATATTTTGTGTCGTCGTCACCTTGGGTGAGGCGCCGGTCTTAATGGCATAATTTTCAGCAGGCAGTCCGAAGTTATCCCAGCCAATCGGTCGCAACACATTGTATCCCTGCTGGCGATAGAAACGAGCCAACACATCAACGATCGTAAAGTTACGAACATGCCCCACATGTAGACCAAGACCCGAAGGGTAAGGGAACATCTCGGCTACATACATCTTTGGTCGGCCAGTATCTCCGTCGGTTGCCCGATAAATCTGCTCCTCCTGCCAGATTTGCTGCCATTTCGCCTCGACTTTTATAGGATCATACCGCTTCATTCACTCCTCCTCCAGCTCTTCCTCGTCATGTTTACCTAGCCCGGTAAACCAATCCTGTTTACGTTTCTGCCATTCTTCATCTTGGCGCACCAGCTTCGCCGCATCATCACTATCTCTCAGCAGCACCTTAGTCGCCTCCTCGGCATAGACCCGGTCTTGCGAGCCTTTGATTAGTACTACCGCCCCCTCCTTCAGTACTTGGCTGGCAAAGGTACCGGCTGAAACGGGGTCAGCAAAAGTCCTGGTCTGACAGCCATTCTTCCTGGCCGCCAGCGCCAATTGCTGGTTGGCCATATCACCAATGGTAATAACCCAATCAAGCATTGACGGATCACAAAAAGAACCGACTTGCTGATGAGCTGATAAAGCATAATTGCCCAGCTCATTCATCGTGCCCAGAATAGCGATTCGTTGCGGCGCTTCGACCTGATAGAGGGTCTGCAAGGCTGCAATCGCCGCAATGGGTGACGAATTGTAGGTGTCATCTATCAGAGTTGAATTACGTCGACCGGGCAGAGGATTCATCCGTCCCGGTACAGGACGAAACTTCTCTATATTAGCCACCAGCTCGCTCACCGGTACGCCCATCCGCAAACCAACCGTTACGGCAGCGCAAGCCGACTTAAGCATATGATTGCCCACCACATGCAAAACAGCTCTAATCGGCTGACTTAGCTCCGGTGCAGTAAAAACAACCTCATAGCCGGCCAGCGGCGACCCGCCGATCACATCTACCTGATACTGCCCGCCATCTATACCATAGCTGGTTAGGTTGCCGGTATTAGCGTAATTAACAAACCTACTATCCACGTCATCATTACCAACGATTACCAGCCCCGAGCAGCCCGACAGAGTAAACTCTTCTCGTGCCACTTGGTCGAGCCCACCCGGAAAGCCCTCCATGTGCTCCGGTGATACTGCTGTCAGTACCATAATATCGGGACTGAGGTAATTAGCATAAGTAGCCAGGTCGCCCGGATGATCGGTGCCAAGCTCTTGGATGATCACATCGACACCCTGCGGTGCCTTGACCCTTTGGCGCATCGCTCGAAAGACTTGTCGCCAGGTACTTCTCTGGTGTATTAGTTCTGTCGGAGGGTATTTTACGCCCATTAGCGCCAGCGGTACACTCAGGGGGGTATTGAGATTACCCGCTTCCAACTGAGTGCGATATCTCCCCGCCAGGGCAGTGGCGATGGCCGTCTTAGTCGTAGTCTTGCCTACCGACCCTACCACCACGATTAGAGTTGGATGATGCTTCTTAAAATACTTCTTAATATACCTTTCCAGGCGCCACTGCACATATTGCTTAAACATAGTCTCATTATATATCAGGATGACTGATATAGCTAAGACTCGGCTCGCCTGAGCCTCCGCCGGATCAGCAACTGAGCCAAGGCGATCAAGCCTATAGCTATCACCGCCCATAACAGCACGATTAGTAGAGTCGTCGGATCCAGCCTGAGACTAAAGATTTGCGCCACTCTAGGTAACAAGAGATGTAGAGCAAAGACGCCGCCACATAGACCAATCAGCCCGATCTTCCACCCCCTGATGGGTCGAGCCAACCAAGCCAGAACAGCTAATCCTATGGTCATTGCCACTATTGACACACTGGTACCCGCCACTATCGTAGGTACGCCTGCTCGACTAAGCTGGCTATAGCTCCCCAGCATAGCCAGAGCGGTAATTACACCGGTGGGGATAGCGAAGCTCAGTACTCGACGTAAGAAGCCCGGGCGGTATAGCTGATTATTCGGCGCTAACGCCAGGAAGAAAGCCGGCACGCCAATACTAAGAGTGCTGATCACCGTCATTTGAGCCGGTAGGAAGGGATAGGCTAGTCCCAACGCCGTCACTGCCAGTGCCAACACTGCACTATAGACATTTTTAATGATAAATAAGCCGGATGCCCGTTCAATATTTGCCACTACTCGCCGCCCCTCCGCTAAAACACTAGGCAGATGACTGAACTTGTTGTCCATTAACACCACCTCAGCCACCGCCCGAGTAGCCGGTGACCCGCTATTCATGGCGATACCTAAATCAGCCTTTTTCAGGGCTAAGGCATCGTTAACACCATCGCCGGTCATCGCCACTACCCTACCCGCTTGTTGCAAAGCCGCAACGATCCGGCGCTTTTGCTGAGGCTGAACCCGACCGAAGATATTATGCTTTTTAACAGTATCGAGAAACTTAGTTGCGGCTTCATCGTAGTCGGGTAGGTCACGGGCATCATAAGACCGAGGAGATAAGCCAACCCGTCGAGCAATCGTCGCCACCGTCCGAGCTGAGTCGCCCGAGATGATCTTGATCTCTACCCCTTGCTTCTTGAAGTAGCTAAGTGTCGACGCAGCATCAGGGCGAATGCCTTCCGCCAGTGAAATGAGCCCCAGCGGTTTTACCTTGTCGAGCTCACCACCGGTCGGCAATTGACTCAGCGCCACTATAGCTACCACTCGGAAGCCCTGCTTAGCCAGATCGTCAGCTCGCTTAACTGCTCTTTGACACAGCTCACCATCGCCTGCTAAGACAATCTCCGGCGCCCCCATGGCGTAACTTTCTCCATTCACCAGCCTGACAGCACTCCATTTGCGCTGACTATTAAAGGCAATGTGCTGAGCAACATCTAGCGCCGATTCGTCGGCCAGGTAGGTCGCTACAGCATCACCGGTCGGTGATTCGCCGGACCTAGCCAAGCTAGCAACCAATTGACACAACCGGAGCTTTCCCTTGGCCAGCTCGATTATCTCAACAACCGCCATATTACCATCGGTAATAGTGCCGGTCTTGTCTAAGAGCAATGTATCTACCCTGGCTAAAGTCTCGACCGCCGGCAGTTGCTGCACTAAGACCTGCCGCCCAGCCAGCCTGACCACAGCCAACAAGAATGCCATGCTCGTCAGTAGCACCAGCCCCTCAGGAATCATACCGACGATAGCCGCCACGGTATGCACTACCGCCTCCGACCAGTTGCCCTGCCCAATTCTGAGCTGGCCAATAATTAAGATCGGCACCACCAAGAGCATCAGCCGGGCTATCCACTTCATGATCCGATTCGTTGCTTCGACCAACTCAGACGAAGCCCGGTGAAACTGCTTCGCCTCCTTAGATAACTTGGCAGCGTATGAATCACGACCCACTTTAGTCGCCCGCATCAGACCATCACCGGCAACCACTAGTGAACCTGACAGCACCTGGCTGCTAACCGGCTTAGCGATCGAGTCAGCCTCACCGGTTAGCAGGCTTTCATCAACTTCTAATCCAGCTGATTGGATTACTTCTCCGTCGACCACTATTTGGTCGCCTCGTTCGACTGTAATCAGGTCGTCTTGAACGATCTCACCGGCATCGAGCTCCTTTGTCTGACCGTCTCGCACTACTTTCACCCTAGGCTTGGTGACGATCACCAGCTTGTCTAATACCGCCTTCGCTTTTAGCTCCTGGATGATACCGATGACGGCATTAAGCAGCATAGCGATGAAGAAAAGCGAATTAATCGGATTCCTATTCACCACCAGTACCACCACTGCCAGCGCAGTAATAAGGGCGTTGAACGGAGTCAGGACATTTCCCCTTAGAATATCGGCCAGGCTGCGGGAAGCATCGGAGTCGACTCGGTTGACCAGACCGGCTTGCTGACGGGACGCCACCTCGCCGGCAGTAAGCCCGGCGTATTGCTTACGATGCATTGAAAGTCTTGTTAAATAGTGTTTGACCGTTCTCGTCGTCGATATTGATGGTCAATTTATTGATCGTCGTAAAATTAGTCGCTGTCAGGGTATATCTCGTCTTGTCATTATTGATAGTGAAGTTAAATCGGAGCAGACCGACCTGATCGCCCCCTCTCGGTCCATTGACCTCGTTCTTGATGCTGCCTAAATCAAGCGACACTTTATTCAGTCTGATATTTAGCTTCATTGTCACTGCCCGGATAGCTGACTTAAAAAGACTGACGTCATCTCTACCATGTTCTCTGCCATACGTCTCGAAGCCATACCACAGCACGTCATCCTTAAAGATGTATCTGACTATCTTATCCGGCACGCCCGCCCTGTAGAAGTCATCTAGCGGCACATCGGTGCCGGGGCCGATCACCATCCGGTCGCCCTTCATCACCGCCGGCGCCGATTCGCACGCCCCCTTAGTAACCGGATCAATCCAATAGAGCTTCCACCCACCATCGGTTACCAAGGGCTTCGACACAGTAAAGTCTTCAGTACCACTGACAGCCACTACAGCTTTTCGCACCGCCGGATCGCCGCTACGCCACGGCTTAGCGATATTAACGATAGCCACTATCATGACGATCACTACGAAACCCACTCCGACTCCCAGTGCGATCAAACGGCGTTTCCTCGAATCATCAAACATATCTCTACGTTGCTCCCGTTCCTACATACCTAAAGAACTCAGGTTTTACCCCGTGTCGATCTTTCCGGTCGACTATTGATGGACCGTGATTCTTGCCACAACCGGGGTTGCGAGATCCGGCAAAGTGATATGTTCCATCACTATTAGTGCCTAGATAAATCTCGACATGTCCTTTCCACCAAGCAATATCACCCGGCTGTGGGTCAGTCACTTTTTGGTAGGCCTTTATGCCGGGCATTGCCTCTGTAGTAAACGTTTTAAGGTAACCGGTTGCTTTATAGACTACGGACGCCACAAAACCGGAGCAGTCAACCCCATTTTCCATACCACGAAAGTGTGCATTTATTAGCTTCTCAACGTGTTCTTTATTTTCCACATGGCCACCGCCCCAAGCATAGCAAGTACCGCCATCTTCGTTCTCCCAAGCTGCCATCGCTTTAGCTACGTCGGCGATAGATCCATTTAGCCCCGTCGATGCCTCGCCACACTCATCCTTATTCCTGTCCGGATCGCCGTCTCGGATGAACTCGTATATTTTCTTATTCAGCTCGCTCTTATAGTTGATCCCGTCATCCTCAAAGTCGGTCTCTTTGATATCTTTCTTAAATTTAGTATAGACATCGATATACTCCAGCTTCTTGCTGCCGGACAGACCGCTCTTCAGTTCGTTATTAAACTTCTCGATATCGGCGTTCTTGATCTGCGTCTTACTCTCTAGTACCGGATTGACTGAGACGACGAGGACTTTTCTGGCTTTCGCCCAGGCACCATTATCTGCTACCAGCTCCTTTAGCTTATCAGTGTAACGTTTAGCGCCACCGGCCATATCATTGACGCCGAGAGCAAAGACTATCGTATCACCTTTTTTGTCTTTGTCTTTGTCTTTGTCCTTGTCCTTATCCTTATCTTTCTTGTCTTTACTCTGGTCTTGACTATTCTGAGCTTGACCTTCGCTCTCCTTTAGCTGACCACTCACTTGATTAATGGCAGTATTAACGAACCAATCATAGCCGTCATTCTCGTCAGTCACCCAGATGTCTTTATCATTCTTACCACCGGCATTTTGCAGACCGATCGCTCGCTTGTCGCCGACCCAGAAAGCTCGCTCCTCAATCCTCTTCTCAATACTGGCGCCACCACCGCTAGATGAACCGGAACCACCTCCCAACCCCAAGTAAACTACATAAGCGCCGTAATCCTGGTTAGCGGGACACTTAACACTACCCGGCCCCAAAGACTGACACCAGTTACCACCGTTCTTGTTCGGATCTCGTTTCTCGTCTGCTTTGTTCATCACATAGGGCGACCCCTCACCATCGAGTCCCTCTTGGTGGCTAAAGCCCAGATTCTCCGCTTGCTTAACATAACGATGCTCCTTCTTACCCAGAACGTAGGCTTGACCTGAATTATATGCAAACAGAGATCGCTTGATAGTCCTCGGATCATTCCAGTCGCCACCCCCGACAGCTTGGTGTTTACTCTCAAGTTCTTGCATAGCAACCTCAGTAGCCTCTTCGAACTTAGCATCACTGAGCTCTTTTGCACAGAAGTCTGCCCTACCATGACCTTTACCGTCAGGATCATAGCCATATGGACCCTCACATTGGTGGGGACTACCCTGGGCTACACCGCTTTCTCGATAATGAATAGCCGCTAATATCTGCCAGGCAACCCCGTACTTTGAAGCAACCTTCTGGTAGATTGGCTGATAATGCTTAACTCTGTCCAGCTCTTCATCTGTCAATATCTGATTACCTTCATAGTCTTTATTGTCACCAATTGACAAATTACCGCCACCACCGGGTACACACGGTTCAATATTGTGATACGGCACGCCCCAGTCGAATATCTTGCGCTGATCTTTGCCCACCGCATAGGCACTCAGCGCCACTAAAATAGCTACCGCTACTGCACCGAGCGTACAGCCGGTAAATCGAGCAACGTACCTAGAGATAATTCGCCGACCCATCATAACCATTAGCTATATTCTACCACAACCGCCATTAAATATTCCTCTATATGGTGGAGTAGATCGGACTCGAACCGACCACCTCAGCAATGCGAATGCTGCGCTCTACCGGATGAGCTACTACCCCAAGCCTCCGCTATCATTATACTACAAAACAAAACCTCGCCGGAGAAGTCCACGAGGTCTTGCTACTTTTACCTGGCTGTTGTGCGCCCACCCGGGGGCGTTACGCTTTTTGTTTTCTTGGTTCCAGACGGGTTAGCCCCGCCTGCACACCAGCCACTTTTATAATACCACAAGCATAATCAAGCACAAGCCCTCAGCCCAGCATCTCCATTAGCTGAGCCTCGCTAATCACCTTGACACCCAGCTGCTTGGCTTTCGCCAGTTTGCTGGACCCTACCCGCTGTCCGGCTACCAGATAATCGGTTGATTTGCCTACGCCGGTCTGAAAATTACCACCCCTGAGGCGGATCCGGTTCGCCAGCTCGTCTCGAGATACACTGAGCGCCCCTGTGATAACGAAAGATATTCCCGCCAGGCTACCGCCGGTCTGAACCGGCACCGGATGTACGCCCAACTGAGCAAACTTATCCAGCAATCTAATATTGCTCTCATCACTAAGCCAGCCCTGAATCGACTCAGCCACTATTTGACCTATGCCGGGGATCGCCTCCAGCTGACCAATAGTTGAATCGGAAAAGTCCTCCAAGCCGGTAAAATGCTTGGCGATGTCATTAGCTGTCTTAGCCCCCACATGGCGAATCCCTAGCCCATAGATGAAACGGTCTAGCGGTGGCGCCTTTTTCCTTTGAATCTCACCCACCAGCTTAGTGGCCGATAGCTCAGCAAAGCGGTCAAGCTTTGACACGGCCTCAACGGTCAAAGAATAAATATCCGCCACGTCACTAACCAGACCTGTACTGACCAGTAGCTCAGCATTACGTTCGCCTAGCCCCTCTATATCTAATGCCTGACGACCGGCAAAGTGCTTGATCGCCTGAACGGTAATGGTGATCGTATCACCCGGATTCTTAACCCGCCAGACCGCCTCGCCTTCCGGACGCTCAAACTCCAGCTCAGGGTACTGTCGATGCATCGCCCGAATGAAGTCATACGGTCTGGAGTCAGCCGGTCTTAGACCTGTGATCACGCTCTGCACCTGAGGTATGATCTCACCCGCCTTGTATATCACCACGGTATCGCCAATCCGTACGTCCAGCCTGGCGATCTCGTCGGCATTATGAAGTGTGGCATGTCGCACGGTCGTACCCGCCAGTTGTACCGGCTCAAATACCGCCACCGGAGTCACGGCGCCGGTCCTTCCCAGGCTTAGCACGATATCCCTTACTTTAGTAGTAGCAGTTTCAGCAGGATACTTATACGCTACTGCGCCCCGAGGATATTTACCGACGATACCCAGCCGGTCGTATAGCTTGCGATCATTGATCTTGATCACCAGCCCGTCGGTATTAAAGGGTAAGTTAGGTTGCACTTCGGTGCGGAAGCGATGGGCATAGCTGATCGCATCGGCAAAGCTGGACTCCAGATGAGCTTCAGGGTTAACCTTAAAGCCAAGCTGGAGCAATTTCTCATAGACTGCTTGGTTAGTCATCGCATCGTCTACACCGTCACGCAGTAGATCGTAAGCATGAAACTCTAATGGTCGAGAAGCAACGACTTGAGGGTCAAGCTGGCGAATGGTGCCGGCTGCCAGATTGCGGGGATTGGCAAAAGGCTTATCACCCCGCTCAATAAGCTGCCGATTGATCTGATCAAAATCAGCTCGTAGCATGATCAGCTCGCCCCGCACCTCAGTCTCGCCTTCGGTAAATACCGGGTCATCGTGCAGGCGTAGCGGGACGGTCGGTACGACTCGCACGTTATCCGTGACCACCTCGCCGACCATTCCATCGCCCCTGGTTACCGCTAGCGCTAGGAGGCCATCCCGATAGTGTAGCGAGCAAGCTAGGCCGTCCATCTTAGCATCCAGCCAATAGTTGACTTCGTCTAGCTTTGCCAAGGTGGCAACCGGCAAGTTCTTTTCGGCATAGCGTCGCACCTTACCAGCCCAATCATACGCCTCTTGATCAGAGAAAGTATCCATGATCGAAATCATTCGACGCTTATGGTGGTATTTCTGAAACTTCGTCGCCGAACTGGCTACGATCCGCTGGGTCGGTGAATCCGGCGTTATCAGCTCGGGATACTTCGTCTCCAGTTGCTTTAACTCACCGTAGAGCGAATCATAGATAGCGTCTGAAACGCTAGGAGAGTCTAGTGCATAATATTCATAGGCGTATTGATTAAGCTGACGACGCAGTTCATCAATCCGTCGGCTGTCCTCACATTTAGTCATGCACTTACCCCTTAGCAGCTGATTGCTTATCCGATTTGTCAGCACCCGAGGCTGACTTACCGGCCTTAGCGGCTCTATGACTCTTACCGCTATCCTTATTAGCTTTGGCTCGGTCCGGCTTAACCAGCTTGCGCCTCTGCCAAGGCCAGACTACTCGACCGATCGTGCCCACTGGCTGCTCCGGGCTATCTAGGATTCGTCGGTACAGCACGTACATATACGTCGAGACCCAAGTACAAGAAATAGCCGCCAGTAAACTAACCACCAGTTGAACCACCGGAAATGTCTTGGGCTTCAGGATAGAATCAAGCAGTACTGTCGGAATCAGAACCAGTGCCCATAAGACAAGCAGCGGCAAGAACATCATCAAGATCCTGAGTAGAATCTTGACTCGTCGCCCCGCCACCTGAATGCTCGTCTCGTAATAAGCCCGCATGGGGTAGAGGCCGGGGATGGTAACTGAAACCAGTGTTAGCAAGCTGGTGACCATCCAATAAATAGTTAGCACTAATACCGCCAAGATCACACACCACGCCGCCATATTCTCGATGGCGACACCTTGGTTGATATAGCCCGCTCCCGTGATGGCGGAATACGAGATAAAGACTAGCGCCAACGGCAACAGCTGAACCAGCACCGCTATCAGCAGCACTATCATAGGTACCAGTGGTGTACCGGCACTATAAATGGCATCTCGCAAACGAAGCTGATTGCCACTGTAGACTCGTCGAGCGATGAAGATAAGACTAAGCCAAGCTACCGCTACTATGATGAAAGTGGCTGCCTGACGATTGGCGTCCGTCACTGTCAGACTGGTGATGATTGCCTGGGTAACCAGCCCGGCCTGCTTTAGAAAAGGGTGTAAATCGACCTTCTCCATCGCTTCTCTAGTATCGACATAATTGCTGTGAGCATTACTCACCCCAACCACCGCTATAATCGCTAGCGTCATCAGTAGAGTGATCTTGAGATAGATCAGCCAGTTGTCCCGCACCATCCGCCAAACCTCGGTCACGAAGCGACCATAGCCGGAGATATTGATCTGACGAACCGCCTGAGCGTGAGTGGTCAAGTAAAAGCTACGGTGAGGTGAAACATGGCGGTGATGCTCGGTCTTCCGGCAAGCCCACCGATAAACTGACCGAAAGAAGCGGCCTACGGCAAAGACCGGGCACAATATGTAATACAGGGGACGCACTCGGTGATATAGCCGAGACTTATCTCGTCGATCAAGCTTAACCTCCTGGCGAGAGCGTGCTCGGTTGATTTTGGCCGCCAGTTTGCGACGACGAGCCTCGCCCTTTTGACGCAAACGAGTCTCAGCCCGCACCAAGTCTTCGTCAACTGTCAGCAGACGCTCTCTTAGCAGCTGCTCCCGATGGCTAATCTGGTAGCCCCGATCTTTTTCGTCAGACCTACGTCCCGCCATACTACATCTGCCCCCCTATCTTTTTCAGGCGGGCAACACGATCATTGATTGACGGGTGCGTACTAAATAGTCTGTTTAGGAGACCCTTTTTCAATGGGTTGACGATATACATATGTGCAGTGGCGGTATTTTGACGCTGCAATGGCCTGGCAGATTGATCTAGCTTCTGCAGCGCCATGATCAGCCCCTCGGGGTCTCTAGTCAGCAAAGCCGCCGAGGAGTCAGCCAGATATTCTCGCTGCCTCGATACAGCCAACTGGATCATAGCCGCAATTATCGGCGACAAGATCGCCACCACGATCATCACGATGTAAACATACGGGCTACCAGAGTCGTCATCATCACTGCGACCGGCCCCAAAGACAGTCCTAAGTAAAATATCTGAGATTAGCCCAATCGCACTAACTAGGCCAAAGACGATCATGCTGACTCTGATGTCATAATTAGCAATATGCGACATCTCGTGAGCCATTACACCGGTCAGTTCTCTCTTATCTAATTCCTTCAGCAAGCCGGATGTCACTACGACATAAGAATGCTCCGGCGTTCGCCCGGTCGCAAAGGCGTTAGGCGAGGCATCTTGGATGATAAACACCCTAGGCATCGGCTGTCCGGAAGCAATTGCCAGATTCTCTACGACGTTCCAGAGATCGGGGTTGTCAGACTTCTTGATCTCTTTAGCACCACTAGCTGCTACAGCCAAGCGACTCGCCACAAAATACTCGACTACGGCATACACCAGAGCGATACCGATAATCCAGAAGGCAATGTTTTGATCCTTTCCCAGATAGCCAACTAACGCCCCGATGCCACCAATGAGCAAGAGAAACACCGCCATAATAATGACAGTGTTTCTCTTGTTAGCCCGAATAGCACTATACATCTATACCGGCTAACCCTTAGACTATAGCTTAACCTCTGGAGCCTTTTCAATCGCAGCTCGATCTTCTACTTCAAAGAACTCTCGAGCATGAAAGCCAAAAATACCGGCAAAGATGTTGTCCGGAAAGGTCTTGACTTTGATATTCAACTCACGCACTCCGCCATTGTAGAAACGACGAGCCGACTGAATCTTGTCCTCGGTGTCGACCAGCTCTCCCTGTAGATCACGGAAGTTTTCGGAAGCTTGTAGCTGCGGATATGCCTCGGCTACAGCGAAGAGCGACTTTAGTGTATGCTCCAGCTCGCCCTCCGCCTTAGCAGCGGCAGCCGGCCCCTGCTTAGCCGCCGACATCACTGACGCCCTAGCCTGCGACACTGCCTCGAAAACACCTGACTCATGCTTAGCATAGCCCTTGACTACCTCGACTAGATTCGGGATCAGGTCTGAGCGACGCTTCAACTGGACGGTGATATCACTCCACGCCTCATCAACTCTGGTACTTAGCTTGACTAGTCCATTATAAATTGCCACAGCAACTAGAATGAGTAGTACAACGATACCGATGATCACCCAAACGAACGTTGGCATAATTCTTTATCCTCCTATGGTTAGTAACACTTATAGTGTACTTGGAAGTGGCTATATTTTCAATAGCCACCGAGGTTGAGCTGCCATCTACGACTAGTGTAAACTAGACTATATGATGACAGTCTACGCTACCAGTTACGATTCGCCACTGGGGACCATTCATCTGGCTGGAGACAAGCGAGGACTGGTAGGACTATGGTTTAAGAGGCAGAAATATGATCAGGACTTGCCACCCGGTTTTAGCCTAGTGGTAAACGACCAGTTAGATGTGTTTCGACAGGCCAATCGCTGGCTAGATATATATTTCAGTGGTCGTGAACCGGGCTTCACACCGACACTGAGCATGATAGGTACAGATTTTCAGCTAAAGGTCTGGCGAGCATTGCTTGACATTCCCTACGGTCAACTCGTCAGCTACCGAGAGATAGCCTACCGAGTCGGCAACCCCGGCGCTCTACGAGCCACCGCTCACGCCATTAGCCGTAACCGCATATCTATTATCATTCCCTGTCACCGGGTCATCGGCAGTAACCACAAGCTAACCGGCTACGCCGGCGGCATAGAGAGAAAAAGAGCGCTCCTACGGCTAGAACGCTCGTTAGATCTTATTGACGATTGATTGGTGGGCGAGGAGGGACTTGAACCCTCACGAGCTAAAGCTCACCAGATTTTGAGTCTAGCGCGTCTACCAATTCCGCCACTCGCCCAAACTTGGAGGCACCTGTGGGAGTTGCACCCACCTACACGGTTTTGCAGACCGTTGCGTAACTGCTCCGCCAAGGCGCCATGCCGTGAAGCAATTATACCACAAGTGTTGCATGCTGGAGACTCCTCCTATATAATCTGAATAGATGTTGTGGCTCTTTAGCTCAGTTGGTAGAGCAGAGGCCTGAAGAGCCTTGTGTCCCCAGTTCAAGTCTGGGAGGAGCCACCATCAAGACAACTCACCTTCCTTGAGGCCTCCGTTACGACGGAGGTTTTGTCGTTTACGCCCAACCGGCCTATTAAAACCCTGCATTCCAGTTCCTACATTCCAACCCTTATCCTCCAACCCAAAAGTTGACGCTCATGGTTAAAAATAGACATCTTAGCATGAGTGACAGAAGTAGGATAGAAGTATACCTGGAGCTGGGCTGGAGCAATAGTCGAATTGCTAAGGAGATTAAGTTCCCAAAAGCAAGCTATCTCTCGTGAGGTCAGACGCAATCAGAATAGACAAGGCAACTATACGGCTATTACGGCAGACAGGCTAAATTGCCCGAAGTGGATAAAGAGTCATTACGTATTACTACAGCCCTGAGATTCGCTGACAGTGTCTCTAAGATGTTCAGAGAACAAATAGTACCGAGCAAACAAAAGACATTAACCCTGGATAATGGTAGCGAAATGGCGGGCTATGAGTGGATTGAGAGAGACAGCAGAAGCAATAAAGCCAATGGGGGTAAGGGCATAAAGGTCTACTTCTGCCATCCCTACCATTCGTGGGAGCGAGGTAGTAATGAGAATACCAACGGCTTATTAAGGTTCTATTTCCCCAAGAAGATGGACTTTGGTGAGCTGACTCAATCTCAGCTTGACCTGGCTGTAGATAGGATAAATAATAGACCACGAAAGCGCTTAGGCTACAGGACACCCAGAGAGCTCATGAAGCGTAATAAGTGTCTAACCTAGTGTCAACTTTTGGGTTGGAATGTAGGTCAAAAGAAAGGAGAACAATTAAAATGTCTAAATTAAATGTAGACCAAAAAAGCATTTACGAGTTGCTGTCAGATAGAAAGGCGGATTACGTAATTCCAGACTATCAGCGCCCCTATGCCTGGGATGAGGATAATTGCCAAACACTTTGGGATGACATCTTCTCTTTTGCTATTCCGGACAATGACGCTACTAAATTCGATACGAACGACGAGTATTTCTTGGGCTCGATCGTTACATTTGAAAACGAAAAGAAGCAACAAGAGGTTATAGACGGCCAACAGCGTCTTACGACTTTCATGTTACTGCTTCGTGCATTTTACGACCGCTTTACGCTAATGCAGGATCAAGATTCAAAAGACTTTTCTGAAAGAATCGCGAGCTGTATTTGGAAGACAAATGAGATGGGAAAACCGGATAAGGAACGCCTAAAAATCGATTCTGTCGTTGCTACCGATAAAGACAAGGATGAATTTCTCTCGATTCTGAAAACCGGTATCGTCACGGATGAGCAAACTAGCCGCTACGCGAATAACTTTAGATTTTTCTTAGAAAAGGTAGATGCGTTTATATATCATTTTTCTAAATTTGCCGAAAAACTTCCTGCACGTATTTTAAATAACTGTATTCTTATGCCTATTGAGGCTGAATCTCAAGATACGGCGCTTCGTATCTTCTCGACATTAAACGACCGCGGACTTCCCCTCTCGGATTCTGACATCTTCAAGGCGCAGTTCTATCAATACTACAAGCAACAGAGCGACGATGCGAGGAACGATTTTATTAAGGATTGGAAGAAGCTCGAGGAGACTTGCGAAAAGATATTCCATCCGAGCATTGGAACACCGATGGACGACCTATTTGCGAGATATATGTACTACATCCGCGCTAAACGAGACAACAATAAATCTACGACGACCGAGTCTCTTAGAAAGTTCTACGAACGTGATAAGTATTCAGTTCTCAAGCAGGATGGAACTTTCGACGACTTAAAAGACCTCGCTCAATTCTGGGAAGATATTGCTGATCAAAATGCCGAAAGATTTGATAGTACTATTTTGAGAAAATTATTCACATTAAACTATGCACCAAACAGCATGTGGAGCTACTTCGTTTCGGTTTATTACATGGAGAATCGAGACGAAAATGGCAGCTTAGATGTAGAGAAGTTTAGCCAATTCCTAGCACGCACAATTGCATTCGTTTGGGGTTATGCAGTAGTTCACCCAGGCGTCAACGCGCTTAGGACTCCGCTATTTGCAGAGATGATTAATGTCGTTAATGATCGAGAAGTAACATTCTCAGAGTTTAAATTCGACAAAGAACAGACGCGTAGCGCTATTGCTATCTACGATTTCAAAAATGGTCGCCCAATAACCAAATCTATGTTGGCTCTAAGAATGATGCTAAGTGAAGACCAAGCGTTGCCGAAACTCTCTCAGCAATTCGATATTGAACATATCTATCCGAAAAAGCGCCAAGAGAATGAATGCGGCCTATCTGACGCTAAGCAAATTGAAACCCTTGGAAACAAAGCGCTCCTCGAAAAACGAATCAATATTCGTGCTTCGGATTACAGATTTGAAGATAAAATCAAATACTACAATGGTTTCACTAATGATAAGGGGCAACGAAAAGATGGCACTATTAATTTCGAATTAAAGAATATCAGTGGTAACTATAAAGAATTTGGGCAACAAGAAATCGCTGAACGTAATAACCAAATTATCGACGAATTCATGGAACTTCTTGCCAAGAACGACTTGATTGCCTAACAAATAAAGCCACCCTACTTCTGGGTGGCTTTCTGATACGCTTCGATCGCTTCCCTAACTCCGCATTCAGGACAGATTTCCGTCTCGTTGTCCTCGCGAGAGAGCCGGATGCTCAGTAAACTCTTTCTTGCACTTCGGACAACGCTGGAGCTCAAATATCTTGTAAGTCAGAGTCTTCGGTAGAGATTCTAGCTCCTCGCGCAAGATATCTTCATCGTCATAACGCTTAGCGTCAACGAGAAACGAAGAAAAGCGCTCATCATTCTTTAGCCTCTTCCCATCAGAGTCTTTTTCGCCAACATAATACCAGATATCTTTATCATGGATAATTCCGATAACATATTCGCAAATTCCAATATAGCTCATAATTTCTCCTATAAATCAATTGAACAGACTGTCGCCAATCCGAACTTTCGGCCTAAGTCCTCCCACATAGCATCGGGATAATCTTCTTTTAAAATATGCCAGACCGGATAGTTATACTCAAGGGCAACCTCTTATCCTCCAACCCAAAAGTTGACGACTGAGCAGTTTATTTGATAGCATATCTAGTGATCGTTATTCATACGATGGGCATGTCTAGTCTGGATTGCTTGTATCTACATAGCAACATACACCGACATAGCAGATACCATAGTCATTTGCAGCCTTTGCAGGCTAATATGCGGGTTTAGCTCAGTTGTTTAGAGCGCTTCCTTGCCAAGGAAGAGGTCGAGAGTTAGAGTCTCTTAACCCGCACCAGAATGGAACTTTTTACAGGTCGCTTTTAGGCGACTATTTTACTATAGGTTTAGTTGCAGCCTGCAATAGCCTAGCGGAAATCAACTTCTGTATTAATGAATGCACAGAATAACCGACCATACAATGGTACGATTATTGACGAAATACGCTACTACTACTTCTTCTCACCCCGAATAGCGTCGATCAGCTCAATCGGAAAGAGCATCATCGTCTTTTGGCTGGGTTCAGTTGAGATACGCTCTAACGTATTTAACGTACGTAGATTGATCGCTCCTTGTGTCCCCGCCAAGATTCTAGCCGCCTCTGCCAGCGTCTCTGCGGCCGCCCTCTCACCGTCAGCATTAATAATATTGGCACGACGCTCCCGCTCAGCCTCAGCCTGCTTAGCCATGGCTCGCTTCACATCACCTGGAAGCTCAATATTCTGAATCTTGACGTTCTCCACATCAATACCCCATTTGTCGGTCTCGGCATCAACGATTTCTTTGATCTGTTGCGAGATCTCTTCTCTCTTTGCCAATAGGTCGTCCAGATCAACATTGCCGGTCACATCGCGTAAGGCGGCCTGGGCAAACTGGCTTGTCGCATAGATATAGTCGGTAGTTTCCAGCACTGCCTTCGGTGCATGAATCACCCGGAAGTAAACCACCGCATCAACGCCCACCGTTACGTTGTCTCTAGTAATCACCTCTTGCTTCGGCACGTCAATCGGCGTCGAGCGTATATCAACTAGCGTCATCGTTTGAATGACCGGTAAAACGATACGAAGCCCTGGTTCGCGCACGCCAGAAAACTTGCCAAGCGTCAGCACCACGCCGCGCTGATATTGATTAACTACCTTGATGCCGCTCAAAACGAAAATCACGATAGCCGCAAGAATAATTAGCCCTACTGTCATTCATACTTCCTCTGTTATAGTCTGGTTATAGCACAGTTTCCCTGGCTAATTTGCGAAACGCTTGACGAAACTTTGTACTTAAAATGTGAAAATCGTAGCCATCGGCGACAGCCTGACATATCAATTCTGAAGAACGAGACTTGATTTTATTACTTTATTCTATCCTCGCCAACCACTCTGCCGCCCCACTCGACAACTGCAAATCCTTTGCGCTCAAACGAATCAAGTTTCTGCGCCGGCAACACCACCGGCCTCCTGACTGGTTTAATATCCATCGCTACGCGCAGCAACGAGTCAGGAGCTGGACTTATCGTTAGCTTGTTTCGTGACTGTAATTCATCAGTTAAACGAAAATGAATGACGCTCTGACCAATGTCTCGTAATACCGGTAGCCAATATATCATAAATTCATTTCGTTCCCGACTGTTCAGACCAATTTTTGTTAGTTGCTTTTCTAACACGTGCGCCGCCGTATCCTTGGTGACGTAAAAACCTGTCGAAAAATCATGAGGCGAAGTGTCTTTCCCTTCCCAATAAAGAGCGTAGTATTGTTTGCCTGAAGCGTCCGACAACTTGCCATCGGGCTGAGCAGTTACTCGCCAACCATCACCGTACAACGGATAAGTCGTAGTAAAGTTCTCTGGTTTTTGCAGCTGCACCGAGATACTCGTGGTAGCTGTGGGGTAAAGATAGATAATTGGTTTCTTCAGCTCCAGTCCGTCGCTCGATGAATCTGTGTCTATGCCTGTGCTAGACGAATTAACGTTAGTAACTATCACCCAAGTTGCCGCGGCAGTAATTCCACAAATTAACAAAGTGTACAGTGCCAAGAATAAAACAACTACCCACGGCTTAAATCGCCAGTAGGTTGTTTTGTTTCGCATAAGACCTCCTCTTATTATTCATAGTTTAATTGTAGCACAAGATTGAACTCGCAACCGGTCAATTTCGACAAACTCTCTGTTGTATAATGTAGTTATGGAACAGCCAAATCGCCAGCCGCTCGCTGAACGAATGAGACCAAGCAGTCTAGACGAAGTAGTTGGCCAAGATGAGGCAATGGCTGTGCTGCGCCCAATCGTCGAGCAAGGCGAGCCGGTATCGCTGATCTTCTGGGGGCCGCCGGGAACAGGCAAAACCACCTTAGCACGAATCATCGCCAGCGAGGTAAAAGCTGATTTCATCGAGATATCAGCCGTCTCTGCTAAGAAAGCCAATATAGAAAAAGTAATTGAACGAGCTCACCAAAACTGGAACTTACAACTACGCACCATCCTCTTTGTCGACGAGATTCATCGTTTTAACAAGGCTCAGCAAGATGCATTCCTGCCTCATGTTGAAAGCGGACTAATCATGCTGATCGGCGCCACCACCGAGAATCCCTCTTTCGAAGTAATCCCGCCCCTCATCTCTCGCTCCCGAGTAGTCATCCTTAAGCAATTATCGACCGACCAGATCAAGCAAATCCTCAGTCGAGCCATCAAGTTGGAGAAACTAGAGCGCCGAATCTCCCCTGACGCTATTGACACCATCGCCAGCCTAGCTCACGGTGACGCTCGCTATGCTCTAGGCGCCCTGGAATTAGCCGAAAGTCTAGCGCCCGGCAGGAAAAAGATTACCGACCGGCTAGTCGAACAAGCCCTGGGACAGCGTTTACCCCGCTACGACAAGAAAGCTGATGGGCACTACGATATCGCCAGTGCTTTCATTAAGTCAATGCGCGGCAGTGATGAAACAGCTGCTCTATACTATTTAGCCCGGATGATCCAAGCCGGCGAGGATCCTAAGTTCATCGCCCGGCGGATGATCATCTTCACCAGCGAAGATATCGGACTGGCCGGCAACGGCGCTCTAGGACTAGCCACGAACGCCTTTCTGGCTATTGAACGAATCGGTTTGCCCGAGGGAGGGATCATTCTGTCACACGTCGTTGTCGCCCTATGTCGAGCTAAGAAATCTCGTGAATCATATGACGCTTGGCTACAAGCCAGGCAGCTGGCTGAAGAGTTTCCCGACAGTCCCATACCGCTCTTCATTCGCAACGCCCCGACTAAGCTAATGCGCCACTTGGGGTACGGAGAGGGCTATCAATGGAAAGCCGGTTATCACCAGGCAGGTAGCTATTTACCCGACGAAGTTCAAGCTAAGTTAGATCAGGATCAAAACAAAAGAAAATGACCAAGCCCGGCGGATCCAACAGCCGGCGGCTTATTTAGCTACTGAGTTATTTACGTTTAGCCAGCCTTAGCTGAGCCTGGTCAATGGTGCGTTGCGCCTTGCGCTCCTCAATAATCCTAGCCAACTTGACAGCCAGGGCATCTTTTGTAGCGACAAAAGTACTTTCGCCCACCGACGACTTAAGTGCCCTTACTATCCGGGTCAAACGACCTAACTCAGTATTAGTATAGATACAACTAATCCAGTCAAGATTCGCCATCAAGTAGCGCAGCGTATCAAGCTTGAGCCGGTCAGTTAGACTAATCTGGAACTGAAACCAAGGAAAGCCCCCGCCAACACTATCTATCGGATATTCCGCCACTAGCATATACTTAGTGACATAATTCTGAAAGAGCTCTTGACTAGCCAGATCATTACTGCTGACAGATCCGTCAGCACTGACCAATTGTAAGACCTCAGACACTTGAACCAGCTCGTCAGCCTCGCTGAATAAATGTCGCAACTTCACGTCAGTGGAAGCTCGGCAAAAACTAGCCACCGCCCGCACGTAGTTATCAGCCATTTTGACCGACGGCAGTTCGGCCAGATCATAAAGTAGCTTTTTACCCCTGACGGTTTCGCTATGCACTGCCTGGCAGAAATAATTTATCTGCTCCCTGCCGGACAACATTTCAGCCTGCTCCAGCTCAGCGATGTCCTGAATCAGGATCGGATACTTGCCGTCGCTGTCCGGCTCGTCAATGGCTCGCCTGGCCCGCAAGTGATCAGTTACCCGCTCAATCGTTGGTAAGCTAACGCCTAGCACCTTTTGCGCCAGCCGGTCGGAAGCTTCACCCATTGCCAGGAAGACGTTCATCACGTCGGCCGGCTGTACCTGCCCGGTACTTGCCACCTTTTTAGCCACTTCCTGTACTAGTAGCACCTTACGCACCAAGTCAGCCGACAGGTCAGACTTAGGAGCTTCCGGAGTCAATACTTTAATTATCGTCTCCAGAACCTCGTCGTTCCGACAAACAATCTTATATTTATCGCCATAGATGAGCTCACCGTTCTTAGGTAGAAGATTGGCATTATTCGCCAGATAGACTGTGATATCACCCACCGTAATGGATCGGAAATGATCCCGATGATCATTGAGCAATTTACCGGCATGCTGCAGGTACTCTTCATCCTGATCCGGGAAGATATTATGGTCATAGATCAAGACTTTGCCATCTTGCTCTACGTATAGTCGCACATCAGTCAACTTAGGCTTGCCCACCGCCTCACCATAGACAATATCGCTAGCCTCAAACGGTAGATGAAACTCTACGCTCTCAGGCGCCACCGTCTCGATCGGTTGCTTGTTCTTGCGACCACGACCACGCTTCCTCGCTTTCTTCGTTGGCTGATCATCAGCCGAAGACCGGCTCGCTTCCGGCTCACCATTCTGTGCCAGAATCTCCTTTTTAATCCTGATTAACTCCCTCAGGCCATCTAGGCCGGCACCGACACCACCGGTCTGACCACCGGCCGGTGTAGCCACGCCATTAGCTGGAGTTATCACCGGATCACCACTTACCTCACTCATAAACTAGCTTTACCATACCATATACTTGCCAGCGTTTCAACTAGCTTGCGTGATATCCCACCCCGGTCTAATCATATCTTGGTGCGCCCGAGAAGACTTGAACTTCCACGTCGTAACCGACACATGTACCTCAAGCATGCCTGTCTACCAATTCCAGCACGAGCGCTCACTGGTCATTATACCATCCACCTCCTAGAAGCAAATAGTAAAAGTCGCTCCGCTATCATACCGACTAGGGTTGTTCGTCGCCGATACCCTAGCACCCATCTGCTCCGCCAATCGGCTAGCTAGACTAAGCCCCAGACCAAACCCTTCAGAATTACGTGACTCGTCTGCCCGATAAAATCGGTTAAAGACATTTGGCAAATCTTTGTCGGCTATACCACTACCGTGATCCCGCACCGCCAGGCTCTTCTTGCCGTCGCTAATGATCTCAATTTGGCTATTTTCCGGCGAGTACTTGATAGCATTATCCAGATATATATAGAGTATCTCTATTAAGGCATCGGCGTTAGCTACCAGTTTCAGCGACTTATCACCTAGTTGATTGTCTATCGTTATCTTTTTCGTCTCTGCCGTCGCTCGAACTCGGTCAATAGCTCGCCCGACCATTTCACTGGCATCAATTGCTGCCAGCTCCAGCTTGCCGGAGCCGCTTAGCCTCAGTAGAGTATCGGTCAGCTGACGCAGCTTATCTATCTCCTCGAGATTGCTCTTTAGCTGTTCCTTGTAGTCTGACTTCTTAGCTTCGTCATCACGTAGCAATACCTCGTTCTCCATCCGCATGGTAGCAAGCGGCGTCCTCAGCTCATGACTGGCATCCGAGACAAACTGCGTCTCATCTTCCATCGCTTTCTCGATTGGCTTTAGCGTTCGTCGTGCCAACAGATAAGACGCCATCGCTCCGGCTATCAGGATGCCAACATTGATCCAGAAGAGACTGGCCCACACTTTAGTCTCAACATCGTGCACCCGGTGATTATAGACGTTGGCAAAGTCACTCTCGACTCTCAGCTGGACGATGAGGTCGGGCGTCTTATAAGGACGCCTGATCTCACCCATAGCAGTCATACCAATCCCCATCGAGAAAGATAGCGATACGACCATGATGATGATAGTGTAGATCGCCGTAAGTTTGACCGTAGCCTTATCAAATATCTTCATCATGACGCCGCTTCCAGCCGATAGCCGAAGCCCCGAATCGTCTGGAGCAGCTCCGGTCCGGCAAATGGTTTGTCAATCTTGCGCCTCAGCGACCCGACATGAGCCTCGACCGTATTAGGTAAAATATCAGCATCAAAATCCCAGACGTGCCCAATCAACTTATCTTTACTGATCGTCCGACCTTGGTTGCGCATTAAGTATTCTAAGAGAGCATACTCGGTCGAAGTTAGCTTGATCCGCTTCTTACCTCGTCGCACCTCCGACCGACTGGTATTCATTGTTAAATCTCCTACCTTAAGTACAGTGTCAACTGCATCCGAGGGGCGACGAAATAGTGCCCTGATCCGAGCTAGTAGCTCCTCAAAGCTGAATGGCTTCACCATGTAATCATCGGCTCCGGCATCCAATCCCTCTACTCGATTACGAATCTGTCCTTTAGCAGTCAAGACGATGACAGGCGTTCTGATCCCTTTGCTACGCACCTCCCGGATAATCTCCAGCCCCTCTTTACCCGGTAGCATCCGGTCGATAATCATCAGGTCGTATTCATCATGCAAAGCAGCCGCCAAGCCATCCTCGCCATCGTTATACACTTCGGTGGCATAGCTCTCCTGCCTAAGACCTCGACTCAGCGCATTGGCTAGCTTGGTTTCATCCTCAATAATCAAGACCTTCACCTTACCTCCTTTGTCACTTTACACTAACATACTAAGTCGTGCTAGCTGAAGATTAGCTAAAGGCTACCCGCTCTCTCGTCACTAAAATAACCACCCCAATAGCAGGTGGTTACTCAAATGATATCTGGTGGGGCGGAAGAGACTTGAACTCCCGACCTCTACAGTGTGAATGTAGCGCTCTAGCCGGCTGAGCTACCACCCCGGAATCCTAAGTGGTGGAGCACAGCGGATTCGAACCGCTCACCTCTTCGCTGCCAGCGAAGCGCTCTAGCCAAATGAGCTAGTGCCCCAAATGGTGGGTCGCAAGGGGCTCGAACCCCTGACCTCCTCGGTGTAAACGAGGCGCTCTAGCCAGCTGAGCTAGCAACCCATCTCCTCAGCTGTAGCTATCATAGCACATCGTCGCTCTAAAGCCGAAAATCTAGCAGACCACCCCACCGCCCAGGCAGACCTGATCATCGTAGATGACCACCGATTGCCCACTGGCCACAGCCCGTTCCGGTTCTTTCAGTGCCACGACCAACCGATCGCTATCTCGCCACCTGACCGACGCTGCTTTCAGTGGCGCACGATGACGCACCCTGACCAGATAATCACCCGTCGCCACCGGCGCCTCGTTGATCCAGCTTAGTTGTGACAAAGTCAGTTCGTTGCGCCAAAATACCTCGCTGTCAAGCCGACGACTGACATAAACTATATTGCGCCCCATATCTTTACCTACCACATAATACGGCAAGCCTCCACCGACATTCAGTCCATGACGTTGTCCTAGGGTATAGAAGATCGCCCCGTCATGCTCACCCACATGACGACCCGTCTCTTGATCGATAATCTCACCGGGCTCAGTCCGAATATATTGCCTGAGAAAGTCCCGCATATTCACGGTGCCGACAAAACAAATCCCCTGAGAGTCAGGCTTTCCGGCGGTGCTAAGCCCTAGCCGTTCGGCATCAGCCCGCACCTCAGCTTTAGTCTGATAACCGCCGAGAGGAAAGATAGTCTGAGCCACCGCCTCGCCGGTGATCCGATATAGAAAATACGTTTGGTCTTTATCTTGGTTGGCCGCCCGCATTAGCCGGCTTCCCTGCGAGCGAGCATAGTGCCCCGTCGCAATTTGCTCTGCGCCGTCCTTAAGCGCCGCCTGGCGAAATAAGCCAAATTTAACCTCCTGATTACACATGATATCCGGGTTTGGTGTCCGACCTGCCTGATACTCCCCGATCATATAATCAACTACCAGCTGCTTATATTCATGACGAAAATCAAATACTTTGAAGGGGATGCCCAGATGAACTGCCACCCGCTTAGCATCAGCTAAGTCGTCAGCCCACGGACAACGCATACCGGGCACATCATTGATCCAATTCTGCATGTAGACACCTGTCACGTCGTAGCCCTGTTGAACTAACAAAGCCGCCACTAACGACGAGTCCACTCCGCCCGACATACCGACGTAGACTCGACTCATTCTGACTCTACGTTCACTTTAGCGATGCCGAGTAGCTCAGTAATAGCAATAGCCCAACCGCGCTTAGTTAAGAACCATTTATGCCACAGTTTGTCATTAGCCGGCATAGTCCGATAGTAAATTGTGTCATCGACATACTCAAAGTTGAGCTTAACTCTCTTGAGATGGTACGGACTGCTGACTAAGATAACATTCTTGGCTCGCAGTTCGTGCAAGATCTTGACTGTATTCTCAGCATTTTCTTTGGTGTCTCGACTCTTCTCCTCTACTGTAATCAAACGTTTGGGTATACCGGCCTCGATAGCTAGTCGTCGCATCGCTTCGGCATTTGAAATTGAATCCGGGTCAGCCGAAGCGCCGCTGAAGATGATTTGCCTGGCCCAACCCGCCTTGAAGAGCCGAATCGCCATAATCGCTCGAGCTTCGGTATCGCCTCCGCTAACCGCCACGATAGCGTCCGCCGTGGTGCAGTTATCCAATATCGAAGGGGAAACGCAAGCCGATAGATCATCCTCATCTAAGATGCGGTTGATTGTGCAGATGACTATTACCATCACTACTGCGATGGATCCAAGTAGCACCACCAGCTTACGTCCCATATCCCGCCACCCCGAATTTGCCTTGTTCCTTAACAGCCCGTACGATCAGTTCGCCGGCTTGCACTATGTCATCCTCGGTTGTCGGTCGACCAAGCGACAGGCGAAGCGACCCGTCTACCTCCGCCTCAGTTCGCCCCATCGCCAGCAAGACGTGACTGCGACGCCCTTTATTTGCCGCACAAGCCGATCCTGTTGCTACTTGCACCCCCAGTTCATCCAGAGCAAAAACAACCCGTTCGCCATCCACTCCAGCAAGTGAGATATTGAGAATAGCCGGTGAATTATTATCACTCTCGTTAAATCGAACATCCGTCAAATGCTCCGCCAGATACTTCTTTAACAGCTGACGTAGCTGACCTAGGCGCCCGACCTCACTGCGACGACGCTCCTCCGCTAGCACCAGAGCCTTAGCGAAGCCAATGATACCGGCTACATTTTCCGTACCGCTCCGCAGCCCCATTTCTTGGCCGCCACCGATGATCAAAGGTTTGAGCTTGATTCCCGCCCGGACATAGAGTAGTCCCACCTGCTTTGGGCCGTAGCACTTGGCCGCATTAAGAGTCAGTAAATCAACCCCCAGCCTGGCCACATTGAGATCCAGCAGTCCCGCCGCTTGCGAAGCGTCGCTATGCAGCCAGATCGGCTGAGCCACATTACGTTTTCGTCGCTCAGTCCTCACTTGGTCTATGACCATGGCAATGTCTTTTAATGGCTGAACGACACCAGTCTCACCATTAACATAACCGACCGACACCAGACCAACCTCATCATCGATTGATTCCGCCAGCTGCTTTAGCTCCACCCGACCATCAGGCCGAACAGGCAAGATTACGCCACCTCCAGCCTGCACCGCATTGAGCACAGCCGGATGCTCCGTCGCCAGAGTTACTACCTTGCCCGAGACTCCATTTAGCGCCAGATTGACCGATTCAGTCGCTCCGGCAGTCATCACCACCTCAGCCGACCTAGCCCCGATGCAACGAGCCAGCTCAGACCTGGCTCGTTCGACATCCTGCCGCACCTTCGTCGCCGCAAGATACGGCGCTGAGGGGTTGTAAAACTTATCAGTGAAGTAGGGCATCATCGCCCGAAGAACCCGCTCATCCATCGGAGTAGCAGCTGCATAATCTAAATAAACCATTACCTCTATGATACCACTAGATTACTCAGCCACCATATAGCTCACCTCGCCTAGTGCGACCAGACCAAAACTAGTTGTGCTACCCCAGTGCCGACGCAAGCAACGCACATCCTTTATCCACCTAAGCTATCCTTATCCTGACGTCGATAGAACGACCTGCTTATCCGCTCCTAGTGCCCGAGCCAGAGCCTCATCGTGAGTAGCATAGATGATCGCCCCGGGGTACTCCACCAAAGCTCGCTCGATATTTTCCCTGGCCCGGATATCCAGATGGTTGGTTAGTTCATCAATGATTATCAGATCAAGTCGATCCAAGGTTAGTTTCAAGACCGCCATCTTAGTTAGTTGTCCTCGTGACAGCTGGTTAAGCGGCACCGTCACTGTAGTTGGACTCAGATCCATCGTCGAAGCAGCTTGGTAGATCTCGCTAGCCTCAGCATCTGCTTGGCTGAGTAGATTTCGCGCAAGGTCCAGTCCATAGACACCCTGCGCCACATAGCCATAGCGCACATCGGTCGTTATCTTGACAGTGCCGCTGTCCGGAGCCAGCTGACCGATAATAATTCGCAGCAAGGTCGTCTTGCCTGTTCCGTTGTTGCCAATGATTCTGACTCGCTCACCCGTTCGCACGGTAAAACTGATCTCTCGAAATAGGCTCTTCCGGTAACTCTTAGTCAAGCCGTCTACCGCTAAAATCTGGCGGTCGCCCAGCTGTTCAGCAGTAAAGTTAGCCCGATAGGCCTTACGTACGGTCGGCTTCTCGATACCGGCCAGCTGATCCAGCCTGGTCTTGACAGCTCGAATTTCCTTGCCGGCTCTACTTTGCGTTGCGTTTTTTGCATTGTTAAAGCCCATTTTGCTTTCGCACTTCAATTTGTCGAAACGCTTGTTCTCTGTCTTATGCGCTCGTGACCGAGCCACCGCCATACGTTTATTTAAGCGTTTACGCTCTAACCTTGCCTTAGTATATTCTCCCCACTGCTCCGCTTCGGCCTGCTTGACCCGTTCCTGATAGTCTCTATAGTTGCCTCCATACAGTTTAGCTTTGCCGGCCTTGATCACCACCAGGCTGCTAGCTACAGCGTCAATGAAACGCCGATCGTGACTAACTATTATTGCCAGACCGTTAAATCGTCGTAGTTCGTCTACTAGCCATCGCCTCGCTTGAGCGTCCAGATTATTAGTCGGCTCGTCCAGCAGCAAACAATCGTAGTGAGCCTCAAATAGCTCCCTTAGCTTAGCTCGGACGACCTCTCCACCTGACAGGGTATCGTCATGGTGATCTTGTGGCAGATAACCCACCCGTCCCGTCAGCCGGATTGAACCATCGTCCGGAATCAGTTGACCGACAATTAGACGGAGCAAGGTTGTCTTACCCGTCCCGTTGTCACCAATGATGGCCACTAGCTCCCGACTGGGCAGATTCAAGCTGAGTCGGTCAAGTATCGCCTCGCTACCGTAAGAAAAAGATAAGTTAGATATTTTAAGCATAGAACACCTTTCACAGATTAAACTAATTTACTCCTAGTTGAGTGTTCTATAATTTCATACCTGGCATTATACCATATGCCGACGCCGCTCAGCTTAAGTAGCCCGGTGCTCATGGATTGGACCGACAAGCCTGGCCACAAAAAATAGTAGCCTCTCCCGAGGCTACTATTTTTATGCTAAAGATCTTTACCGATCTACTAGACTTCGGCTGCAGTATTAGGAGCTGCCGGCACAGGTGACTTACCTTTATTCTTATTGACAGCTGGTCGAGCCGGTTGACCTGGCTGAGCAGGGTTGCCCGGAGTACCTGGGTTACCCGGCTGAGCAGGATTACCGCCACCGGCAATCTTCCTGTAGGTTACTACTACGGTCTTGTCGCTATCCATGGCTATATTTAGGGTATCACCGGTCACATTAGCCACCGAGCCGTTGACCGTCACTTTGTCGATCTCGTAGCCAGGTTCCGGCGTGAAGACAACGGCCTCCATACTACCCGCCGTAATATTCGTCTTGCTAGGCGAGATCGTACCGTGACCACCGCTAACGCTGGTATTTAGGCTATATGTGGTCGGAAGCGGTGTACCTGACTTAAACATAGCCCTAACGTTGACCGGCATGTCCGGCATGGTGAAGGTGGTAACAGGACTGGTTTTATCAGCTAGATCGCTAAGATTAATGCCCTCCAGTGTAACCCAGGCGTCAAACACCTTACCAGTTGGTGCAGGATTGGCCACAAGCTGAATGGTCTGACCGGCCGCTGCTTGAACTACGGTAGTGCCACCTAGTTTGGCAATGCCATCAGTTACCGTGATAGGATGCATACCACCTGCTTTCGCCGGCTGCGAAAGTGTCGAGACTACGCCGAGCATCATCGCCGGCACCAACACTAGCGCCAGTAGCAGCGTCGCCAGTCTGCTTCGCTTCCTCGTACATGTTATTTTCATTTTTCCTCCTTTAGTCAGATATCAATCCAAGCCATAATCAGACTCAGACCTTAACTTATCGCAAGTTATAATCAAACGTACTAGCTATAGCTTAATCCGGCTACCCCCTTTACTCCTTATAACCCAAAAACAGGCACTAACCCCGTTTACTTCAGTATAGCATAAAAGCTAACACCCTAACCGAGCTTAGCATCAGTAGTTGACAGATGAAATATTCGTTCGACATTACTAGCCACCACCTCAACCAGTTGCGCCAGAGACACGCCTCGCACTTCGGCTAGTCGCTCAGCAATCTGTCGGATATATTTCGGTTGATTCGTTTTACCTCGATAAGGTACGGGCGCCAGGTAAGGTGAATCAGTTTCCAACACCACTCGATCAAGCGGAACGGTCCGATACACCTCTGCCAAGGTCGGGTCACGGTTAAAGGTAACAATGCCGTTAACACCGATGCTTAAGTCGTGCTTAAGTACCTGTTCAAGATTGACTTGATTGTCGGTAAAGGAATGAACCACTCCACTGACACCATGCGGAAAATTACAAAGTAGCGCCCAGAAATCAGCAAAAGCATTGCCGTAGTCGCCGGATCGAACATGAAGCGACAACGGTAAAGCATTATCAAGCGATAACTGGATCAGTGCTTCAAGAGCCTCCAATTGCTTGATAGGTGAGACGGTGTCATAGCAATAATCCAGACCAACTTCACCCACCGCCGCAATCACTCGTCTGTTGGCGTCAATTAGTGTCTGTAATCGATCAATATCGCTAGAACGAAAATCACCCGCCTGATGAGGATAAATCCCCACGCCGGCTCTGAGCATCAGCCCTTCAAGCTGACCATGCTCCAGCGCATAGCGAATCGCCAGCCCGCTATCTGCCGGGTCACACCCCATGGTAATGATCTGACTAACGCCACTATCTAAAGCAGACGTCAGCACTTCGCTCGGATTCAGCGGGTAATCCGAGCTATGGATATGACAGTGCGTATCCGCCAGGTACCCAGCCCTAGTCATGCTTAGCCGATTCACTGTGAAGATACTTTTTAGGGAAGATAATCGGCGTAGTCTCCGGCACGCTGTCGCCCCCGACTGCTTGATGGAGCTGCTGAGCGGTATCAGGTAGGAAAGGTGATAGATACTTGGCTACCAGCAGCAATCCGTTGACCAATGTCGAGAATACTTGATCCAGCCGAGCCTGTCTATCCGTCTTATCTTCCAGCTTCGCCACTTGCCATGGTGCCGAACGTTCAATGTACTGGTTTAGCTCATGGACATACTCCATGATTGCCAGCACAGCATCGTGTAGATTAAGTCCATCCATCGCCACTTTATAATTACCTAGCAAGGTCTCCGCCTGGTCTTTTAGCTCATTATCATCGCTGACAAAGCTTAGATTACCCCCAAAGTACTTGCGAATCATGGCGATCACCCTAGCTAGTAGATTACCCAAGTCGTTAGCCAGCTCACCGTTGTAAGCTGACTCAAACTTATCCCAGCTAAAGTCGCCATCCTCAAACGTTGGCACATGTGCCGTAAAATAGTAGCGAAAAGCATCAACACCGTAGTTGTCAATGATTTCCAGTGGGCTGATCACATTGCCAATCGACTTACTCATTTTGCTACCATCGACATTGATAAAGCCGTGTACCATCAGTTTCTCAGGTAAAGGCAAGCTTAGTGCCAAAAGCATAGCCGGCCAGATAATCGCATGGAAGCGCAGGATATCCTTACCAACGATCTCGACCTGAGCCGGCCAATAGTCATCATGCCACTTCTCGTCCGGATACCCCAGTACCGTTAAATAATTAGACAGCGCATCAATCCAGACATACATCACTTGTGATGGATCTCCGGGCACCGCAACTCCCCAGCTTAATTTGTCAGCAGGTCGTGAGATAGAGACATCTTGCGCCCCATCTTTTAATAGCTCCAGGAGCTCTTTGCCTCGAAACTCCGGCACAACAGCCGCCTTAATGAACTTCCTGAGCTGATCGGTAAACTTAGATACCGCCAGATAATAATTATCCTCACTCAGCTTTTCGTATGGCCTGCTGTGATCAGGACAAATAAAATCATGGTCTCGAGCCTCGCTCTCGGTCACAAAAGCTTCACAGCCAGAACAGTACCAGCCCTGATAAGTTGATTTATAGATCACCCCTGCCCGATCCAGCCGACGCCAGATAGCCTGAACTCGCTTGACATGGAGCGGGTCGGAGGTGCGAATATTAACAATATTCTGAGTAGTAAAATCCTGCTTGGCTAGCTCCGCCCCAATTTGGCTAAGCGGTGCGCCGAAATTCAGCTCAAGCACCTGACGCATTCGCTGAAACTCAGGCTGAAGCTGATCAACTAGCTGTTGAGGCGTCTGCCCACTCGCCACTGCCTTCTGCTCGATCTTAGTACCATGCTCGTCTGTCCCGATGGATAGCTTTGCCTGCTTACCTCTGAGCAACTGGTAGCGCAACAAGATATCACCGTACAAGTAATCAATCGCCGTGCCGATATGCGGTGCGGCATTAGCGTAAGGAATCGCTGTCGTTAGATAATACTTCGTCATATTTTCATTATACTATTTAGCCACCTTGGTCAAGCGTTGCCAATCAGCAATACTTAGCTCCTGGGCTCGCCGGTCAGGGTCGATATCAGCTAGCCGCAAAAGTCTTGCCGTTTCCGCCTTAGTGGTACGTAGCCCCAGCGCCAGACTAGAGAGGAGCTTCTTGCGTCTCTGGCAAAATCCCGCCCGACAAACAGTAAAGAATCGCTCAAGCTCGGCTGCCGGGACCAACGGATCGGAGCGACGATGCATGATGACCACCTGCGAATCGACCTTAGGCGCCGGATCGAACAGTTCAGCCGGCACCTTGATGCCTAGCTCTACCCGGGCGAAGAGCTGCACTGAGATAGCTAAAAGTGACAGCTGTCCCGGTGTAGCCGCCAGTCGCTGAGCTACTTCTCGTTGCACCAATATCACTGCTAGACTAGGCTGATTAGCGCTAGTCCACAGCTTCTCCATGATCTTTGAGGTGAGGTAGTAGGGAATATTTGCCACCACTTTGTAATTCGCCGGCAAATCCCCTAGGTTATAGTCCATGATGTCCGCCCGCACTAATTCCAGATTCGCCGGTTGACCACCCATTAGCCGTGCTACTCGGCTCTCCAGTTGCTCCGCCAAAGCACAATCATACTCGACCGCCACCACTCGCCCGGCTCGCTGGCACAGCTGAGCCGTCAGTGCTCCTAGACCCGGACCAATCTCCAGTACCGTATCCCGGCCAGTTAGCTCCCCGTAGCCGGCAATAGTCGACAATATCGACCGGTCGCACAGGAAGTTCTGCCCCAGTTCTTTCTTCGCTCGGATCACATCGATCACCCTAGTACGAATGGTACTTCAGCCAATGAGCGTAAGCACCCTGAATCCCGCCGTAACGACGATCACAATACTGCTTGAACCAACGCAGTTGAGTGATCGGGTTAGTCGCCCAGTCAGCACCAACCGACCCCATCTTGCTACCCGGCAAGGCCTGTGGTAGACCATACGCCCCGCCCACGCCCTTCGCCGTCACTCGCCAGCCTGATTCGTGACTGATGATATAATTTACTGCGCCATAGTCGCTCTCAGCGATACCCGCCATCGCCATCCAGTCGGTATGGCTACCCGGCGGTAGCTCTACTTTCGTCCCCTTGATCTCGACTTGGGCTATCGGCGCTTCAGTGATCACTTCAGAGATCTTCTGACGAGCCACTTCGACACCATTTTGCATGTTGACTTGATAGATAGCCGTCTTCTTACCGGGGTGACCGGCTGTCTGAACCTCATGATAACCCAGCTTCTTACCGGCATCTTCAATTACTTTAGTCTCAAAGGGGACGGCCTCTACTTGGTCGACTGTTTGCACTCCATTACGCCAGACTTGCAGATCCATACCATCACTCACCCCGGTCTGCTGCGGTAGCGACATGGTGTCGCTGGCACCCAGCTTGATATTCGCCTCCTTTAGCATACCGGCGATGGTCTTCTGCTGAGTTCTCAGAGTTAGTCGCTGTCCGTACAGCCTCAGATTAACTGTCTTCGCCCTGGTAATCTCGACCACCTGACCAATACCGCCCGAATCAAGAAAGCTATCGATCGGCGTAGTCTGAGCTATGTCATGCGACTTAAGCTTGACGCCGGCCTGCTCCGATACCTTGTTAATGTCGGTCTCAGCGGTCATAACCCTAGTTCTCACCGACTTCTCATCGACAATGGTGACGGGGCGAGCCCGCTTAATGTTAATGATATTAGAGTCCCGTGATAACTGGCTACTCAGCGACGGACTGACCTGATCATGTCGCCCCACCCGGATCTTAGCATCAGCCAGAGCCTGTTTCACCGTGCGACTCTTAGTGATAATAGTCTTCTCTAACTCGTGATCATAGATAGTCACCAGCCGACTGGAGCTATCTACTCGGTCGTTGGTTGCCCGCACCAGCCCGGTAAAGCTAGCCGATACCAGTGCGATGGTCATCACCAGAGCCAGCACCAGCCATCTAGTATGGATTCGTCGCATGACACTAATCACACCACGTAACTTGAATATCATATCCGCTTGTAATTATATCACACCATCAAAGCGCCAGTTCATTAAGTCAGTCTACCGCTAGCCGTCCGCTCGACTGAGTGGGGCAAAGGCAACATTGAGCTTACGGGTCTTACCGTCATCAAAATAAACCTCCACCACTTGCCCATCAACTGAGGTGACTTGACCCGAGCCAAAGATTTGGTGCTGCACTCGGTCACCCAGACTAAGCTCTACCGGGTCCGGTTCATAGTGCGGCTCACTCGCTTGACTGCCGTGCCCAGCGGTATGCTGCACCGATGATCCTCGCCGATAATTAGCCCAGCCCTGATAGTCGCCCACTTCACCCATGCCGGATTCGTCGCCCGACACCATATCGCTCACGTCTTGCACGAAAGGTGACGGCAGGCTGTAATGAGTCTCGCCCCTGAGCATCCGACGCCGAGCGTAAGATAGCACCAGCTTTTCTTGCGCTCTGGTCATACCGACATAGCAAAGCCGCCTCTCTTCCTCTGCTGCCGCCGGCTCCAGCGAGGAACGAGCACTGGGGAATAAGCCGTCCTCCATGCCCACCATAAAGACCACCGGGTATTCTAGGCCTTTAGCGGCGTGTAAGGTCATGAGAGTGACAGCGTCATCGTCATTTACGGCATCAGCTCCACTCACCAATGCCACTTCCTCTAAAAAGCTCGCCAGATCGCCGTATTCCTTGGCCATCGAGATCAGCTCGTCAACGTTCTGGCAACGCTCTTCACCTCGTTCCGTGCCATCATCCAGGTAGCCGCCATAGTCAAAGCGCCGCATGATTCCCTCTATGATCCGGTCAGGTGACTCAGTGCTGGCTAGCTTGTTTATCTCTGAAAGTGCCCGACCCAACTGACTCAAAGTCTTTCTAGCTCTAGAGGTAAGCTCGGCACAATCGTCCGCCCGCACTAAGGCGTCAAGCACATTTAATCCACTGCCGCTCTGCCAAGCCAAAAACTTAGTTACCGAGACTTCGCCCAGGCCTCGCTTTGGTACATTAACGATCCGGCGAAAGCTGATAGTATCACTAGGCTGATAAATTAGCTTTAGATAAGCAATTAGATCTTTTATCTCCGCCCGGTCGTAAAAGCGTTGCCCACCGATCAGCCGATAATGCAGGCTGTTGCGAGTAAACATCTGCTCGAATACTCGTGACTGGGCATTCGTCCGATAAAGCACGGCGCAATCTCGGAGTCGATGACTGCCACTGGCAACCATTGCCCATATCTGATTAACTACTCGCTCCGCTTCGTCAAACTCATTACCGGCGACTATTAGCTCGACCGGCTCTCCGCCTCGATTATCCGTCCACAATTTTTTATCGCTACGTTTAGTATTCTTACTAATCACCCGGTGCGCCGCCTCAAGGATCTCTTCAGTCGAACGATAGTTCTGCTCCAGCTTGATCTGTCTCGCTCCAGGAAAATCTCGCTCAAAGTTAAGAATATTAGTATAGTCCGCCCCCCGCCAACTATAGATCGACTGCCAATCATCACCGACTACACAAATATTGCGCCGGTCGTTCAGCAGAAGCTTGACCAGCCGATACTGTGCCTTGTTGGTGTCTTGATACTCATCGATCAGAATATAACGAAACTGCTCCTGATATTTGCGTCGCACCTCTGACGACTTCTCGAGAAGTTGAACTGCATCAAGCAGCAGGTCGTCAAAGTCAAGCGCTACATTCTCCCGCAGTCGCCTTTCGTAGCGGTCGTACACCTCTGCGGCAGTCTGCCGCAAACTGGACTGAGTAGCCTGACGTCGATACTGCTCAGGCGACAAACAAGCATTCTTGGCCTTAGAAATGTAGCTGACAATTGACCGAGGACTAAACTGCTGCTCGGCTACGCCCAGCTCTTTCATGACCGACTTAACCAGCGATAATCTATCGGCTTCGTCGAAGATAACGAAATTACGAGCAATATTAATCTGATCACCGTCCCGCCGCAATAAGCGAACGGCAATGGAGTGAAACGTACCCATCCAGGGCATGAAACTCCGACTATCCGCCACGCCTAACAAACGGGCTAATCGCCCTCGCATCTCATTGGCTGCCTTGTTAGTAAAAGTAACCGCCAGTATCTCAGCAGGCTGAGCCAGCTCGCTAGCAATTATATAGGCGATACGGTGGATCAGCGCCTTGGTCTTGCCCGACCCCGCTCCAGCCTGGATCAAGAGCGGACCCTCGGTGGTCTCAACCGCCAGCCTTTGTTCCGGGTTTAGACCGTCTAAGATACGCCTCTCGTCTGCTGATGTCATTAGCTATATTTTATCACGCTAGAGTCGGTGCCACCGACCACAGCTATGCCTACAGACCTAGTCGCAAGATGGCTACAGCGATCAATCCGCCAATGATAACTACCGCTATCGCCAGTAGTACCCGGCTAATAATCTGCTTCTTGCGCTGCGAGGAAAGTGGTGGTAGAGCCTGATCAAGCTCATCGTCGTCGAACAAATCATCATCCGCCTGTCGAACGTTAGTAGGAGTGGGCCTCTTGACGGAATCGTTACCCAAAGGACGTTTATTAACCCTGACATCGGGCAGGAAGGTCGGTGCTCGGCGACTTGGCGCCGCACTGGTTGAGACACTACCGGCAACTGAACGCCTAGTGGAAACGGACTGAGCGAGAGATGCCGAAGGCTTAGGCGATAACACCGTAGCTGATCGCACCGAGGCCGATTTAACCGGAGTCGACATACTCCTCACTGCGTGGTCGTTACGGCCAGAATTACCCGTGACTACAGGCCGCCGACCGGCTCTGACTATCGGCTCGCTATGACTGCCGTTAGCATTGGCCTGCCTGGCTTCTCGCTTGATCGGTAAAGCAACTGGTCGTCTCGGTGGCACAGGCTTAGCTGCGATTGACCTAGCCGATACCAACCCGACTGACGGCGACCGCCGCAAGGCAGTCTGCTCAGACGACCGTTGCGACTCGCTGCCAAACATTACATTGACCTTGCTGGGGTGTTTTCCAGATATGGACGGCTTAGCTACAACTCGATCGCTTCTTAGCTCAGTCTTAGCCTGACGTTCAGTGGCATAATTAGGCTTATCCTTGACCGTGGCGTCACTTGATGGCAAAGCCATATCCATAAAGCGCCCTCTACCGACCTTCGGTTTATCGACTCCGGAAGTAGCTGTAGCCCTCATGGGTACTTTGGGTGGTCGAACTGTTACTCGTCTGGGCTCCTCAACACTTCTAGTCGAGAGACTATGAGCCGACACGATACTCGTGGGCGGTTTACTCTTAGTAAGAGTAGCTGACACTGTAGCGTCTCGCACCACCACCTTAGTCGGTTTCACCACCGGCTGACCTAGCCGGGCAGTCACTCCATCAATTGGTCTCTTGCCAGCAACAGTCCGCACTTTCACTCCGATCGGCTGACCATTAACCCCGCCGAGAGAGTTGCTTGTCCGACCAATAATCTTTGGCCTACCCGGAATCAGATCGCTCACGCTCGTTGGCTTTCCTTTGCTATAGCCGAAGCATCGTTAACCATACTGGCAAATTCAGTAGCAATCAGGCTTGACCGACCAACCAGCAAGCCGTCAACTCCCGCCAGTTGCAAAATTTGCTTAGCGCTACCAGCGTTGACGCTGCCACCATAAAGAATCGGTACATTCATTGCCGCTGCTCGACCAAACATATGCTCAATCTGGGTCCGCACGATCTTGACCGACTCGGTGATCTGCTGATCAACCGCCGGAGCACTACTACCTATCGCCCAGATTGGCTCATAAGCTACTATGATCTGATCCAGGTCACCCGAGTCAATATTCATCAGCCCCGAAGCAACTTGATCACATAAAGCATGCCCGTAACAATTCATCTCCCGCTCTTCCTCATCTTCACCCACACAGAGCACGGGCCTGATACCGTTACGAATAGCTGCCTGCACCTTGAATCGGACATCCCGATCATCCTCGTCGAAGATATAACGTCGTTCGCTATGACCAACTAAGACGTACTGCGCCAGCCCTCTCAGCTGACTCGCTGACACCTCACCGGTAAAAGCACCTTCGTCTCGCCAGTAGCAATCTTGCGCCCCCAGCTTCATCTGACGGTGGTTGATTTGGAGCGATACCGGCTCTAGCGACAGAAAGCCGGGGCAAATCACGGTCTCGACATTACGCCGCACCGGCAACGTTTGCGACAGCTTTGTCACAAACAGCGACGACTCGTGGACGTTTAGATTCATCTTCCAGTTACCAATGATGTACTTCTTCATGCCCGCTCCATTCTGTTAGCTATTTTATCATACCTACAATTTAGCGTCGCATCAGCGCTGAAATACCGGGCAGATCTTCGCCTGCCATTAACGCTAAGCTAGCCCCACCACCGGTTGATACGTGGCTAAAGCTACCACCCTTCAAGGCATCCCAGCCCCTGACAAAATTAGCCGTATCGCCTCCGCCGATCACGCTAACTATCTGAGGGTTCTTGGCTAGGGTTAGAGCTAGTCGTGCCGATCCCCGAGAGAAATTGACCGCCTCAGCCATACCCAGTGTACCGTTCCAGATGACAGTACCGCTACTTGCTACCACCCGCTCGACCAGCCGGATAGTCTGTTCACCGATGTCATATATCTTGGCTGGAGCCCGAACAGCATCCAGGCCGCACTCTATTCGCCCACCCCTTAGCTCACCACTCTCCGAGACAGCCACGTCGCAAGGTAAGACGAGATTATCCGCCAGCTTATCACCATACCGGCGCTGAGCATCCGCTAAGATTTGCTTCACCAGCTGATCTGCCGCCTCATCAACCAAGCTATCACCGACATCATGCCCGTCGTACTTGATGAAATTATTAGCTAGCGCCCCACCGATCACTACATTATCAGCAATCTGAATGAACTTGCGAGCCAGGGGCATTTTGTCGTGTATCTTTGCTCCACCCAGTATCGCCGTTAGCGGTCGATTCGGCTCGTCGGTGGCTCGTTTAATTGCTAGATACTCTTGCTCGACCAATAGCCCTGCCACAGCCGGCAAACACTGCGTGATCGCCATCGTCGAAGCATGACTACGATGAACCACCCCAAAACCATCTTGGACGAATAGCTCCGCCCGGCTCTGTTTCGCCAGTTGCTGAGCAAACTTGGCGTCATTCTCCTTCTCGGCCGGCTGAAAACGCAGGTTCTCCAGCATGACGATATCGCCGGGCTTCATCGACCGGGTTAGCTGCGCCACCCGGTCACCCACCGTCTCGCCGATGAACCGAACGGGGTGATCCAGCAGCTTAGCCAACCGCTTAGCCACCGGCGCAAGGCTATACTTCGTATCTTGCGCTGACTTTGGCCGCCCCAGATGAGCAATGATGACGATGCCGGCACCTCGTTCCAGCAAATAGCGTAGGGTAGGCAAAGAGGCAACCAGACGATAATCGTCAGCAATAGAGCCATCGTCCCGAAGCGGTACATTATAGTCAGCTCTCAGTAAGATCCGCTTACCCCGTACATCGACATCTTTAACCGTCCGATATGGAAAAGTTACTGCCATCACCCCCCTTTTTCTTATCTACTTAGATCCAGCAATCGCACTCCATCAGACGTCGCCAGCACCACCTTCGCCTTAGTATCACCGAAGAAGTTAGTGGTCATCAGGTCATTTAGTAGCGTATCGACTTTACCATCCGGGCTGGTAAAAGCACGTACTCCATAGAGTAGACTGAGACGATTCGCCATTCTGTCGGTTGGCACCACCGGCAAGATCGGCATGATCGGTCGCTGGATAGAGATGCTTCTAGTCAGAGAACTGCCGTTTGACTCGACGATGATGGCATCCGCCTCGACTTCGTCCGCCATCACTACGGCGGCATCGGCGATCGCCCCACTCTTTTCGTCTACCGGGTTGCGACTATAGAGGTCGTAGACGCCGATATGTTGCTGGGCATAGCGCAGCGTCTTTGCCATGATAGAGACCGCCTCAACCGGGTACTTACCCATGGCAGTCTCATCAGACAACATCACGGCATCAGCGCCCTCGATATAAGTAGTAGCTACGTCGTTCACCTCAGCCCGGGTTGGCTCAGGATTGTCAACCATCGAATCAAGCATCTGAGTCGCCACGATGCACAACTTGCAGTGCTTCTGGCACAGGCGAATAATCTCTCGCTCTACCACCGGTACTACCTCAGGACCGGCCTCTACCGCCAGGTCGCCACGAGCCACCATCACACCATCGGCGAGCCGGATAATTGCCTCCAGATTCTCCGGATCAACTCCCGCCTTAGTCTCCAGCTTGACGATAATCTTACGATCGCTACCGTGACTACGGATAATCTCTCTCAGTTTGCGTACATCGTCAGCATGATGAACGAAAGATAGTGCCGTGTAGTCAAAGTCTTTGTCAAAGCTCCACTCCAGATCGGCCAAATCTTTCTCGGTTAAGACCGGGGCGTCGCCACCTCGCATATCGGGTAGATTGATCGCCTTGCGAGAGATTACTGAGCCGCCATTGACCGCCTTGACCCAGACCGTCTTACCGTCAATTCGCTGCACTATAGTGCGAATCTTGCCATCGAATAAATAGATACTATCGCCCGGCAGACACTTGTCCGACAGATCATACTGTGATGGCAGGTTATTGCCTCCATCATGCTCAATGCCATAGGTCAGCCCCAACTCGTCATCATGATGAATCGTATACTTCATGTCATCCTTCAGCTGACCCAATCGAATCTTCGGCCCCTGCAAGTCTTGGACGATGGGGATATGCCGATTCAGCTTCTTCTCAATCAGTCGAATGTTCTTAACCTGCTCCACTCGGTCTTCAAACGAGCCGTGGCTAAAGTTGAGCCGACAAGCATTCACTCCGGCTCGAATTATTTTCTCCAGCATTGCCGGGTCACTGGTCGCCGGCCCAATTGTCGCCAAGATGCGAGCACGTTTTAGTGTGTCGATATGCGCCATGTTTGTATCACTCCTTCCTACTTACTAAATCGTGCCTATTCTAGCACACTCTCGCCGGCTAGCGCTTGTCCGTTGTCTTAGCATGATCAGCCAGCGCTTGCTTGATCCGTGCGATGACTTCCCGGGGAGTCAGATCAACCTTGACAATATAATCATAGATATTCCACTTAGATAGTTCTTTGGCCACTTCTTCGCTATCCATATTGGTCAGGACGATGACCGGTGTCGTCTTGGCGGAGCCGTTGCGACGCACCTCCCTCAATACTGCCGAGCCATCTATATCGGGTAGAGAATAGTCCAGGATGATCAAATCAGGCTTAGTCTGAGCCACCATCTCGATCCCGTTCATGCCGTTATCAGCGATATCGACATCATATCCCTCCGACTCAAGCTTCATCCGATACATCTGGCTGATTAGCTGGTCATCTTCAATGATTGATATTCTCATCTCCCCTCCTTTTATGTTAGTAGTGCCCACAGCCCGGCGATGATTACAGTCGCTACCATTATCGCAATCAGACCATACTTAATCTGAGTCTGGTGGTCAATAATCCACTGGCTATAGTCTGATCTCACGACAGCACTAATCTTTCGCACTCGCACGACTTCACCGGATCGTTTAGCATCGGCGCCATGATAATGTTTGTTGCGACGCTTCACCTTGCCGGACTTATTTCCCATGTGCTAATTATACTACAAGACAGCCTAACACCACCAGCAGAGCGCCCTGTATTCCATTCCAGAAGTTGGCACCCCGATGGTTAAAAAATAAATATTGATAAGACCTAGTGGTGATCTCGCCGGGAATCGAACCCGAATTGTCAGGATGAAAACCTGATGTCCTAACCTTTAGACGACGAGACCTCACTGGAGATTATACTAGACTTAGTCGGTTATTGCCAAGCTACAGATAAGCGTCATTGTCGTCCAGAACAAAATTAATCGCATTGACATTATACTGAGGCGATAATTCACGGATATTGTCCTTGACCTGCTGAGCGAAAGACCGGTTATTAGCGTTCACCCATGGAGCGACACTCGCCATGAAGCCTCGCACGTCACCCCACGATAGTCGCAACGGCTCATCGCCGGCCCGGCAAATTTCAACGCTCTGAGCTACGCCGGTCGGAGAGTAATTATTCGCATCCACCATCTTCACCAAGTCATTAAACTTGCCGGCAATCCGACGCTCAATCAGAGCCGGACTAAGATAATCTCGAGCATCGCCCCGCCTGATTTGGCCGGCAGCATTATCAACCAGTCGTTTCGCCATAAACTTAGTAACGGTCAGTTTCTTGCCCTTGTACCCGAGTCGATCATTTCGATGCTCGACTAGCCAGCCTGCCATGGTGTGGTCTAACGACCGAGCGAGCAGCCCAGTTCGCAAGCTATTATATGAGACATCGGGACTCATCCCCTTGATTCGGCTGACACCCTGACTATAGCCGACTTTACCGCCAATTGTACCAACCGTGGGTAGAACCGGACGCAAATGCTGAGCTAGTACCGGACATTGCTGGCTGACTTGCCGGATTGCCTCGTAATTATCTTTCAATCGTCGAGTGGTCGAGTAAATAACTATACGATCTGCTCGATCTTGCTCAGTATACTTTAGCGAGAAAGGCATCTGACGCTGATCGTATTGTTCTACCAGTGCCTTCAGTATCTTGTAAAGATCTAGTGAAGCAGGATTGAGGTAAAAGCAGTGCTCGATCGGTAGCTTGTCTGAACTAGGCATGATCACCTTGCCACCCTGCTCTGTCTGCTTGATGCAATACGAATCAACCACTCCCCATTCGCCCGAAGTCCGATGCCAGCTATCTTCACTAATACGATCGTCTGAATCGCTTAGCTTACTAATAATTCGGTCGTCGCCCGATGACTTGACCAGCCACGCCTTCTGTCTCGCCCAGCGATTATTCATACGAGATTCAAACGCCTGTTTGCTTAGCTGATTAATCGGCTCGTCATCTATCGCCTCATTCTCGACAGCGCACTGATATAATCTTTCACCACTATCACCCGGCGCACCAATCTGACCGCCATAAGCATCACCATATAGGTCGATCAGTCGGTCAATATTGCAATCGACTGGACTATCAACCTGTTTGATAAGCCAATCGTCGAATCGCTCTCCGTCCGAGAGCTCGGGTCGAGGCATTTGACCGAGTTCTATTGCCGATATATCACAGTTCAACCGGTTAGACTGATCGCCACCCTCGTTTGCTTGTCCTATTTTCTCCATACCAAATCACACTTAGCTTATATTGTCTAGTATCATAACATAAATACAGCCAAAGGCTAACGGCGTTTCAAACTCTGCCCGGCAGCTCTAATTACATTATCCATTAGACAAGCGATGGTCAGCGGTCCGACACCGCCTTTCTGAGGTGTAATAGTGATGTCCGACCTTTCTCGCACTAGTGGATCTACATCTCCCACCACCTGACCGTCAAGATCAGCCGTACCGGCATCGACTACTACAGCACCGTCCTTCAACATCTCTGACCTGATCAAGCCAGGCACGCCGGTCGCCGTCACTACTACATCTTTATCAATCAGTATTTTCTCCAGACTAGGACACCTAATGTCTAGTGGCGTCACACTAAGTCCCGACTGTCGCCATATTTTTGTAAGAGGTGCGCCAACCAAGTGTCCTTGCCCGACAATAGCGACTTGCTTGCCGGTGAGATTGATATTATAGCCAGCTAACAGCCAGTTGATCGCCATAGCGGTCGTCGCATCCCACTCTGACCGCTCACCCAGGCCATCAACGTCTTTCATCGGACTAACCCGGTTAACTATCTCGTCCGTGGCTGACGGGTCGGCTAGCGGTAATTGAACCAAGACCCCCTGCACCGTTAGGTCGGCGTTAAACCGATCAATCAGGCTTGCTACCACTGGTTGTCCGACTTTATAAACCTCAACCGCCACCCCGATATCCTCACCGTAGCGTTGCTTGAGCTTAGTGTATAGATCAGTCACAGCGTCGAGCTTGGTCTGGATGATCGCCAGTTTAGGCTGGATATGGTCATGTTGCTTCAGAGCTCGTACTTGACGAGCCTGACGCTCCTTGATAAAGCTAACTAACTCTCGACCGCTTAGCTGTCTGGACATATTGCCAGTATAACTCAGCAGCTGTGTTATAATCCAATTAAGCGCCCGTAGCTCAGCGGATTAGAGTACTTGGCTTCGAACCAAGGGGTCGCAGGTTCGAACCCTGCCGGGCGTACCAGGAAATCATTGACAGAAAGACATGATGTGACGTGGGGGCATTATTGAGGTGAAGTGAGAACCTGCGACTTTGCGTCAGCAAAGAAGCCTTCGAACCCTGCCGGGCGTACCAGGAAATCATTGACAGAAAGACATGATGTGACGTGGGGGCATTATTGAGGTGAAGTGAGAACCTGCGACTTTGCGTCAGCAAAGAAGCCTTCGAACCCTGCCGGGCGTACCAG
>ERZ772967.137-NODE-137-length-59976-cov-6.575424_pt1 | contig 59976 bp, 50 predicted proteins | sample MGYA00511677_ERZ772967 | MGnify/ENA primary metagenome ERZ772967 (study PRJEB29015, sample SAMEA2737931) | human oral metagenome | biome: human oral; feature: human-associated habitat; material: dental | place: China | collected 2146 ...
GTCTTCCCGACCAAGCGGGAGGGGCCAGCGAGGGGGCGCCGCCGGCACGCCGTGGCGGCTGAGGCGCTCGTGCTACCTGGCGCAGCTCGCGTCGCGATTCGTATCACGACTCGCGTCGCAACAGTGTACACAAATGCCCCAAAACGGCCCCGAGGAGCCATTTTGGCCGATCTGTGTACACTCCTGCGTTGTCGCCCCGGCGGTGACGCCCACGTTGCCGGGGTAGTGACGCAACCACCCACCCACACGAGCTCACGAACCTCACAAAGTGGCGACAGGCCCTCGTCACGAGGAGGGACAAGCGGCTTCCCCTCGTGCAGGGATCCTGCTGGGGCGTTGCGACCCGGTCGGTGATCACGCATGCGGGTTCGCGCTCACGAAAGAGCGTCCCGTGCCGACGACGGCCCGCACGCTGCGTCGATGGCCCGCGTGAAATCGTTGGGCGCCTCCTGGTGGATGTCGTGCCCTGACTCGACCACGACCGTCTTGCAGTCCGGTATCGCGGCCTGGACGCGCAGCGCATCCTCATCGGTGTTTGCGGCATAGAGCACGCCCCCTTTCCCATAGCGAGTCCTCGCCTTGAGGTATACCACGGGACACTCGATCGCCTTGAGCAGGGCCTCCTGGTCAAGGCCACTCATCCAGCTCCCGTCGTAAAACGCATCACCAAAGTGTGGGTCGTAGTCGTCCATGTAGTGCATGATGTGAGTCCACGTGCGCGGTATCCAGGCGTTTACCACGTGCTCGCCCGGGTGCTTCGCGCACCAGCTCTCGGTGGCACGTGCTAGCCTGGCCTGAAAGCCCCCAAACAGCGAGTAGAGGTAGCTTTTGTGCACATACCATACGGGATAGGTCATCTGTGCACCCTCTTGCTCGCAGTACTCGTGGGCGGGCAGGTAGCCGTCGTACCAGACGAATGCTCCCGCCCCCCTTTGGACCTCATCGGGGGTGACGCTGAAAAACGGCGGGTCTTCCAGGATGCATGCGAGGACGTTCGCGGAATCGTGGGCGGCGACGTAGGCTGCGAGGATACCGCCCGAGCTGTGGCCCGAGATGGCATACGGCCCACCGATCACCTGCCTTGCGAATGAGATCAGCACGTCTCCTCCCGCAACGCAGGAGTAGAGTGAGGGGTCGTGGGCGGACTCTCCATGCCCAAGGCAGTCCACGGCAAACACATGGTAGCGCTTTGCCAGCGCTGGAAGCACCGGTGAGTAGTCTTCCCACTCCATTCCCTGTCCGTGTATGAGGAGGAGGGCCAAGCCGTCGCTCGGCCCCTCGGCGTAGTTTACCGTCACGCCCCCCACGGCGGCGTGCCTCTCGACGTACCCAGCGGACAGGGCCCTTCTGGTCATCCTCTCGTCGTGGTGGAGGTTGTGGTCGCGATAGAGCCCGAGTCCAATGCCTGCGGCAGCGAGGATCACCGCAGCGACGAGTGCCATCACCCTTGCCTCCTCCCACCTTTCGCATGTTTCATACCCGCTCGGTCCATGGTAGGCGTGGGGGTCGTACGGGACAACCAACCAAACCGGACATCTTTGCCCGTCGGGTGTCATGTTCCATTTACATCGCCACGCCGAACGGCACCCACGCGATTCGATGCGTTCGGGGCTACCTTGGGAAAGCACGGTCTTCTCCCTTTTCCTGGGGCATTCGACGTTCCTGATGGCCGGATCTTGGGCGCTGCAAACTCGAGGGCATTCGCACCAAGAGCGTATAGACTCGCGGTGGAGGGGAAGGTAGAACCACTTTCCCGTGTAGGTGGGCTCTTAAGCTGTATCTGAGAGGGACTATCATAAAGTTCTGCCCGGTCAGGTGATGGGCATCGGAGTAGAGTAGGCGCTCGGACTGCAAGGTACCGGTCAATGACAGGTGATATACTTTCAAAAGACAAACGGCATTTCTCCTTTGAAAGCGGCGCTCATGCGAAAGGACCTCAAGAACAGGCAGCGCTATCTAGACGAGGCGCTCATGTTCAGGGACACCGACCTCATCAAGGTCGTTACCGGCGTGCGTCGCTGTGGAAAGTCGAGTCTGCTCGCCCTCGTCCGTAACGCGCTCGAGTCCGAGCAGGTCAAGGGGCGGAGCTTCGTCGGACTTAACCTCGAGAGCATGACATGTTCTGTGAACACCGCAGAGGAACTGTATGCCTACTTCCGCGAGAGGCTGTCGGATAACGGACGCACCTACATCTTTCTCGATGAGCCCCAACGCATTGCTGGTTGGCAAGATGCTGTCAATGCCATGCGCGTGGACTTCGACTGCGACATCTACCTTACGGGCTCGAACGCCTACCTGCTCTCGAGCGAACTCTCCACGTACCTGTCGGGACGTTACGTCGAGGTCGGGATGTTGCCGCTCGCCTTTGCCGAATACGCAGACTTCTGTGGCGTCTCGTTCAAGCCTGGCAGCGTCGTCGCTCTCGACCTCTTTGGCGAGCCGGTGCTGTTCGACGACCTGTTCGAACGATACCTGGCGTATGGTGGGATGCCAGCCATCGCCTCTCTCGAGGTCCAGCAGGCAGAGCATGCCGCGTACATGTCGAGTATCTATGAGGCGGTGGCGTCCCGCGATATTGTCAATCGCGAGCGGAATAGGCGGCAGAGCCGCGTGACAAACCCGGAACTTCTGCGAAACGTGGCCGACTTTCTTGCCGACAACATAGGAAACCAGGTCTCCGCGTCCAGCATCGCAAACACCCTGACATCTGCGGGCGTCAGGACCTCCCATCCAACCGCCGCGTCGTACATCTCCGCCCTCAACGAAGCGTACCTCTTCTATAGGGTGTCCCGTTACGACCTACACGGCAAGGCAATCCTGAGGACGAACCCCAAGGAGTACATCGTTGACCTTGGCCTCAGATCATATCTTGGCGGTTACAGGGCAACCGACATGGGTCGGATCTTCGAGAACATCGTGTACCTGGAGCTTTGTTTCAGGGGGTATAGTGTGCACGTTGGCAAGATTTACGGCAAGGAGATCGACTTCGTAGCGGTAAAAGATGGCGAGAGGCTCTACATCCAGGTGGCCGATGAGCTGCCCGACGAGTTGACCAAGAAGCGCGAACTCGCATCGCTGAGATCACTCAGGGACGCATTCCCAAAGATGGTTATCGTGAGGAAGGGCTCATACGAGACTGACGTCGACGGCATTAGGATTGTTCGAGCACGCGACTTCTTTTGGCTCTTCGGGGGTTCGTGTGGGTTGACGCCTTGGCAAAGATGCCAACCTAGCAGCGGCGCCACTCGCTCAGAGCCTGTCTTCCCGACCAAGCGAGAGGGGCCAGCGAGGGGGCGCCGCCGGCACGCCGTGGCGGTTGAGGCGCTCGTGCCACCTGGCGCAGCTCGCGTCGCGATTCGTGTCGCGACTCGCGTTGCAACAGTGTACACAAATGCCCCAAAACGGCACCGAGGGGCCATTTCCACCGATTTGTGTACACTCCTGCGTCCCCACGGTTGTCTACAACAGTGCAATAGTGTACACAAATGCCCCAAAACGGCGCGGAGAGACCCGATCCACCCATTTGTGTACACTATTGCGATCCCAAGGCCACCCACAACCCAAGCCCACGGCGCAACAGTGTACACAAATGCCCTAAAACGGCACCGAGAGGCCATTTCCACCGATTTGTGTACACTCCTGCGTCCCCACGGTTGTCCACAACAGCGCAACAGTGTACACAAGTGCCCCAAAGTGGCGCCGAGAGGCCATTTTAGCCAATTTGTGTACACTCCTGCGTCGTCACCCTGGCGGTGATGCCCACGCCGCCCTAGCGGTAACGCAACCACTCACCCACACAAACTCACGAAGCTTCCATTTCGACATTTCGACAGTAGTTGGGCAGCTACAGTCCTCAGGTATCCATAGCAATTCTGCCTGTCTGCGAATGCATATTGCCGATATCGGCAATATGCATGATCCTCTGGTAGACTATCGGTAAGCCATTTGCCGACGGGAGGCACGCATGAGATACCTTTCGGTTGCAGAGATCGCCAGACTTTGGGGCATCTCCGCTAGGGGCGTGCGCAACTACTGCGCACAGGGGTGCGTGCCGGGTGCCTTCCTCACGGGGAAGACGTGGAGCATCCCGGCCGACGCGAGGAAACCGGCTCGCCTGAACGGGCGACGAGTGGCGCCTACCCCACTTCTTGCGAGGCTTCGCGAGGAGATGTCCGCGCGAACTTCGGGGGGCATCTACCACAAGGTGCAAGTTGAGCTTACCTACAACTCCAACTACATAGAGGGCAGCAGGCTCACCCGCGACCAGACACGCCTCATCTTTGAGACCTCTACGATTAGCCCGCAAGGGGAGGGCGTGCGCGTCGATGATGTGATCGAGGCCTCCAACCACTTCCGTTGCGTCGATCACATCATCAGCCATGCAGGCGAGGCTCTCTCCGAGTCGCTGCTGAAGGACTTGCACAGGACCCTTAAGGCATCCACGAGTGCCTCGGGCAGGGACTGGTTCGCCGTGGGCGACTATAAGTTGCTGCCCAACGAGGTTGGAGGCCGCGAAACGATCGCCCCGGAGAACGTCGCTCGAGAGGTGCGCGGTCTCATATCCTCCTATGAGGCGAATCGTGTCCCGACGCTCGAGGACATCGTGTCCTTCCACGTGTCGTTCGAGCGCATCCATCCCTTCCAGGACGGCAACGGCCGCGTTGGCCGGCTTGTCATGTTCAAGGAATGCCTGCGCCATGGGATAGTGCCGTTCGTCATCGGTGATGATACAAAGTTCTTCTACTATCGCGGCCTGTCTCGGTGGGATGTTGAGAGGGGGTGGCTCATGGGCACGTGCCTCTCGGCTCAGGACAGCTTTAAGGGATGGTTGGACTACTATCGCATTCCGTACTCCGGCTGAGGTGAGCGAGAGTCCCAAACCGAATGCAGGCGTTGTCGTGCCGCCGGCCGTCTGGGACGGCGAGGGCGAGTGGCCATACGCCCCGCGTCTGGGAGACATGGCGCGCAGCCCGACTTCCCGAGGGACGGGGGATGCAGGCGTCGCCCGCCGCTACCGCGCTGCGATCCTGCGAATGCCCTGGGGCTCGACGCCTCCTCGAGTATCCCGATGAGATCGGTCGCCTGATAGAACGCGCCTCGCCCCGCGTTGCCCATCTTCGAGAGTATCCCTCGCTCGCAGACGGTCTGGATGAGGGCGCGCCCCGCGCGGTCGGTGATGCCAAGGCGTCTGGACACGAAGCCAACATCGACCACTGGCTGCTCAACAAGCAGGGCAGGAAGCCTGTGCGAGGCCGAACCGGCGCGGTCGGCGTTTGTGGAGCGCCACGTGCCCAGGATAACATCCACGTCTGCGGCGATTCGGGAGCCTATGACGACGGCGAGCTCCAATGCGTCGGCCAGGCAGCTGACGATGGGCTCGATCTCTCCCTCATGGTACGCGTCGAGCGCTCCCATGTACCTCTTTACGTCGTGCAGAAGCTCCGCCGAGATGGGCAGGGTCGCATGCAGCAGGGCCTCGTCCAGCGCCAGCATGCGGTGCAGGATTACGCGCCCCGTGCGACCGTTGCCATCCGTGAATGGGTGTATGGTCTCGAACTGCGCGTGGAAGAGCGCTGCCTTCGCCACAGACGGCATGTCCTCGCGGCGCCCGAACGCCACAGGGTCATCAAGACATCCGCGCACCCTTGCGGCATGTTGAAAGACGAACGAGGCGCCATGGGAACTGTAGGGGGAATCGCCTATCCACACCTGTAGGCGCTTGCGCCAGCTCGTGTCTGGTGCAATACGCTCGAGTAGGTAGCTCAGCATGGTGAGCGTGCCAAACATCTTGTCGTTTTTCACGTCATAGGGGTCGTGCCACTTAGGTTGTGACCTCGGGATCTTAGGCGGGTTACCGATGGTCCTGTTCCAGAGGCGACCGTGGTGGGCGCAGATGTTGCGCACGGTGTTGACGGTCAGCAGCCATGAGTCGAGCACCGTGGTGTTAATGCCCAGGTTGTGCGCAATCTGCTTCCTCACGAGTACAGGTGAGCCCTTGTAGAGGGCGACCACCATGCCGAAGTCCATCACGTTCACGAGTATCCAGTAGGGCGGCAGGTCGTGGTGGTCACCGTACTTGTTGTGGAAGTGCTTGGCGAAGGGCTCGCCTCTCTTGGCCCTCCCATAGGTGTCGTGGCACTTCTCGATGAAGTGCTCGTAGCGCTTCTCGCTCAGTCTGGGGAGCCTCCCCCTGTCCAGGAAGCCGAAGGGGCCGGTCTGCTCGGCAAGGATGTATGCGAGCTGCGTGCGCATGTAGACCTCCACGCGCTCTACGGCATCAAAGACCACGAGGCGGAACTGCCGATCGAACACGTACATGTCCCAGACGCGCCGGAACGTGGTACCCTCCCAGAACTCGTCCGAGCCCCGTTTCTTGTGGATGTGCCAGTAGCCACTCAGGCGATAGTAGCCCACGTCCCGAAGATGGTTAATAAGGTCGTCTCGGTCAGCAACCATACCTCGGTCATTCATGAGGAGGTCAGCCTGCTGCTCAAAGGTGAGAAAGGGCTTAGTATATTCCATAGGCGCCGTGTCCTTTAGATAGGCAAAAACCCGCCAGTGTGCATCGTTGAGAGGCCAGGCGGGCTTACTAAAGCTAGTCTAGCACAGAAGGGCATGTCCTGTACAAAAATTGTGGGAGATTATATGGAAGGTATGCTACAACTGTTGCTGTCCACATGCTCACATCCTACCCGACCCGAACACCCAACACATGAGCAGACCTTACGAGTGAAGTCCGGCGTCTGAGTCGGGCCTCACTCATTATCCCACGCGAGTTTCGGCTTTCTCTTGCTGTATGCCACGGCTTTACGCAGCGTCGACTCACTCAGGCCCCAGAGCTCGCTTGCGTCCGAGAACGACATGAGCCCGTCAAAGGGCGTCTTGACCTTCATACCGTTCTCCCACAGCTCGTCGCATGACAGATCGAGGTCATCGTCCCAGACGATCCCGTAACCGCCCTGGCCTACCTCCACGGACCCGAACAGCGCCCCGTTCTTGAGTGCCCTGAAAGCGTGAAGCCTCCTGACGAGGGATTTCGTGTCGTACACTTTGGCAACCCCGTTCGCAAACTGGACGCTGAGCCTCATGTCGGGCAGTGCGGCAACATCCCTCACCTTATGAAACAACATTCCCATTGCCTCCTCGCCATGTGGATCGAGCTTTCTGAACTCCTGCGTTCTGTGGCCTACAAGAAGCAAGACATGTATGTTGGAACGCAGGTAATCGCACCGTCGCTGCGCATGTCCTTCGTGTAGACCAGATACTGGCTGCCGACCCTCGAGGGGTACTTCTGGCTAAACGCGTCGAGCGAAGGGTGCGTGCTGTACTTGGACGACTTGACTTCGACCGGGCAGATCTTTTTCCCATCAGGGACGAGGAAGTCGATCTTGTAGTTGCGATTTGCCCCCTCCTTTGGCCACGTGTGGTAGAAGAGCCGGTGTCCGTGTGCAACCAGCTCCTGCGCCACGACATTCTCATACACGGCCCCTAGGTTCGCGGGAAGCCTGTCGGCGAGCAGCTTCTCGTACACAACGTTCTCGGTCATGTCCGCATCCTTGAATGAGAGGGTAACGAACAATCCGGTATCCGCAAGATACAGTTTGAACTTCTCCAGGTTGACGTTCGAAGACATCCCCACGTTCGGGTCGTTTGCATGGTAGGCGACCAGCACGGTCTTAGATTCGTGCAGCTCGGCAATCTCCTCAAGGATGTCTGCGGCCCGGCGGTTGGCAATGACGCTTGACACGTGGTACCGCGATGACCTCCTCGCCAGCTGTGCCGGTATGGCGTCGAAGAGAAGTGCCAGCACTCCCGATGGGCTGATCTTGTGGAAGTCTTCCTCATACAGGTTGATGATCATCCGTTTGGCGCCGTCTACCTCCTGGAGGTTGTTCGTCTGCAGGTAGGTGTCGACAATCTGTGGCATCCCACCCACAAGCATGTAGAGACGAAAGTCACGCATGAGCCTTCGGTTCGTCTGTTCACCAAGCTGTGCCTTCGAGACAAAGGCATCCTTCAACAAGGACAGCGTCGAATCGTTGTCACGTGCCCACATGAACTCCTCATAGTCCATGGGACGCATCTGGACTCGCTCTTCCTCACTTGGAATGAGGATGCCCGCAGTGTTCTTTCGTATCGAGATAAGCGAACCCGTTTCGATGTAGTCATAGCGCCCGTCCTTGACCAGCTTCTTTATGGCTTGCCTCGCCATGGGGCAGAGCTGCACCTCGTCGAAGATGATAAGAGACTCTCGTTCGAAGAGACGGACCGAATAGCGCAGCTGGAGCTGGAGGAAAAGGTAGTTCAGGTCCGACACGTCCTCGAAGAGCTCCCGGACGTCGTGCGCCGCCTCGGCAAAGTCGATGAGGATATAGCTACGGTACTCATTCTTTGCGAACTCCTCAACTACGGTTGATTTGCCGACGCGTCGCGCACCCTCGATCAGCAGCGCCGTCTTACCGTCGGAGCGAAGCTTCCACTCCTGCATGACACTGTAGATTTTGCGTTTGAACATCTCCACACCTCATTTCCGTACTTTATTAGACTTCAATATAGTGCATTCCCGCACATTTATATCGACACAGCGCTTCCGATAGCCTACCGCCCCGTTTCTACGAGGGTCTCTACGAAGGCAGCCGCCAGTTCTCCCTCGTCAGGCTGCCAAAGAGGCGTGCCAAACCTCCCTGTGCGCGGATGTGTTTGAAGGGCGCGTGCGATGATCGAAGGAACGTCGTCTTCCTGAGAAAGATCGTCCCCACGACTCCCCAAAGGTCATCGCCACGTACGGTGGACCAGGTGGTCCAAGTAGCCCAGGGTCTCGCGGGAGCCTTTGGGCGCGCGTCCGCATGTCCTTCGAGGTGGCACATGCCGGGGGGCATTTGATGGTAGCATTGCCCCAACGGGTGTACTCCTTGGTTGCCAGAAGGAGGGGGCATGGGGCGTGTGTCGAAGGCGCATGGCCCTGCTCGCCCTTCCCCTTAGGTGATTGCGCGTGACTGCCTTGCAGTCAGGTTGTGGTCCCACCTCGGCAAAGCGCACCGTCGTCGCATCCGTCCAGGGCTGTCTCCAGAAACAGAGGGTAGGGGGACATGAGGTTTGTCATAGAGCAGCTGTCGAAGCGTTTCGACGCAAAGGAGGTCCTGAGGGACATCAGCTTCACCTTTGAGGAGGGGAAGATATACGGCCTGCTCGGCAGGAATGGTGCAGGGAAGACGACCCTCTTCAACTGCCTTAACCAGGACATCCGGACTGACGGCGGAGTCTTCCATTTTGAGACGGCGGATGGCGTCAGGGACGTCTTGCCCGAGGACATCGGCTACGTCCTCTCGACGCCGACTGTCCCGGAGTTCCTTACCGGACGGGAGTTCTTGAAGTTCTTTATGGACATCCACGCGGACGAGCTGAGCGACACAAGGTCCATCGACGACTACTTCGATGACATGAGCATCGAGGTGGGGGACAGGGACAGGCTGCTCAAGGACTACTCCCATGGCATGAAAAGCAAGATGCAGATGCTGGTCAGCATCATCGCCCGACCGAACTTGATGCTACTGGATGAGCCTTTGACCTCCCTTGACGTTGTGGTCGCAGAAGAGATGAAGCAGCTGCTGCGCTCCTTGAAGGAGGGGCGAATCATCATCTTCTCGACGCACCTCTTGGATCTGGCGTTGGACCTGTGTGATGAGATCGTGCTGCTGAACCATGGCGTTCTTGAGGCCGTCGACAAGTCCGACCTCGACAACGGGGAGTTCAAGGACAAGATCATCGCGGCGCTGAGGGAGGAGGGCGATGCGTAAGACCCTGCGACTGTCCTTCTCGCTGAGAAATACCTACCGCGTCAACTCGATCCTGTATGCCCTCAGGCAGGTTCCCCTGCTGAGGCGACTTGTTCCTGCCGATGTGTATCGGCACCGCGAGTTTAAGCTGCTCGCGAACGTCCTGTCCGTAGTGTGGGAGATCCTGTCGGTGTTTGTCGGAAAGGCCCTGTACGTTGTCCTTATGGTGATGGCGCCCGCGAGCCTGCTGGACCTCTCTGCACATGCCAGAGCACAGCTCTTGCTCCACCTGTTTCTGCTGCTCTCCCTGATCGGCGCGACAACGGACACTTATCTGTTCGATCCTTCAAAGGACAAGTACTATGCCGTGGTCCTGCTTGGCATGGACGCGCGGGAACACACCCTCGTCAATTACCTCTATGCGCTTGCGAAGGCACTTGTCGGCTTCACGCTGTGTACGTTGGTGTTTGCCCTGCCGGCTGGCCTGTCTCTTGGGCAGTGCCTGCTTGTTCCGCTGTACATGGTGGGCGTTAAGATGGTCTACAGCGCAAGATGGCTGTGGGATTATGAAAAGGGCGGGCGGGTGCATAGCGAGATGAGAGACGCAGCGTCGCTGTGGGTCGTGATGTTCCTGCTGCTGGGCGCCGCATACGCCCTTCCACTCATGGGGCTCATGATTCCTGTGACAGTGGCTGTGCCCTGTATGGTCGCAGGTGCCCTTCTGGGTATACCGGCACTGTGGAAGATACTGACCTTTGCCCACTATCCCACGATGTGTAAGGAGCTGCTGCAGGATGCGGTCGTGACCCATCCGGTCACCCTGCAAGGCGTTCGCTTGGATGCGATCAGGAAGAGCATCAGTGTGGACACGGGCATCACAAGCCAGAGAAAGGGTCTTGAATACCTGAATGAGCTGTTCATCAAGCGACACCAGGGGCTTCTCTGGAGATCGGCGAGGCGGATTGTCGTAGCCGCCCTTATCGTGTTCGTCGGCTGCGTGGTCGCGATGCGGCAGCTCCCGTCGTTCAGGCTCAGCGTGAACGACTCGCTGATGTCCTATCTGCCGTATATGGTCCTTGTGATGTACGCGATCAATCGTGGGTCGGGCATTACTCAGACGTTGTTCGTCAATTGTGATCGCAGCCTGCTGACCTATCCGTTCTACAAGCAGCCTGGAAGCATTCTGCGGCTGTTTTGGATCCGCCTCAGAGAGATCGTCAAGGTGAACCTGTTGCCGGCAGCAGTGATCGGTGCAGCACTCACGTCGTTGCTCTACCTCTCCGGTGGCACGGATGCCCCCGTAGACTACGTGGTGCTGTTCGTGTCTGTCACGGTGATGAGCGTCTTTCTCTCTGTGCACTATCTGACCTTGTATTACCTGCTGCAGCCCTATAACGCAGGCACGGAGATGAGGAGTGGGACGTACCGCGTCATGACTGCGGTGACCTATGCTGTCTGCTACCTAATGATGTGGGTGCGACTGCCCGCACTGGTCTTTGGCGTGGCACTCATTGCCTTTTGCGTATGCTATTGCATTGTGGCGAGCGTTCTCGTCTATCGACTGGCGCCAAAGACCTTTCGCATCCGCCCGTGAGGCCGCACGGGCACGAAGATGCCGAACGTCCGAGACAAAAAAGGCAGTTCGATGCGGCGAGGCGGTCTTTGGTCGTCTAGCTCCGCCTCAGGTGGCGCTCCATGCGCCGGCTCAGCGCCACAAGCGCCATGACGATCACGTAGTAGACAGCGGCGACAACAACAAACGGCTCGAACGCGCGGTACGTGAGCGCCTGGACGCTCTGCGCCGCGCGCATCATGTCCATGAGGCCGATCGTCGCCACCAGAGACGAGCTCTTGAGCACCGTGATGGCCTCATTGACCAGCGCCGGAGCAACCGAGCGCAGTGCTTGCGGGATGATGATCTCCCACATCATCGAAGGGTAGGGCAGGCCTAAGGCGCGTGCGGCGTCGTACTGGCCGCGATCGACGCCCTCGATGCCGCCACGGACGGTCTCCGAGACGGTGGCTGACCCGTTGAGTCCAAGCGTAAGCACGGATGCCGCGAACATCGAGATCTTGTAGCCAGTGAGCTGCGGCATCCCAAAGTACGCGATGAAGAGCAGCACGATGAGCGGTATGCCGCGAAAGATTGACGTGTAGAAGTCTAGGATCACGCGAAGCGGCATGCACGGCAGCACCTTGAGCACGGAGATGAGAAACCCCAGCACAAACGCCAGGAGTAAGGCGGCTCCCGTCACCTTCAGGGTGACGACGAGGCCACCTACGAACATGGGCGCATAGGGTTCGATGAGCGAGAAGTTCATACGACCCTCTGGCTAGCCCGGCGTGGCGGAACCCACGCCCTCCGTCGCCGTGCCAGAGGCCGAGAAGTCCCCGTCCCACTTGAAGTCTGTACCCACGTAGGTTCCAATGAACTGATCGATGGTGCCGTCCTTGAGCATCTCGCCGACGCACTGGTCGAAGGCCGCGACGAACGATGCTCCCTTCGTGGCCATGATGCGGTAGACGCCCACGTAGTCCTTCGTCTCGGCCCGGCCGAGAAGACCAAGCACCAGGCCGCCATTGGCGTCGCGCATGGACTGACCCTCGGCGCCGTCGCACAGGTAGGCGTCGATGCGGCCGGCAAGGACCTCTTGGAGGCACTGGTTGCCACCGTCGTAGGTGTGGATGTCGGCGTTTGGCAGGACGGCAGAGACGAACTTGTTCTGCACGGTGCCGGTGGTGCAGGCGATGCTCTTGCCCGAAAGGCCATCCACGCTCGTGATGGGATTGCCGCCCAGGGTGAGCACGCCGACGAGCGGCTGGTAATAGCCGCGTGTGAAGTCATAGCTTTGCTCGCGCTCGGCATTCGAGGACATGGCCATCGTGAAGGAGGTGTCGCTCGCCTGAACGGAGGCCAGTGTGGCGGCGAACTGCTGCGGCTCGAAGTCGTACGTAAAGCCAAGACGCTTGGCCATCTCGTCCGCAACGGCAATGTCAAGGCCCACGACCTTCTGGGTGCCGTCGGACTGCATCTCGACGTAGCGATAGGGCGCGAAGGCGTCATCGCCCACGAAGCTAAGGTGCCGTCCAGAGAGATCTGTTGTCGAGGCCGAGGATGACGCACCGCCAGCGGTGCCTTCCTGTGGCCCTTTGCAGCCCGCGAGTGCGAGCGTTGCTCCCGCTGCCATCATGCCGAGAAACGACCTGCGACCCATCGGGCTGCCCACCTTGGTATCCATTCTGCAACACCTCCAGCGTTCTCCTGCACTGCCACCCCAGTGTAGCCTACGGAAATCATAACTTCTAGCGAGGATGCAAACTGTTAGCCTTCGCGAAGGTCTTGAGGCGCGGGACCCTTGCAAGTGTGGGGCCACTTGGGGTAGCCTCGTGGTTCCCTCAGCTTGCGAGGGGGTCAAGTTCTCGACGGCCTCGTGCACGGTCATGCGCCTGCCGCTGTGGTCGAGGTTGATCAGCACGTAGCGGTCGTGCCCGATGCCCAGCGCCTTCATGTACGAGACGTGGCGCAGGCCATGGCGGCTCGTCATGCGCTTGGTCAGGTCGCGGCTTTCCTCTGGCTTCATCGCATAGACCATATCGACGGAGGCCTGATCGATGGCCATAATGTCCGTCGAGGCGAATGTGCTTACGTTGGGCGTCACGATGGGGGCTGCCGAGACGCTCGTGGTCCGGTTGGTCACGCTCGTGGCCGTGTTCCTCTCGCCCTCGTGCATGGGGAGGTTGTGGATATATGGCATTGGATGCTATATAATTATGTTATTAAATACTATAAATCTTTGGAGTTGCCTCTATGATGACGTATTACGAGCGCCCACTTGCGGGCGAGATCCTCCGTGCGCACAGCAAGGTTGTCGTGCTTGAGGGTGCGCGTGCCGTCGGGAAGTCCACGCTTGCGCGCAGGCAGCTGGAGTCGCACGGATACGCCTATTACACGCTGGCAGATGCGGGCACCTTGCGAAAGGCGTCGTCGGATGCGGCGGCTTGGATACAACGCATCAGGGTGCCGGCGATTATTGATGAGGCTCAGCTCGCCAAGGATATTCCGCTTGCGGTGAAAGAGTACACGGACCAGAAGCCGGGACAGGACATACTTTTCATACTTACGGGGTCAGCATCTATCGCACGCTCGGGGCTGGGCGGTCAGGATCCTCTGACAAGGCGTGTGAGGAGGTTCTCACTCTACCCTCTGACCCAGGCAGAGCTTCATAGGTCTACGTTCAACATCGTTGATAGCTTCTGGCACTCAGAGCCTGACCTTACGTATGGATCTCGTCTGACGATGGATGACCTTGGGTTGATGATGTCCACCGGCGGGTTCCCAAAGTATGCTGTGGACACACGGCTGATGAGCACCAGCGAGCGTGGGCTATCGATACGCGATGACATCGATAGCGTTTTGGGGGACACGCTTCTTCCTGAGGAGAGATTTGATAAGAACATTGCACAAAAGATCTTGCAGAGGTTGCTTGTGTACCCAGGTGGCATCCTGAATGTCAGCAAGGTCGCATCCGAGCTGGGATATGATGTCAGGACAATCAATAGGTATATAAGTATATTTATCAGGCGCTTCCTTATTCACACGCTTCCAAACCTAGCCACCCGACCAACGAGGCAGCCCTATGCCCGAGCGAAGGTGCACCCGGTAGACACCTCTTTTTCGGTCGAGGCGCTGAGGATGTCGGGACATGATATGACGCGCGAGCCAGAGGAGTTCGGAAACCTTCTTGAGTCGTTTGTGGTGCAACAGGTCATCCCGGCATGCCAGTGGTCTCAGGAGCGGCCCGATTGCTTCTATTGGAGAGAGGCGGGTGTGTCACCGCGCGAGGTCGATCTCGTCTTGAAAAACGATGCTGGGAAGCTTGTTGGTATCGAGGTCAAGAGCTCAGAGACTGTCAAGCAGGACGATTTCAAGGGGCTGCGTGCCCTTGCGTCCAGAGATGGGCGCCTGAGTCGTGGGTTTGTGATATATACGGGCAGCCAAGTCATCAAAGAGGACGATCGCCTATGGGCGATTCCCGTATCGGCGCTCTGGGAGGATGGAGCGTTCGTGTCTGATGCGCATGGATCGCTTTTGGGCAACCCGGTGATGAGATCGGATGCCAATCCCTTGTCTTCTGCGGATGCGTTGCCCGTAGATGCGAATGTCTTTCTGAGCTACTCCCATGCCGATGACGCACATCTGGGAGGTGCCATCATAGGACTCGTCGACCAGATCAAGAGCGAATATGAGTATGAGATGGGATCGACCCTCAACGTCTTTGTCGACAAGCGTTCAATCAACTGGGGGGAGGACTGGAAGGCCGCAATGAACGGGAGCTTGGGAATCGCTAACGTTTTGATGCCTGCTGTAACCCCCCGTTATCTGCGGAATCCCGCATGTCGAGACGAGCTCACGCAGTTCGATGATCGGATGAGGGGCGTACCAGGCTCACAGGTGCTGTCACTGGTGTGGCAGGACTACGGGGCCGTCAGGAGAGCTATGCCCAACGATCCCGTTCTCAAGGCGATAGACAAGCATCAGAGGATATCCGTATCTGAGCTACGTGGCCTCAGTATAGGCTCCACTGCGTATCAGGCGAAGGTCGCCGAGATCGTATCGAAGCTCAGGGAGTTGATGGAGCGGGGGACAGCTCATGAGGACGTCTCTGACATCGCCGAGAAAGGGCATGGGCGGGGGGAGGCAGACGGGCTGATTGAAGCATTTGATAGGCTGGGGCAGGATATCCCACCGTTCAACGATGCGGTAGCGAGGGTTGTGACGGGCATCGACGACATTAGTGCCTTCGCACACGAGCACCCAGCTCCATCACAGGGCAGCGCTACATCGTATCTTGCCTGGAGTCAGACCTTTGGCGAGGGGGTAGGGAAGGGTATCAAGACCCTGCGCGAGGGATTGAAGGAGCTGACTCGCTATTGGGGTGACGTTCACGATGCGCTGAACCATTGTCTCGCTGTTCTCATATCGTCTTCTGACGCCGACCAACGGCGGGAAGGGTTGAGGACTATGGAGCATCTTGTCTACTCAATCCGGCAGTTCACCATCTTGTCTCCCTCGGCGCGGGACCTCCTGCCTATGGCTAGGATGCTTCAGGCAGCGTCGCCCAGGCCTGCGCCTCTCGCATGGATCATAGAGGAGGCTACCGGTACGTTTGGTGCGATTGAGAGCTCCTGCCATTCTCTGCTTGATCGCATACGGTCAGTCGAAAGCATGATCGGCCCCGAGATGCCAGCAGGCAGTGGGACCTGACCGCACAAACTGGCCCCGCGCAGCTGGCCGGCCTTGACGCCGGGGCTCCGTCGGTCACGATGAAGCGCCTTTTTGAGTCCCATGGCATGCGACGAGAGGATCATCGTCGGGACGGCCGATTGGCAGTAGGCGCACATCGTCGCGTGTCGCTCGGGCGAGTTGTGCTATCCATCGTCTGGTGCGATGCGGGGGAGCGTGCTCTTTCAAGCGATTGTTGGGAGGCATGCCCTTCAGCGAGCTACGCCTTCCCGTCGATGACTGAATATATCCAGCTTTTATGGCGACACATATATATTGATAGAGACAGCTGAATAATATGTATAATGTCGCGGTTGTTCGACCCACACGACTTTCACTTCTGGGGGAGAGGTGAGCGTCGCATCGCAGTCTTTGGCACATCGTATGGAGGGACATGCCGTGAGAGTGAAAGGCCTAACTGGAGGTAGCGTTGCTCGGACAGTGTTAACCGGCATCCTTACACTGTGCCTGTGCGCAGCCCTCGGATGCTCCGGTTCCTCCTCGGCCTCGAGTTCCGCTGAGCGTGTGTCTGGCGGTGAGGTTGCACAGACCACCACGTCACCTACGCAGGAACAAGACGCTGGAACTGAAGAGACGAAGACCACCACATCGCCCACGGCGGACTCCTCGGGACAAGGTACCGATGACTCCGCGTCGCAGACCGTCGATGGCGAGTCGGAGAGCGGCGGTTCCACCGCACCTCAGACCGATCAGGAAGAATCCGAGGCAACGCCCCAGGCGACTGCAAGCGCTCCGACGCAGACGCAACCTGTTGCACAGCATGACAACAACAGTCGGACCGTATACGTCACACAGACCGGCAAGAGGTACCATTTTGATGAGCACTGCCGTGGTCTTGGCAGGGCAAAGTCCATTACGGAGACGACGCTTGCCGAGGCGCAATCGAGTGGCCTCACGCCATGTCAGATATGTGCTAGCTAACTGCAGTACTGAGACAAGCGTCATCGGTGCTCGCACGTCCAGGCATCGTCCGTTGCCAATGCGATGGTATGGCTGTCATGGCAAAGAACCTGAGGATCGCCTCCATTGGGGGCATCGAGCTATAGGGTTTCCCCTACATATCCTTTGACGTATGGCTGCGTGGATGGCAGCGTGAAGGGCTATAAAAGAGCGAACTGTGGGTGGCGAACACAAAGAGGTAGCCTTGGACTCATTTCTTCTCTACTTGATCATAATGAACGTGGTGACGTTCCTGGCGTTCACCGTTGACTTCTTCCTCTGCATGGTTAATCCCGATCTTGATAACTCGGCGGCGAACTCGCTGATCCTCGATGTGTTTCCGATTGCAGGAGGCGCGGTCGGCATGTTGCTCGCGCTGTTTGTATGGGGTGGCCTCGGCCGTGGGCACCGCATGAACAAGGGTAACATCGCGTGGTGGTTTCTTGCCATCGTCTGTCTTATCGTATGGGGGCTTGTAGTCGCCGCAAAATTCGGGCTCATAACGCTTGATACGAGCATCGGTGGCATCCTCTCTGGCTGGGATCTGGGCAAGCTGAGGGTCATGGGTATCTACCTGGCTGTGCTTAACGTCATCACCCTCGTCGCATTCGCCTGGGATAAGCATGTTGCAGAGAGTGGCAACGACTACGGGAGGCGTGCTCCAGAGGCGTGCTTGCTTGGGCTCTGCCTCGTTGGCGGCTCCGTTGGCGGAATGATTGCCATGAACGTCGTTCGCCACAAGACCAAGAAATGGCATTTCGTCTGGGGTTTGCCATTTTTCATCATCCTGGACATCGCAGTGGTCTTGTATGCACACATGGGCGGGCTCATATAGCTCGTCTCAAGTGCTTATATCTTGAGAAGTCGTTGCACGTTCGTGCCAAGCACGGCCTCTGTGATGGCATCGGAAGGGCTCGTCCGCTCGATCAGGGCGCGTGAGAGTACCGGATCGCCGTAGGGTGCGTCGGTGCCGAACAGGCAGCGGTCGGGTACCTCGTTCATCGCGACGCGTGCCGAAAGCGGGCTGAACACAGCCGAGAGGTCAAACCAAGCGTTCTTGTGGTCACGTACGATGGCCACGGTGTCCATCCAGCTGTATCCCCCACCGTGCCCGAATATGATGGGTACGTGGGGGTGACGCCTGGCGATGTCGCCAAGCGTCCGTATCCCCCGTCTTGTGACGGGGGTGAACGTGTGCACCCAGAGTGGAAGTCCGCCGCACTCCTCGGAGACGGTAGCTACGATCTCGATGTCGCGCATCTGCTCGTCGTCTCCGGGAGTGAACTCTCCCAGCCCCACGAAACCGTTCGTCAGCACGTGTCGCTCAACCCACTCATGAGTGTGCGGCTGGTCAAGGCCCAGCGGAACCGAGCCGAACGCTGCGGGGAATCGGTCGGGGTACGCATCCATAGCCCTCCTCATCTCCTCAATTATCCCCACCATCTGCGAGGACCGGGTGGCGACGTCCATCGTTGCGCCAAGGATCTTGTAGAGGACGGTCATCTCCGATTCGATGTCCTTGAGCGTTGCCGTGGCGGCCCGCTCAGGATGGGGAGTTGTGGTGAACAGCACCGCCTGGTCGACACCCGCCTCGTCGAGCTGCGCGACCTGCGATTCGGTGGGGAGCATCACGTGCTCTATGCTATCGATGATCATCCGTTCTCCTTTCGCTGAAAAGCGTGTTCCTGCGCTATTACATTACTATGGTAGGGATTGACATCAATGTGAAGGCAAGGGGTCGTATGAGGATCAATGAAGCCGCCCGCGCGGCGGGAGTCTCGGCGCGGTCGCTGCGCCACTATGAGGTGCAGGGCCTGCTGGCACCAAGGCGCGATGACCTGGGGTATCGCGTGTATGGATCCGCCGACATCGAGGTGGCAAAAGGAGTGCAGGCGCTCATTGCCGCAGGATTCTCCACAAATGAGATAGCGCAGATTGCGCCCTGCCTTTCGTGGGATGGCGGTGTCTCAACGCTCTGTCCCAAGTCCGTCCGGGCGCTGCGCGCGAAGATGTCGCGTATCGACGAGACGATCGGCACCCTGCAGGCTGCACGAGATGCGATCGAAAAGATTGTGGGTGATGCCGATGACTCAGAGGTACAGGGATGAGAACGGGTTCGGCCCTCCCGAGGTTATCACAAAGACGGTAGCTCCGTTATGGGTGGAAAGGCGTAGTTTGGCTCATCTAGGGGTCGCAAAATGCGCCTTTCCGTGAGGCGTCGGGTTGCAAAGTGCGCTTTTTGGTACCGCAGCTGTTCAAAATGCGCTTTTCCGTGAGGTGCCGACTCCAGAGTGCGCTTTTCCGTGAGGTGCCGCCACGTTTGCCCAGGTGAGAAAAAGCGCATTCTACGGAAAAGCGCATTCTGCATCCGCAGGGTCACGGAAAAGCGCATTCTCCAACCGACGCCTCACGGAAAAGCGCAGTCTGCCCTCCTGTCGCGATTGGTAGCGCGATGGCGTCTGGCAAGAAGCTTCTGTTGTTTTATGAGCCGACCAGCGGCTCGGACTATCGACACATGCTCGAGGTGTTCAAGAGCTTGAAGTCACTGAGGGGGACGGGTAAGACGATCCTCTCGATCACCCACGATGTGAAGCTCATTCACACCTGCTGCACCTCTCTTCTGTGCATAGGGGATGACCGGGTTGCCTGGTAGCTCCCGATAGGTCTCGACTTCCCCAGACTCATGTACAAGTATTATGATGTGCGATGAGACTATAGTGGTCTTTGCGGACGGCCCGACACGGGCATTCGAGGAGAGGAGACAGGCGATGGCAGGCTCCACGGAGGATTTCGATCTCGTCGTCATTGGGTTTGGCAAGGCGGGAAAGACCGTCGCAATGAAGCGTGCGAAGGCGGGAGATCGCGTGGCGCTCGTCGAGCGCGATCCCATGATGTATGGCGGCACGTGCATCAATGTGGGGTGCGTGCCCACGAAAACCCTCCTGACCGACATGGCCCGCTTCGAGCTGGGGGGTGATGACGGCGCAAAGGCGTTCAAGAGGGCGCAGCAGCGTCGCAATGCTCTCGTCAGGAAGATGAATGCGGCAAACCTTCAGATGGCAGAGGCTGCCGGCGTGCAGGTGATCCTCGGAGAGGGTCGCTTCGTCGGGGAGCGGACCATCGCGGTCAGGACCGAGGCAAAGGAGCGCGTCATCGAGGGCACGGTCGTCATCATAGACACGGGCTCCGAGACCATCATACCCCCTGTGCCCGGAGCAGACCTTCCGCGCGTGTACACATCCACCTCCATCCAGCAGATAGAGAGGCTCCCACGCCGTCTCGTGATCGTGGGTGGTGGGCCGATAGCCCTCGAGTTCTCCACTCTCTTCTCGGGCTTTGGGACCGAGGTCCACATCGTGGACAACTCTGACAGGGCACTGCGCAACTTCGAGCCTGACGTCGCGGCGTACGCCCAGGGCGTGCTCGAGAGACGCAACATCAACTTCCACCTCAACAACACGGCCACGCTCTTCGAAAAGGAGGCTGACGGTATCAGGGTCAGGTTGGCCGACGGGAGCGTCCTTGAGGCCGATGCCGTGCTCTGTGCGATAGGACGCAAGCCTGCTACTTCGACGCTTGACCTGGGTGCCGCAGGGATAGAGGTCACGCCGCGCGGTGCCGTGAAGGTGGACGAGCACCTGCGCACCAACGTCGATGGCGTTTATGCCGCAGGGGACGTGAACGGCGGTCCGCAGTTCACCTACGTCTCGTTCGACGACCACCGCATCATCCTCGAGGACGCCTGGGGCGCTGACAAGGGGCATGCGGGCGCGCGCAGCACGTGCGGGCGCGTTCTTCCCACCACGACCTTCATAGAGCCTCCCCTTGCGACGGTCGGCATGAGCGAGGCTGCCGCAGTCGGGAAGGGGTATGACGTCGTGGTGAGAAGTGGTCTCATCGCCGACATGGCCATCGTCCCCAGACCCAAGATACTTGGCCAGACCGACGGCATGGCCAAGTTCGTGATCGACGCAAAGAGCGACCTCATACTGGGGGCGACCCTGTTCTGCCCCGACGCCCAGGAGCTCATCAATGCGGTCGCCGTTGCCATCAGGTCAGGGATGACCGCCACCGAGCTCGGTGGCGGGATCTACACGCACCCCAGCACGTCCGAGCTGTTCAACGCCCTCTTGGGCTGAGAGGCCTAGGAAAGTCAGCAGGGTATCCCAAGCGCCGAGAGCGCCCGGCTCACTCCGTCGTCGTCGATGTCCGACGTGACGTAGTCGGCCGCGCCCTTGGCCTCCTCGCACGCGTTTCCCATGGCAATCCCAAGGCCGAACCCTCGGCGTATCTTGACGTCGTTCTGCCCGTCGCTACGGCCGCGAGCACTCCGCTTTGCCGTAGCGTTGCGAGAGCCCGACGCGTGCTCGTGGGGATGGTTTTCGTGGCGTGCGGCACGAGGGTCCCGTCTACGTCGAAGAATACCGCGCGTACCGTCCGTACCGTCATGCATGCCATCTCAGCATACCGTACGTAAGTGTGCAACATATCGTCCACTATGCCGCTGCGCCCGTCTGGCAAGAGCGATCTTACTCGCGAGGACCTTCCTCTCGCGGGCGCGACACACGCACCCTACCCTCAGTTTCTCCGGGATCCTATGAAGGCCGTCGCGTCGCCCAAGGTCCGAGTCGTTGTGTATAGATGCCATTTTTGCCAGATGGGTGCCGTGACTCTCGATAGGCTCTACCCTATAGACACAGGCAAGCTGGCGCAGGGGTACCCGCCCAAGGGAGGACATGATGCTCGAGCTCAAACGTGACTGGAAGGCCATCTTCACCGACATCGACGGAACGCTACTTAACTCTGCGCGAGAGGTGTCCGAGAAGACGCGCGAGGCCCTGAGGCGCTGCGCGCAGGAGGGAGTGCGCATCGTGCTCTCCTCGTCGAGAAGCCCTCAGGGCATCGAGCCGATCGTCAGCGCCAACGACCTCACCTGCTGCATTATCGCGTTCGGGGGAGGTTTGGTGCTCGACGAGGATCGCACGAGGCTCCATGAGCGGGGGATGAGCAGGGAGGAGGCTGCCGAGGTGGTCGACTTCGTCGAGGCAAAGCTCAGTGACGTGACCTGGAACGCGTTTACGGCAGACGAGTGGGTTGTTCGCAGTCGCGAGGACCCGCGCGTCCTTCGTGAGGAGCGTATCGTGAAGACCTTGGCCCAAGAGGGTCTTGTGCGCAACCTTCCGGATGGCAGAATGGTGGACAAGGTGCTCTGCATGTGCCTGCCTGAGAGGTCCGCCGAGGTCGAATGCACCTTAAAGCACAGATTTCCCAGCCTGTCCATCAGTCGCTCATCGGACATTCTCGTGGAGGTGAACGCCGCAGGGGTGAGCAAGGCGGTGGCGCTACGCGCATTTTGCGAGGCAAAAGGTATCCGGGTCGAGGACACGCTGGCATTTGGAGACAACTACAACGACCTCGAGATGCTCAGGGCCGCAGGCCTGGGGGTTGCCATGGGCAACGCCCCAGACGACATCCGCGACATCGCCGGCTTCGTGACCAGCGACAACGATCATGATGGCATCGCGTGCGCACTCCGCACGCTCATGCCCTGAGGGCCCGTGCTTTAGGCGACGGGAGCGACCCCTCAGGGCGTCAGCCTCGCAGCCTCGTCGCGCGCACGGCGAGGTATGAGGGAATGCCCAAGTCATGGAGGCGTCCCTCGCCGTTTGTGTCCTCATAGAGGTCATCGATCGTAAATCCCGCGCGAAGCAACCCGCCAAGGCTCTCCTCCAGCGTATGGGAGAACTGCATGCCCCCGTCCTCCTCTGCGAGCCTCTTGGCGAGCTCGGGTTCCGCTATGGGATCGAAGGGCAACCCATGGACGATGGAGGACTCTGTGTCATCGACGATGTAGTTGATGCCCGTGTCGAGACCTGACACCAGGATGCCGCCAGGGCAGAGCACTCGTGCGACCTCGCGCCATATGGGTTCCACCTCGCGTACGAAGACGAGGGAGACCGGATTCACCACGAGATCAAACGATTCGTCCGCGAAGGGAAGCGGCTTGGTCATATCTGCGTGGACGATGTCGATCTCATAGCCCTCGCGCCGTGCGACCTCCCTCTCGCTCTTGAGCTGTGCCTCGGAGTAGTCAAGTACGGTGCAGCGTGCGCCTGCGGCGGCGAGGAGGGGCATCTGCTGCCCGCCGCCTGAGGCGAGGCCGAGCACGCGCGTGCCCACAAGCTTGGGCCACCAACTTGTCGGCATGGCCTTTGTCGGGGTGAGGCGGATCTGTGGGTTGCCATCGCGCGCCCGGACGAATGCCTCGTGATCGACAGGGCGCCCCCACTCCCAGCCCTCGTCCACCCAGCGATTGACTGTCTTGGCGTTCACGTCCTGATAGCTGCTCTTTCCGTCCATGTGGCATGCTCCTCCCGGGCTGTCGTATGAGCTTGGAGCTTGGTGAATATGCTCGGAGTGATGATAGCGCATGCTCGCTGACACGTCTCTCAGGCGTAGGTCTTGACAGCTGAATGAATGAATATATAATACGACTCATTCATTTCAGGACTAACGCTTGAAGGAGCAATAAGTATGGATGACCACGCATGGGTGGACGCATGATGGCCGAGGCCCGCAGGGGTGGGACGCGCATGGGCGATAGACCAAAAGACGGACGTCGTTTGTTTGCGACGGTGCTTATAGACCTACTCACGCTCTCACGCATCCCCCTTGGGGCGATGTTCTGCGCTCTCTCGCTTGCGGGAGAGTCCCTCGCTTCCCGTGTTGCGCTATTTGCGCTTATCGCGCTCAGCGACCTATTCGACGGGAGGCTCGCTCGCCGGCTTGCTGTCCAGAGCGCGTTGGGCGCGATTCTCGATGTGACCGCAGACCTCTTCTTTGTCACCACGGCGATCACGACGCTCTGTATGTTGGGGCTTTTGCCCTGGTGGCTGCCCTGTGTTGCCCTGCTCATGTTCGTGGAGTTTGTCGTTACCTCCCTCGCCGTAAGGCGCCAGCGCAGCGAGAGGGCGATGCTCTGGTACGACAGGGTCGGCCGTGCTGTGGCGGTGGCGCTCTACGTCATGCCTCTGGGAGCCCTCGTCCTTCACTCTGTGCTCAGGGATTCTGCCTATATGACTGTCATTGGCGTGTCTTGCGCGGTGGTCACCGTGCTGGCACTCGCGTCCGCTGCGCTGCGGGTGAAAAAGGTGCTCACGTCCAGCTGAGTCTGATGCCCCTTACGCCCGGAAGCCCGTGGTGATGATCTGCCCGGCGCCGGGCGGCTGTAGGGGAGGCACGCGGGGTACCCGGAAGCCGCTTGTGCGTACTCCACCAAAACCTGTATACTTCTTCGTTACGGAACGCCGGTGTGCCTGCGGCGCTTGCAGAACGAAGGGGACTCGCTTGGTTCCAGCGGACTGCCCGTGAGCTGACGTACGGGGCATCGCGTGTCAGAATCTGACGTAAGGGGTATTGCATGGATATACGGAGTCAGTTTGAGGAGTATCTGAGGCCCGGGAAACCTCGGTTCGTGATCGGTGCGGTGTGTGGCGTTGCCACGCTTGTCCTGGCTGCCATAGCCCTCCTCATCTATGCGGGCGTCATCGGTCGGACGAGCAAAGAGAACGCGGTGGCGTTCAATCCGACGGACAGGTCGCTGGAGGGCACGTCGGTATACTTTGACGTGGTGGGTCTCGACACGTATGCGGCACACCGAGACGATCACTATTACTATCTTGCAACTGACTCGGAGGACTACGCGATCGTTGTCTGTATGAGAGCATCCGAGGAGAAGAGGTTCGCAGATCAGCAGGAATACTGGCAGAGCCAAAAGGTCAATACCGGCGAGGTCTCGAGCACTCCAAAACCCGTACGCATCTATGGTGTGGCGAGCAAGATGCCGGACAATCTGGTGGACACCCTAGCGACTTCCTATGGGGTCAGCGCTGCTAATCTTACCGAAAAGGTTGGCGTGCTGTATATCGACACGATGACCACGCCACGGGATGCAATGATGACGCCATTTATCGTTGCTGCGATCGTCGCGGCTATCTTTGGCGGTATCCTCCTCTTTGGCTACTTCGCCCAGATAAAGGTGGCTCGCAGATGCTTGGATCGATTGGACAGGGAGGGCGCCACCCAGCAGGCTTGGGCAGAGCTGCAAAACTACCTGTCCACGACGGGGGGCTCGGCAAATCCTGCCCTGACGGCGAACTTCATCATATCCAAGAGGGAGGGGGCGGTCATCGCCTACGCCGACATCGTGTGGATATACCAGCACGTGATGAGGAGGAACTTCGTCCCTGTTAGCAGTAACGTGGTGTGCAGGCTGCGTGACCTCGACTTTATCAACATCTGCAGCCAAGGCGGAAAGGGGCGGGCGAATGTCATCAACGAGGTCTTCTCGGCGGTCTCGGCAAGAAATCCCGCAGCGATGATCGGCTACTCCGACGAGAACGTGAAGGCCTTCGACGCATTTCAACGTCAGAACAGGTAGTCTTACGCCATCGCGTGATGAAGGGGCCCCGTGTACGGCTCAAAGAGATGCGCCGTCGGATTCCTTTGTCTTGGTGGGTAAGGGATCTTGGCAGGTGACGTGACTGGACGGCTCTTGGTCGACGGAAGTACCAGGAGCCGCCCGCTTGCAGGCGCGGTTGCCCAACGGGTCGCCATCTCGCTTTTCCGACCAATGAGCGGGGAAGTCATGCGACTGACAATGGCCTTTTCTGGTCCCTTCGGGAAGGTCTTTCCGTGAGACGTCGAGTGCAGACTGCGCTTTTCCGTCACGTCGTCGCCCAGAGGAGGCGTGGGACAACCGCCCGCCAGAATGCGGGGCACTATAGAAAATGGCTCAACTGGGCAAATACGTTCGAGCAACCACCCGCCAGAATGCGGGGTGGTTTGCGCTAGGGTCCGCAAACTTCGGTTTGGAGTCTGACTTCACCGAAAGACGCAGTCTGCAACCTCCAGACCGACCAGAATGCGCTTCTCCGTGAGGGTGCCGGCACAGTGCGCCTTTCCGTGAGGTGGGTCGATAAAATCCAGTTAAGTTTCTTTAAGGAGATGAAGACGTACACTCTGGAGGGATCCCCTGCATGGTTCCCAACACAGCCTCGGATGAGGATTCGTGCCACTGTCCCATGCGTGCCATCGCCGTGTGCGCTACTTCCTTGTGCCGTACCTCCAGATCTCGCGCACGATGCGATCCATGAGATCCGACCTCTCGCTTCCCTGGAGGTACCTGCTGCAGGCCGAGAACATAGCGAGGGCGATGAGGGCGACGAGACAGAATGCAGCCGTCATATTCTGCGTGAACGGTGTGACGCCAAAGAAGTCGCTGAACACAAAAATGCCGAGAAGGATGATGGAGAGGACTCCTACGAGGAGCGTCCCCCGCAGCGTATTGAGCGGAAGGGAGATGCGCAGGAGCAGCGCCATACCTACGAGGCACATGATGCTCATGCACATCGTCGAGTACTGATTAGCCGACCAACCGAGGAAGTGCGAGACGACCATCAGGAGGATTATCGAGAAGACGGTGGTGACGGAAGCGGGCAGGGACCGCGCAAGGACGTTCGTGAGGAAGTTGCCGCTGATGCGGTCGTAGTTCGGTTCGAGCGCAAGTATGAACGAAGGGACCCCTATGATGGCCGTGGAGATGAGCGACATCTGTATCGGGATGAAGGGGTACGGCGGCACGACGATGCAGACGAAGGTCAGCGCGGCCGTGTAGACGGTCTTCATCAGGAAGAGCGCCGCCGAGCGCTGCAGGTTGTTGATCGAGCGACGCCCCTCGGCGACGACGTTGGGCAGGTGTGAGAAGTCACTGTCGGCGAGCACGATCTCGGCGATGTTGCGCGCCGCAGCTGAGCCCGAGGCCATGGCTATGGAGCAGTCGGCCTCGCGGAAGGCGAGGATGTCGTTTACACCGTCACCGGTCATCGCGATGGTGTGGCCCTGCTCGCCTAGGGCGCGGACGAGCCGTCTCTTCATGTCGGGGGTCACGCGACCGAACACGGTGTCATGTGCGACCGCCCACAGGAGGTCATCCTCGCTCTCGAGCGTCGACGCGTCCACGTATCGTTCCGCATTGGGTATGCCAACCTGCCTTGCGATGGCCGAGGCAGTCGCAGGGTCGTCGCCCGATATCACGCGCACGCCCACGCCCTGCTTTCCGAAGTACGAGATGGTCGGTGCCGCCGTAGGCCTGATCTGGTCACGGATGGCGACGAAGCCGAGTGTTTGGGGCTCACCGACGATGTGCCCCTCCTCGTCGAAGTCGTCACACGTCGCTACGACGAGCACGCGCATGAGCCTCTCGAAGGGGAGTCCCTGCGCCTCGCGGGATGCGCGCTCCGTGCCAAGAACGAACTGGGTGGCGCCCATCACGTATGCCCGGCCGTCCTCGGTCACGCAGCCCGAGTACTTGTATCTCGACGAGAAGGGTATGACGCGGGAGCACGCATCGGCCTTGAGGTCATGGGCCTCAGCATAGGCGCAGATGGCGCGCGAGGTCTCGTTGGCCTCCCCCCTGGTTGCTACGGCGATGGTCGAGATAGCACGTTCGGCACCGCAAACGTCCTCGCCGCGCACCTCGACGACCTCCATCGCACCTGTGGTGATCGTGCCGGTCTTGTCAAGGCAGAGCACATCCACGCGGGCAAGCGCCTCGATACAGTACACCTGCTGGACAAGAACCTTCTCGCCCGCGAGACGCACGGTCGCGATCGCGAGGACCGTGGAGGTCAGCAGCACGAGGCCCTGTGGAATCATTCCCCCGACGGCGGCGACGGCTTGCAGGAGCGCTTGGTTGACGCTCGTGTGGCCATGGATCATCGTGCTTGTGAAGAGCCCTATCCCAAGGGGCACGAGGATGGTCGTCCCAACCTTGATGATCGCGTTGATGGTGAGGCGTATCTCCGAGCGGATGGCCTTGTAGGCCTTGGCCTTCTCGCTGATGCGCGCCGCGTACCCGTCCCGCCCCACGTGGGTCACGCGATAGGTGATGCTGCCGGAGTCCACGAACGACCCGCTCATGACCTCGTCGCCCGGATTCTTCTCTATGGCGTTTGACTCGCCCGTGAGCAGGCTCTCGTTGAGCGCCGCCACGCCTGAGACCACCGTTCCGTCGGCAGGGACCTGGTCCCCCCGCCCGATCCTCACGAGGTCATCCTGCACGATCTGGCTGATGGGTATGCTGGTCTCCCCATCGGCACGGATCACGTGGCAGTCGGTGGCGGTGATGATGGAGAGCCTGTCGACCATGCGCTTAGCGTGGAGTTCCTGCACGATGCCGATGAGCAGGTTGGCGAGGACGACGATGAGGAAGAGCAGGTTCCTGAACTGTCCTGTCATGAGCACCAGGATGAGCATGACCAGGTTGACGCCGTTGAAGAACGTGAGCGTGTTCCTGCGGACGATCTGTCCTACCGTCTGGGTCCGTGCCGTCGCGTCGACATTCACAAGGCCTGCGGCCACGCGCTCGGCAACATCCTCGGGACCGAGTCCCCTCATGTGGTCCTTGTCCCCATGGGCGCTGGCATCTGTCACAGTCTTAGCCACGTACCCATCACCCCTCATATGGTAGCCGCCCGTACGCTGCGCTGCGTCCCACGACGCACCTTGCCTCCTAGCCTGTCAGATAGCAGGTAGATCCACTGGATTGTACGCGAGGCTCACGGCACCCGGCTGCCCCCAAGCGTCTTCCTCTGTTTCCTCAAACTAACTGAAGTGGTCTGTACTTTAATTGAATATAATCTTGATCTTAGCGTCGACGTCTGGACTACTGTCACCCGTGCTACAAGATCGCCTTGCGTCCCAGGGGTACGTTGCCAGTCGAGGGTCGCCTGACTGCGGTCGGCACACCAGCCATGGGCGATTTTTGGTATGGGGATGCACCTTCAAGGATGTGTCCTTGCTATCGCGCGAGGATGTCGATGCGTGCGAGGTTCTCCCTGAGCGAGATGAGGTCCCATGCAAGAAACTCTGCGATGGTGAGTCCCACGATGTCTGCGAGTTGGGCCACCTTGGCGAGGAGACCCGCCACCTGTGTGAGCGTCATGCCGCCGACGGGCACGTCGCCAAAGTCCTCGTTGGGGTTGTTGGGGTACTGCTGAAGAAAGCTCGCGGGCGACAGCGCGTCGATGTCAAAGTGTATCGCCAGATGCCCATAGCTATGCGCACGCACCCAATCGAGAACGGGGGAGTCATACCTCTCGAGTTGCTCTGGTGTGACGTATGCCATGTGGTGCCCGTCGACGTAGTCAAGCTCCCACGGTGCCATCTGGTCATATCGAAGGCCCACAAAGAGCACGTCCTCATGCGAGAAAGGATGCTCGACGAGCGAGGCGAGCTCGGGGGCGCCATCTTTGAGGAGGTTACCAAGAACCATGGCGTGCTCGTGGTCCATGTGCGCGAGCGTGGCGAGTCGGTCGTGCCTATCCTACGGGACATCTGCCGCTGGGCCGGACCCTGGCGGGCGGGGTCATCCGCTCGTTGCATGCCTGTGCGAGTGAGTCGCAGATTGCCTCTGCGTCGAAGTCTTTGATGGGTGCGAAGCCGCCCCTCTCGCAGAGTCCGCAGATGATCGTTCCACCCGCCCCGTTCGAGAAGGCGGAGATGGTCTTGCAGATGTTCCTTGCCAGCCTCTTTCTCGAACTCTTCACCTCATATGTCTGTGTGTCCTTGCCGATGGCGCGCGCATCAGGGCGACGGCGCGTGCCAGCTCGCTGGTCGTCACGGGGCCTCTTTTGCCTCCACCAGCCACACCCGTCCTCCCCTTGCGTCTTGGTTGGTGAGAGTATGACCCATTCCACCAGGCTGGGGAGGTAGTCACCCTTGTAAAGGGCTATCCGTGACGAACATACTGGGCTACTATGGTCGGCGGGTCGGCTTTTGGCCCCTGCCGAGAGCCAGGTCTACGGGTGTACGCAAGGGACCCTGGCATGGCTGGGATCGCTCTGACCAGCTGCGGTGTCTGACAAGCCCAAATGCGTACCCCCTGCCAAGGACCTAGCAGGGGCAGGCGTGGCATCAGGCATCCAGGATCCAGCGTATGCCCCTTGCCGTACGCAGCGCCGGTTCCTTGAAGTGGTTGCCGGGATTCTCCTCGAACGTCACTGTCACACCGCGCGAGGAGAACGACTCGACGATCGACCTCGTGTCTTTCTCGACGCTTCTCACGAAGTTGTTGCGGGTGCGAGCCTCAGCGCTGCCAAGCGAGAAGTACGCTCTCTCCAGCTCCTTTGCGGGCTCGTGCTGCGCGACGTGGTGCGAGAAGCCCGGAAACCAGAGGGAGCCAGACACGCTTGCCATCCGTGAGAAGACGTTCGTGTTGAGGACCGACCAGGTGGCAAAGAGGCCAGCAAGGGAGTAACCTGCGATTGCCGAGTAAGCCGGCGGTGCCGAAAGCTTGGCCTCGATGCGGGGCATCATCCTTTTGATCAGTAGCTCAAGTTGTCTGTCCGCATGTCCTGCGCAGGCGTCGTCGCCCTTGAACGTAGGGGGACACTCCCAAGGTGACATGTCGTCGCTCCAGTCCAGGTTGCCGATGGAGACGAGGGTGAAGTCACGACATCCCAGCTCAAGGCACTTCTCCCAGACGCTTCCACCATCTCCGGTATATACGTGCAGGTACACGATGGCCCTGCCGCTTCCCGTTGAGCGTACGGTGACGCATTCTTTTGATACCTGGAATATGGTTTCCATGCTCGATGACACTCTCCCGACCACTACCTGAAAGCTATGGGGCTGCGCGGACCCGTGGCGCCAGGCATCGGACAGCCCCTCGCCTGACGTCACGGACCCTGCTTGGGGCCCAGCGCATATCCCCCAAGGCCAGATGACGAGCCCCATGCTAGCATACCGGCAGATACGAGGTCAGGTTCGCGACGGGCGAGACGGCATCGAGGGTGATGTTATGGTTCACGGCCGTACACGTCTGAACGCATGTCCGGTTCGACTACAGTGGGACATCGACGGGCTGGGGGCTCAAGGGGCCCTGTGGACACATGACGCGTGACGAGGAGCTGTCGAATGGACAAGACATCGCTCTATGAGTCGTTCCTGCAAAGGGCTAAGGAGACGCCATCCGCGATTGCCGTTCGCGACGAGCGCCGCTCGCTCAGCTATGACGAGCTCAGGCTGCTTGCGGACACCATAGCGGCACGGCTGCCCCACTGCGCGCGCTTCGTTGGCATCGTCATGGACCATGGTGCGGAGATGATCGCGGCGATGCTCGCCGTCCTGAAGCTGGGAGCGGCCTACGTCCCCGCCGAGCCGGGCTTTCCGGTGGAGCGCATCCGTTTCATGCTGACCGAGGCCGACGTCGATGCCGTCGTGACGCAGCGTGCGTATGACGACCTGTTCCAGTCCGTCACGCGCGTGTTCGTGGAGCCTGGCATGAGCCTTTGTGAGGAGCCTGTTCAGACCCCCTGCGTCGCCGAGGCGTCAAGGCTGGCCTACGTGCTCTATACGTCGGGAACCACGGGCGTGCCCAAGGGGGTCTGCGTCGAGCACCGCAATGTCTTGAGCTACATCGACGCCTTCACGCATGAGATGGGACTCACGTCACAAGACGTCATGCTCCAGTACTCCGTCTGCTCGTTCGACATCTTCGTCGAGGAGGTGTTCGCCACCCTGCTCAGTGGGGCGACGCTGGCTATCCCTTCGGTGCATGACAGGTCAAACACCGAGCGTCTCATCGACTACATCGCGAGGCAGAAGGTGACCATCGTGGACGGTTTTCCCCACCTGCTGGCCGATATAAACCGGGCCGCCACGCTTCCCGAGGGCGTGCGTCTGTACGTGAGCGGCGGGGACGTTCTGCGCGCGAGCTACTGTGACCGCCTCGTGGGGGTGGCGCAGGTCTACAACACCTACGGCCCCTCGGAGACCACCTGTTGCGCGTCGTTCTACTGCGTCAGTGACGGCGCCCCGCTCGAGGACGGCAGCTATCCCATCGGCAGGGCGGTGCGTTGCGACCGCATCGAGATACTGGACGATGACCTGCGACCCGTTAGGGATGGGGAGGTGGGCGAGATCTGCATCTTCGGTGACGGCGTGTCCCGTGGCTATCTGGGTGACCATCCCGAGCAATCGAACTTCGTCAGCCTGCCAGATGGGAGGCGCCTGTATCGCAGCGGTGACCTTGGGTATCTGTTACCAGACGGCAACGTGGCATTTCTGCATCGCAAGGACAGCCAGGTCATGATCGAGGGGCGCCGCGTCGAGTGCCTGGAGGTCGAGAACGTCCTGATAGCGGATGCGGCCATCCATCAGGCGACCGTGCGTGCCTACCGCGACGAGAGGGGGCTATCGTACATGGTCGCCTATGTCGTCCCGAGCGAAGCCGGCCTGAGGCTGTCGGAGCTGAGGGCGCGTCTTGGGCGCAGGCTCGCGGATTTCATGATCCCCGAGTTCTTCGTACGCATGGACGAGATACCGCTCACCGAGAACGGCAAGCCCGATGGCGTGGCGCTCCCCGTCGTTCTGAAGGGGTAGGGGTGGTCATGGCAGTCGTCGTGAGGCAGGCTGGCGTTGATGAGATCGATCGACTCATGGCCTGGCGACTGGAGGTGTTACGCGAGGTGTTCTCGCTATCCGAGAGAGACGACCTGGACGCGCTTGACCGGGAGAACCGGGCGTACTATGCCCGCGAGTTGCCGAGGAAGGGGCACATCGCCTGCTTTGCCGAAATCGATGGGCAGGTCATCGGCTGCGGAGGCGTGTGCCTCCAGCGCGAGATGCCCTCTCCGGACAACCTGTCTGGCAAGTGTGCCTACCTCATGAACATCTACACGCGTCCTGAGGCGCAGCGCTGCGGTGTCGGGCACTCCGTCGTGCGATGGCTGGTCGCGCGTGCGAGGCAATGGGGCGCCGAGAAGATCTACCTCGAGACCTCCAAGGAGGGCCGGGCCCTCTATGAGGGGGTAGGCTTCGTCGACCTGCCTGACATGATGCTTCTTGCGGGTGGCTGTCAGCTCAGCCGTTGTCCACAAGTGCTGCCGCAATGACCCGTGCGTGAGCGTCCACTGAGCTCACGATGGGAAGCGCCAGCTTGCGGCCTTGGGCCAGTAGGCAGAGGTCCGATGATGCCAGCACGACGGACTGGGCGCCCTCGTCCCTTCCCCTCTCGACCATGTCCTCAAAAGCTCGGATGGTCTCTGGTGTCACGTCGCCCCCCTTGAGCTCGTATCGGATGACATCTCCCAGCCAGTCCTTTTCCGCGCTGCTGGGCGTGATGACGGCAATGTGCGAGAGGACGATGGGCGTCTTGAGAAAGCGCTGGCGCATCGTGGGACCACTCCCCAGGAGGAAGACCGCCCTGTCGCGGCGGGATATCGTTGCCTTGAGCACCGCGTCCGAGACGTCGATGACGGGTAGTTCCGCGCGCTCCCTGAGTAGGTGGTGCGCGAGGTGCGCCGTCACCGAGGTGAGCGCTACAAGGTTTGCGCCCCTCCCTTTGAGCCTGTCGATGGCGGGAAGCAAATGGTCTGCCAGGCCTTTCGCGTCGAGCGCCTGTGCCAGCCCGTGTACGCACTGACCATCGATGGCCTCGACGAGAGGTGCCGATGTCAGCGCGACATTGCCTGTGATCGCCCGTCGGTAGGCGTCTGCGACCTGCGGGGTGTCTGCGATGAGGCCAAACGTGGGCATGGGTCCCCCTTCCGGCAGGCGTCCCGCACGACGTCTTGTTGGTGCCGCCAGAGCCTGTTCTTTACCGCTATGGAGAAGGGCAGTATACACGAATCGCCTGCGTCAGGCTCCGGTCACGTGTCTGCCAGAACATTACTTCGCTCCAGGGGCGTCCTTGCATCTCCCATCGGGAGACCGGGCGAACGTCTACCTCTCCACTTTGATGATGTCAGCCAGACACAGCTCGTCTCTCTTTCTGTTTGAGAGGCGCCTGCTAGACATGGGTCACCGACCGCTCCACGAGCCGCTTCAGCGTATGAACGTCCATAAAGCGAGGCGCCGTACCCTTTACGTAGTTTGACGAAAATACCTCGCTCTTCTTGTTCTCGATGCGCTTGACCCTATCGGAGTACTTGACGATTCGGGAGAGCCCGTTGCCTTGGCGTGCGAGAAAGAAGACATTGTCCTTTCGGTGGATATGGTCGAGTACCTGTGGGTAGTGGGTGGTGAAGACGAGAGTGGCACCTCTGGGGTTAGTCGCGGCAGATGCGAACAGATCGATGATCACATCAACAAGCTGGCGATTCAGGTGGTTCTCAATTTCGTCTACCAGTAGGTAGCCTCCGTACCTTAGAGCATGCATAGATTGCTGAGTCAACTCTAGTCCACGGATAGTTCCCGAGGAGAGCACCTCGCCTAGGCCCTCTGCGCTCAATACAAGTGGTTCACGACCAACAAAGGTGAGTTTAAAGACACGACCAAAGTCTTGGACTTCAAGATGCTCTATGTTTGGATCAAACACTCGTAAGATGTCATCGAGGCCAGAGAATCCCTCGTCCAGATGCAATGCCGTGCCCCCCCTTGTTGTGATGACCCTATTCCTGTGGCCTGCGTCGGATGCGAGCGCTGCGGCGAAGATGGAGACGTCCTGTGTGAGGAGCTTAGCCCATGAGCCGTCAACTGTTGATCGGCGAATCTTCTCGACACATGCCCCCGAGAGCTCGTCCCAACTAGAGAGCATGTGCTTCTTGATCTTTGATGAGGGTGCCCAGAGAATACGTTCCTCACCAAAGCTCAGTCTATGGCCACGAGGGCCAATAAAAGCATCCCCGCCAATGACCTCAAGGGTGGACTCAAGCAGGTAGAGGTTCTTTTCGTGGTATGCGAGACACTTGAAGTGCGTCTTTCCCTCGAAGATGCTAGGAAGAGACGACGAAGGGCTCCTGTACCCCAACGGCTCCCCATTGATGATGCGGCAGGCGAGTTCAAAAAGACTGAGGGCTGTCGTCTTGCCTGATGCATTGATTCCCGCGAGTGCGAGCAGGCAGTTGGAGTAGATGGGGCGAGCTAGCTCGAAAGCCGACTCATCCTCGCGGGGAACTTTGTCTCCTGCGAATAGGTCTAAGGCAAAAATACCATCGTCGAACATCTTTAGATGGTCAAAGTATATCTTTAATACGTTCATGATAGAGAACAATCTAATATATAAACGATAAAACTGTTTATATATTGTATCTAGGGTATGCGGGACTGTCAAGCCACATCTGGGGGGCAAGCGAAGGTAGTTCGGCGTCGGCTCGATGTGGTAAGGCACTTTAGTGCCCCAGAATCTGCGGGGTACCTACTTGGCCACGTCGCAGCGCCGGCCACCCTGCGGCGTCCGGCCACCCTCGCAGCGTCGACCGTATTGTGTCGAGTGCGTGCGTTTTGCCTCAATGGTCACGTTGACGAGGAACTTGTTCGAGCTAGTCTACCCATATTGGGTTAAACTTGTTCAAACAAGTAATGTACCTATCCGAAGGAGCGTGTCTGCAAGTCTACGTGACGAGCCTGTCTGTGAGTAGTGGTAGCTAACGATCGTGCAGTGGTCGCACGACCATGGTGAGTATCCGTTACAATTGGCCTGAGGGTCTAGGAGAGAAGAGGACGCCATGCGAGCAAGTGGAGTGTTGATGCCAATCTTTGCGCTGCCTGGGAGGTACGGCATCGGCTCGTTCGGGCCGAAGGCCTATGAGTTCGTCGACTTCTTGAGCCGCTGCTCGCAACGCTACTGGCAGATCCTGCCGCTAACCACGACGGGCTACGGAGATTCGCCGTACCAGTCGTTCAGCGCCTACGCGGGCAACCCCAACTTCATCGATTTGGACGAGCTGGTGAAGCTGGGCTACCTGAAGCGCAGCGACCTCGAGGACGTAAAGTTCGGGGATGACCCGACGCGCATCGACTACGCCACGATCTTCGTCGCGCGCAGGAAGGTGCTCGAGCGTGCGACGGCACGTTTCATGCAGGACCCCCCCTCGGACGTAGACGAGTTCTCACGTAGGCACGCAAGTTGGCTTGACAGCTACTGCGAGTTCATGACCGTCAAGGAGGAGTTCGGCCTTAAGGCCTTCCACGAGTGGCCACAGCAGTATCGCAGCCCGGGGAAGGCGTCGCGGGACCTGAGCGCCAAGCGTGAGCACCACTACCAGTACCACCTGATGACGCAGTACTTCTTCTTCAAGCAGTGGGAGAGCCTGAAGGGCTACGCAAACGAGCGCGGAGTGCTTATCGTGGGCGACATGCCCATCTATGTCTCGCGTGATTCCGTCGAGATGTGGGCAATGCCGGAGCTCTTCAAGGTCGGTGAGGACGGGAGTCCTACGAGCGTCGCGGGCACTCCGCCCGATCAGTTCTCCGCAACAGGACAGTACTGGGGTAACCCAATCTACGACTGGGACGCCATGGCCCAGGATCACTACTCCTGGTGGGTCGAGCGCATGCGCATGAGCCTTAAGATGTACGACATTGTGCGCATCGACCACTTCCGGGGCTTCGAGTCCTATTGGGACGTGCCCTTTGGCTCTGCGACGTCTGCGGCTGGCTCATGGAGCAAGGGTCCTGGCACGGCACTCTTCGACGAGCTGACACGGCAGCTGGGCAAGCTCCCCATCATTGCGGAGGACTTGGGGTTCATGACCCCCGAGGTTATCAAGATGCGCGAGGACACGGGCTTTCCCGGCATGAAGATCTTGCAGTTTGCCTTCGATGGCAACAGCGACTCGTATTATCTGCCCCACCATTACACGCCCAACACCATCGCGTATGTGGGTACCCACGACAACCAGACCGTTCGTGGCTGGTACGAGAACACGGCGACCCCGCGCCAGCGCGAACAGGCGGACCGCTACACCAGGCGGGCCAAGGGCGAGCCCGTGGGGGCCGCGTTCAACCGCGCCATCGCCGCATCCGTCAGTGACACCTGCATCTACACCATGCAGGACCTACTTGACCTAGGAGACGAGGCGCGCATCAATGTGCCAGCCGTCTTGGGTGGAAACTGGGACTGGCGCATGAGGGAGGGTGCCATCACCCGGGCCGTCGAGGAGGCCCTCCTCGACTTTACCCAGACTTACTTTCGCGTCCCCGGAGCACGACCGCCCGAGCTTCCGGCGTGATGAGGCCATGTGCACAACCAAGCGCTTCGGATCGTCCGGTCGGCGTCCTTACGCACTCCAATAGACTGAAAAGAGGAAGACATATGTTGAATCTGAATACCTGCGCCCATGACAGTTACGGCCTTGACCTGGAGGCCCTGAGCGATGAGCAGATCTGTGCCATGCTGCAGGGCATCGTGAGGCAGCGCAGCGCCAAGCTGCCCCCCAATGCCGGCAAGCGGCGCCTCTACTACCTGTCCGCAGAGTTTCTCATCGGCAAGCTGCTGATCAGTGACCTCATCAACCTTGGCCTTTACGATGAGGTCAAGGCCCAACTCGAGGCGGCTGGGCACGACCTTAACAAGGTCGAGGAGCTTGAGGTGGAGCCGTCATTGGGAAACGGTGGCCTGGGCAGGCTCGCCGCGTGCTTCCTGGACTCCATAGCCACCTTGGGTCTTCCCGGTGACGGCGTGGGCCTTAACTACCACTATGGTCTGTTTCGTCAGGAGTTTCGCGACAAGCAGCAGCAGGCACTTCCCGACGGGTGGCTCGACAGGCAGGCCGTCCTCAACGACGAGGGTGTGAGTTTCGATGTGGAGTTCGGTGACTTCAGCGTGAGGTCGCGGCTCTATTCCATCGACGTGACGGGCTACGGCCGTCCAACCAAGAATCGCCTGAGGCTCTTCGACCTCGAGGGCGTGGATGACTCGCTGGTCCCCGCCGACTCGATAGAGTTCGACAAGGACGAGGTCAAAAAGAACCTCACGCTCTTCCTCTACCCCGACGACTCGGACGACAAGGGACGTCTGCTTCGCGTGTACCAGCAGTATTTCATGGTGAGCAACGCGGCCCAGCTCATCCTGCGCGAGGCGCTGGAGCGTGGCAGTGACCTGAGTGACTTGCCCGACTATGCCATGGTGCAGATCAATGACACGCATCCCACTATGGTCATCCCCGAGCTCATTCGCCTGCTTACCGAGGAGCATGATATGGGCTTCGACGAGGCCGTCGCGATGGTCGAGAGGATGGTCGCCTACACCAACCACACGATCTTGGCCGAGGCCCTCGAGAAATGGCCCATCGAGTTCCTCAAGACTGTTGCTCCTAAGATAGCCGATATTATCGTGAAGCTCGACCTTATCGCCAAGGAGCGTTACGCTGATCCCGCAGTTGCCATCATCCAAGATGACGTGGTTCATATGGCAAACCTGGCGATCCACTTTGGCTGCAGCGTCAATGGGGTAGCAGCGCTCCATACCAAGATCTTGGAGGACACGGAGCTCGCGCCCTTCTATAAGATCTATCCCGAGAAGTTCAGCAACAAGACGAACGGCATTACGTTTCGCCGCTGGATCATGGGCTGCAACCCCGAGCTCACCGGGCTTTTGGACGACACCATCGGTACGGACTGGCACAAGAGCGCGGACCTCACGCCGCTCAAGGAGCACTTGGACGATAAGGCAGTGATAGAGGGGTTCGAGAGGGCGAAGGACAGCGCTAAGGGGCGTATGCGGCAGTTCGTGCTCGAAAACCAGGGCGCGCACATCCCCGAGGACGCGATCATCGACGTGCAGGTGAAGCGTATCCACGAGTATAAGCGACAGCAGATGCTCGCGCTCTACATCATTTGGAAGTACCTGGACATCAAGAACGGCAATCTGCCCGCGCGTCCCATCACGATCGTCTTTGGCGGAAAGGCGGCACCCGCCTACGTTATCGCCCAAGACATCATCCACCTCATCCTCACGCTGTCCGACTGGGTGGCCCAGGATCCTGATGTTTCTCCGTACCTCCAGGTCCTCATGGTCCAGAACTACAACGTCACGGCGGCGGAGCACCTCATCCCCGCAGCTGACATCTCCGAGCAGATCTCGCTGGCAAGCAAGGAGGCAAGTGGTACCTCTAACATGAAGTTCATGCTCAATGGCGCCGTGACCCTCTGTACGCTCGATGGCGCCAACGTCGAGATCGCCGAGCTGGTGGGCAAGGATGACATCTACACCTTTGGTGCGTCGAGCCAGGAGGTTGAGCGTCTCTACGCCGAGGGCTCCTACGACGCGTTCGCGCACTATAGCCGGCCTGGTGTCAAGCTGCTCGTGGACTTTATCACGAACCCCCGCTTCATGGCGACGGGTGACGCCGAGCGTCTGCGCCGCCTGCATGATGACATTGTCCACAAGGACTGGTTCATGGCCCTCTTGGACCTTGAGGAGTATATCCAGCTGAAGGAGCGGGTGTACCGGGATTACGAGGATCGTCATGCTTGGATCCAGAAGGCGCTCGTGAACGTGGCCATGGCGGGCACGTTCTCCTCCGATCGCACCATCGCGCAGTACGACGAGGACATCTGGCACCTGTCATAGGCCTAGCATGGCCCGGGGCGGCGTACATTCCCGCCTCGGGCCAGACCCGCTGCCATGGACCCGCTGCCAAGGGGATGCGCGGCGAGGTGGGGAACTTGGGTCTGCCGTCTTAGCTCAGGCTTGGCGTCTCGAGACTACGCAGTACCTAAATGTATCGGGATGGCTGCGCACCTGGGTGAACTCGAACATGAGGCCGTCCGAGTTGTATGTCTGGTTCTCGACGACGGCGACGCAGTTGAAGGGACCCAAGTTGAGATACCGTCGATCCTCCTCGTTGGCGAGGCCGACCGTTATCTGGCGGCGGCTGGTGAGTATCCTCATGCCCAGCTCCTCTTCCAGGTACTTGTACACGGAACTCTCGGCGATCGTGGGAGAGAGGTCGGGGATGATGTCGGCGAGGAGGTAGCTGGTGTCTATCTGGCAGGTGAAACCGTCAAGACTACGGGTGCGGACCATGCGATAGAGCTCGGTTCCCTCGTCGAAGCCCGTGTATCCGGCAAGTCCCTTCCCGCAGACAAGCCGCTCAAACTCCCTCACGATGGTGCCCGGCCTCATGTCGTTGTGCGCTGCATATTCCTCGAAGGAGTAGAGCCCATCGAACGAACCGATGACGTCGCGGTAGTCAGGGTACCAGATGACTCGGACGCCCTTGCCGTGGATGGGTTGCACGAAGCCTTCGTCGGCTAGGATGGCGAGCGCTCGGCGGACAGTATTCCTCGAGCAGGAATACATGCCGATAAGCTCGCTCTCAGAGGGTATGAACGATTGATAGGGATAGGTTCCGTCCTTGATCTTCTCCCTAATACTTAGATATATGTCTTCGAAGAGCGCCTTGGGCATCGCGTGTTCCTCACTGCGTAGTCATCGTCTTGGCGCAGGCCTCGAGTGTCTCGGGCGCACCTGCCGAGGTCGATTGTGAGTTCATAGTTATCTTGTTGTACCGCAACCGTCCTGATGGAATTTCCCCTCCCACGCATATGGATGAAAAATCCAGGAAGTGGGATGTCTGCTAAGTTCAAGGCAAATCACCCGGCAAGCCTGGGCAGTGACGCGAATCGCATGGGATAGGTACCAAAAAATATGACTTGTTTGAACAACATGTCCAAGAAGCTGTTATACTTGTTCAAACAAGATGGCCGAACAGGTCGGTCACGGGGCTGCATCGAGCTCGCACTCAGAGAAGGGACACGCGCCATGATGCAGAAGATCCAGAAGTTTGGCGGGGCGATGTTCACGCCAGTTCTGCTGTTTGCCTTCGCGGGCATTGTCGTGGGACTGGGAACCCTATTTACCACCGAGATAATCGTGGGGCCGATAGCGGCCAAGGGTACCACCTGGTACAACGTGTGGAGCGTGATCTTGGCCGGAGGTTGGACCGTCTTCAACCAGCTCCCGCTGCTCTTTGCCATTGCCCTGCCCATTGGTCTTGCCCGCAAGCAGAGTGGTCGCTGCTGCATGGAGGTCCTCGTCTCGTACCTCACATTCAATTACTTCGTAAATGCTATCTTAACTGCTTGGGGTCCGGCCTTGGGCGTCGACTTCACCGCCGAGGTCGGAAACGCCTCTGGTCTGGCGACGATAGGCGGCATCAAGACGCTGGACATGGGCATGGTTGGAGCCCTGCTCATCTCTGGGGTGGTCATCAGCCTGCACAACAAGTACTTTGACACCGAGCTTCCTGAGTGGCTGGGCGTGTTCTCGGGTTCCACCTTCGTCTACATGGTCGCCTTCTTTGCCATGCTCCCCTGCGCCATCGTCTCTGTGCTGCTGTGGCCCAAGGTGCAGATCGGCATGCATGTGTTCCAGGGTGTCATCATGAGTGCGGGCACCTGGGGGGTCACGATCTTCGTCTTCCTTGAGCGGCTACTCATCCCCTTCGGCCTCCATCACCTGCTCTATGCCCCGTTCTACTATGACAACGTGGCCGTCAATGGGGGTATCTACGCGGAGTGGGCCAAGGCCCTGCCTCAGCTCGCTGCCTCTACCGCCTCCCTCAAGGAGCTCGCTCCTTGGGGCGCCATCACTGCGACGGGTTGGTCCAAGATCTTCGGTATGCCCGGCGTCGCCGCAGCGTTCTATGTCACGGCGAAGAAGTCCAATCGTAAGAAGCTCCTTGCCCTTCTGATCCCGATCACCATCACTGCTGTCCTGTGCGGCGTGACCGAGCCCATCGAGTTTACCTTCCTCTTCGTCGCGCCCCCGCTGTTTGCTGTTCACGCCCTGCTCGCGTCTTTGCTCTCGACCTGCATGAACCTAATCGGCATCGTGGGCGTGTTCTCGGGCGGACTCATCGAGATGGCGTCGTTCAACTTCATACCGCTTGCCGCCTCGCATGGCCTCACGTACCTGATGGCCATTCCCGTCGGCCTTGCCTTCACGGCCATCTACTTCTTTGTCTTCCGTTTCCTTATCCTGAAGTTCGACTTCAAGACTCCTGGCCGTGAGGAGAATGAGGAGATAAAGTTCGGCTCCAAGAAGGAGTTCCGCAAGGCGCATGGGATGGCGCAGTCTGTCGGCTCCGAGGACGCCGACGAGGCCGGCTCTTCCACACCCGACATCGACACGAGCGACGAGAAGATGGTTCTTGCCGCGAACATCCTCGACCTCTTGGGTGGCGTGGACAATATCGTGGATGTCACCAACTGCGTCACACGCCTGCGCGTGAATGTGAAGGACGAGACCAAGGTGGCCGAGGACAAGGACTTCAAGTCCATCGGCACCATGGGCATCTCCAAGAACGGCAAGGCAATGCAGGTGATCATCGGTCTCAGTGTGACGAAGGTCCGCGAGCGCTTCGACAAGCTCGTCGGCAATGACTAGGGATTTGCTTGTCCCGAGGGTGTAAACTTCCACCGGGGTCCCGTGCGGCTGTCGTGGGTCCCCGGTGGTTGGTCGGTTGCAACGTCCGCCTCGCGCTGGGGCGGCTACTGAGATGGGGAGTGTCATGGCACAATCAGGCAAAGCGACGGTCTTCTTTGACATCGACGGAACCCTTGGGTGGACCGATCCCAACAAGCGCGATGCGCTGCCCGAGTGGGAGAGGGGCCTGTCGCCCACGCCCAGTCCGCGCGTTGCCGCAGCCATCCGCAGTTTGGTTGCCCGTGGCAACCACGCGTTTCTGTGCTCCGGGCGCTCGCCTGTGGGTATCCACCCCGATCTAGCCGCATTACCGTTCAGCGGCATCATTGCGTTGGCGGGCGCCTACGTGACGATGGGCGATGAGGTGTTGCGTGATCGCCCACTGCCGGCCGACGTCCTCACCCACATCGACCGGGTCTTGGTCGCAGGTGGCTATGGCGCGCTGATAGAGTCTGCACACGGTGCCGTCGAGCTGCGCGGAGGAGCCTTGGGCAGGCGCTCCGGCACGCCAGACACGATGGACGAGGCAATCGGGCAGCTTCCGGACGGCTGTGCCTACAAGCTGGTCATCCGCAGTTCCGCTGCAGACGAGCTCGTCGCTGACCCCCAGCTGGGTTCCCAGCTGGTCGCCAGTCGCCTCGAGATGCAGAACTCCGAGGTCGGCCTTGCGTGCAACACCAAGAAGGCCGGTATCGAGGCGGTCCTCTCGCATCTTGGCGACAACGTGGGAGTGACCTATGGTTTCGGTGACTCGGAGAATGACCTCACGCTCTTCTCTGAGGTGGATGTGAGCGTGGCTATGGGCAACGCCATCCCCGAGGTCAAGCGCCTCGCGGACTACGTCACCGATTCGGTGTCGGAAGACGGGGTAGCCTCGGGCCTCGAGCACCTGCAGCTCGTGTGAGCCTGGCTGGCAGGGGACCGCAGCGGGTCGCAGAGCTTGCTGCGGTTTGCCGTGTCACCTGTCGAGCGGTCGCGCCAATCCGGCCACTAATCCGGCCATCAATCCGGCCAAATGGGTATATTAGCTTAGGATCTGGCCGGATTTCCTGGAGGTGCGCATGGACGCCACTCGGCTCGCCAGCCTCGTCTCGCAAGGCGAGGGTCTATCAATCGAATTCAAGCGTTGCGGCAACAGGCCTGGTCAAGATGTCTTCGAGACCATCTGTTCCTTTGCTAACCGCCAAGGTGGAACCATTCTGCTAGGTGTGCGAGACGATGGGTCGGTCGAGGGCATAGGGCCACAGGCCATCGTCTCTGTCGAAAGAAACATCGTTAACGTCACGTGTGACCCATCTCTGTTTAACACGGCGCCCGCCATCGAGTTCGAGCGAATTACACAGGATGGGAAACTTGTCCTGCGTGTGTGGGTGCCCATGGGACCGTCGGTCTATCGTTTCAAGGGGGTTGTATACGACAGGCGTGCGGATGTGGACGTGAAGCTGAAAAAGTGATGCGCAGATCAATGCGATGTACCTGCGCAAGCAGAACATATACACAGAAAGGAGGATCTATCCTCATGTCCGTACGTCGGACCTCAGGTTTGATCTCATTTCGCGAATGCGGAGCATGATTCGCTCCGCTCGGGGTGGAGGGGAGCATCCTTGGCTGGGGCTCGATGATGAGGGCTTCCTTAGGGCGGCTCGGCTCTGGTCGCGCGATCCAGAGTCTGGCATGGAGGGCCTTGACCTTGCCGCAGTCATGCTGCTTGGCTCTGATGACATGATCCAGGACATCGTGCCTGTGTATCGCACCGACGCCATCCTGAGAAGGGTGGATGGCGATCGCTATGATGACAGGCTTGTGGTTCGCACGAATCTCCTCGAGTCGTACGACTCCCTCATGGGCTTTTGCGAGAAGTGGCTCCCTGATTCGTTTGCCTTGGATGGGGTGACCCGCGTCAGCGTGCGGGACGTGATAGCGCGTGAGCTGGTCGTGAACACGCTCATTCATCGGGAGTTTGTAAGCCCTTACCTCGCGCAGCTGATCATCGATAGGGAGGGCATCCATACGCGCAACGCGAGCAGGACGCTCTATTCGGGAAGGATCACCCCAGAGAATCTGGACCCGACGCCAAAGAATCCCATTATCGCCAACGTCTTTACGCAGCTCGGGGTATCTGAGGAACTTGGCAGCGGGACGAGGAATCTCTACAGGTCCTCCCTCCTCTACACGGGCAGAGAGCCGATGCTCGAGGATGGGGACTTCTTCACTGCCTTCGTTCCCGTCCCAGACGTGATGGGCCCTAGAGGTACGGGAGGGCCAGCTCGCGAGGCTGCGCGGCCGAAGGGAGAGAGCGTGAGAGACGCGGTGATGGGGTTTCTCTCCCACCAGGAGCGCGTGACTGCCTCTGAGGTCGCACAACGGATGGGCATAAGCGCGAGGAGTGCGAGGAGGGAACTTTCTAAACTGGTGAGGGGAGGCCTTGTGTCCACCGTCGGTGCAGGGAGGTCGACGGCCTACCGTCTCGCTACCCACCGACCGCTCGACTGAGGGACGCTCCCTGCTGCTCTTTAGTCCTTGGGGGGTTGCCTCTCAAGGGCAGGGCGCGCGAAGCTAGGTGCAGCGCCGACCATCGGGCCTGCGGGCTACTCCAAACCGGTCGCCTCATCGAGACCGAGCGCGATGTTCATGTTCTGTACGGCTGCGCCCGCAGCCCCCTTGCCTAGGTTGTCGAAGAGTGCCGTCACGCTGATGCGCTCCGCGTTTCCACAGACGGTGATGCGCAGCCGATTGGTGCCGGCGAGCTCGTTCGCGTGGATCGTGGGAGGCGTGGGGTCAAACGGCATGACGCTCACGAAGTGCTGGTCCGTGTAGTACTCTCGCAGCTCCTCGCAGACCTCCCTCGCGCTCGGCGCGCCCTTAAGCAGACGACTGTGCAACATGATGGTGGTGGCCATGCCCTGACGGTAGTCATCGACGACGGGCATGAGCACAGGGGGCTGGGCAAGGCCGCAGACCCTCTGCACCTCGGGCAGGTGCTTGTGCGTGAGGTCGAGGCCGTAGATACCGGGAGCGTCGAGGGCGCCATCGCGCCCGTCTGCCTCGTAGCGGGCGATCATGCGTTTGCCACCGCCCGAGTAGCCCGTGAGGGAGAAGCAGCAGAGGGGATAGTCGGCGGGCAGGATGCCCATGCGGACGAGAGGCGCCGCGACAGAGATGAGACCGGTAGCATGGCAGCCCGGGTTGGCGATGCGCCTGCTCGAGGCGATGGCGCGGCGCTGCCCCAACGAGAGCTCGGGAAAGCCGTAGACCCACCCGTCGGCGGTGCGGTGTGCCGTAGAAGCGTCGATGACGCAGACGTCGGGGTTCTCAACAAGCGAGACCGCCTGGCGTGCCCCTTCGTCGGGCAAGCATAAAAAGACGATGTCAGCATCGTTCAGGAACTTACGCCGCTCCTCAACATCATGGCGCCTCTCGTCGCAGATGCGCAGAAGCCTAAGGTCCTCGCGCGCCTCGATGCGGCCGTGGATCTGGAGTCCTGTGGTGCCGCTCTGGCCATCGATATACACCTTGGTCCTGCTCATGCGAGTTCCTCCCGTGCGCCATCTGGCTTTGTGATGCCAGTCGAGTGATCCTGCGACCATTCTAGGGCAACGTGGGCCTCGGGTCCTGCTTGCCCGGGCTTGCCGAAATCTTAGAGCGAGGGGATGCCAAGCAGCATGCCTATGACGGCGAACGCCCAGAGGTGTGCGGGATAGCCCAGGTAGAACAGCCACTTGCTGAGCGTGCCCTTCGGGCCGCGCTCGCCGTTATACAAAAGGATGAAGGGGACGGCCATGAACTGCGCCCAGTCCGCGTTGAGGCCCAGGGACATCTCCCAGTCTACGGCACTTGCCGTGCTCGGGTGGAGGATCGGTGTGTAAAGGCAGGCTAGGGCGGCGCTCCCGAGGACCAGGCAGAGGCAGAGCTTGGCACGGCCCCCTTTTGCGTCGTGAAGCAGGTAGGAGGCCAGCATCACGAACAGCACCTGGATGAAGCCCTCGACGGGGGCGAGGAGGGCGCCTGCTATGCCGAGTGCAGCGGCAAGGGCGAGCAGCCGTCCACCCTTCGCACCACCTTGTCTGCGGCCCTCGTCGATGGCCCAGATCACGCTGTAGCCAAGGGCGAGCGTGAGGATGATGGTGTGGCTTATTAAGGACACCAGGTGGTGGGTCAGCTGCCCCACGACAAGGTTGCCTGCCGCCACGAAGAGACCGACTCCCCAGAGCCTGAGCGCGTAGCGCCTCCTGTCATGGGTGTGAAAGAATCCCTCTACCACGAGGAAGGCAAACAGTGGGGAGACGAATCGCGAGATGAAGTGCAGCCAGTCCGGGACCGTGTTTGGGCCGAAGATGATGTTGGTGTGATCGAGCATCATAACGGCTAGGGCAAGCAGCTTGAGCTGGAAGGCGTTGCACAGTCCTGTGCCTTTGGTGGTGTCCATGGGTCCTCCTTGCGAGTTTGTATGGCCGGCCCGCGCTTCCGGGGGTTGACACGTGGCATTCGGCCTGCCTGCTATGCGGACACCTATGGTACGTAAGCTTATGGCGGTGGACCATCGATCGGGCTTACGTATACCTTACGATTCTGTAAGCCTGCGCAGGTGATCGTCAGCGGTGAGGCGGTGCGTGTCGTCCATAGGGGTCACACCGAGGCTCGCAAGCCATAGGGGGAGTCACACCCATTAACTTTTTTCGACAGACGGCTCTAAAGTGTGGACCAGACTCATCCTCAGCGGGACGTGACGTCCATCCCTATCTACACTCCATCAGGTATGATGCATATCCATCATCTGAATAGTCAAAACAAATTGGATCTATTATAGTCACATACTCTAATTCTGTCAATCGGGATTGGGAATTTTGCGGTGAGCGTATCCAAGTGACTTTAAGCGACCAGTGTGGAATATGATATAAAGGAAAAAGGTTTCGCGGCAGGTATGCCTTGGCTGGGATCGTAGGCGGTGGGTCATCGGGATAGAAGGAGCCTTGGGTCCTTGCGGATAGCTGGCCTTGCTGCAAGCCCGATGGCAGCCGTGGTGTGGAAGTATGTGAGCATGAAAGGAACGACCGTGGCAGAACTGGTAAAGCGACATCAAGCAAGGCAACCCCACCGGCACCCGAGCGCACGCATCCTTCTCGGCCGCTGCCTCCTTGCGGTGATGCTCGCCCTCTGCCTGGCCCCGCGCTTGGCCTACGCCGACAGCGTCAGGAAGGTCGATGATCTGCTCGATTCCGTCGGTGGCACTGTCCACTTCCTGCATAGACCATCTAAGTGGAACGGCCAGTACTGGGATGGGAACGGCTGGAAGAACATCAAGGATATCCCCGAGGACCCCAATACCACCTCAGCGGACCTTGGAAACGGATGGGTGATGTGCTACCGCTTTGGCGGCTATGCGGCGTTTCGTAAGGACAAGCTGCCGATAAAAGAGCCAGGCACCACCTTCGGAGGATTTAAGTTGAGGTTCAATGATCTGGGTGTCACCGATCGAGGGGAGAACTTCGACGTGGTGATTGAGTTTATCAAGATCACAGCGTGGGCGCCCTACGATCAGGAGGGGGCGGGAGCCCCTCCTCTTAGCGGGTATACCCCCCTTGAGGTGAGTGAGGTAGGTGGCCTTTATTTGGCGGCATGGTCGGTTGAACAGCGCAACCCCACCATACGGTCAACCTACAAGACGCGTTTCGTGAAGCACGGCACGGACGAGCTTATTGACCCGAGCAACGAGGTTGATATGCTGTACTGGGACATCGACCAGCCAGAGGGGGGCCGGTATGACGTGGGAAACTACACCGATCCAAATCGTGAGAGCATATGGAAGGTAAGCGGCTACAAGGACGAGGCCCTCGTGAGGCAGGACGTAGACGAGTGGCTAGAGATCGTGCCCGGAGAGGACGGCATCGCCAACAAGGGCTTTCTCTCGAAGAAGAAAGACCCAGCGTTTTCCATGCAGGACAGCCACAGCATGGTCGTCCTGAAGTCGGGACCGGAGTTCGTGAGTGAGTGGCGAGGGTTCAATTGCGAGATGCAGATGGGCTACGACACGGTCGTGAAGGCCTACCCTGAGTGGACCGGTCCTGTGGCTGACCCGCCGACGCAGGTCAAACAGCGTGGCGAGACCGCAGAGCTCGGCGTAAGACAGACATTTCCCCATGTGATTTTCAACAAGGCGAAGTCAATCGTGATGAGCGACACGCTCGATCCAGCCCTCGATGCCTCGAAGGCTGAGGTCAAGATCTATAAGGATGATACGGATGTCACCCGTTTCTGGGAGGTCGACGTCTCGGGCCAGACCGTGACCGCAAAGTCGAGAAACACACAGCTTGCTGAAGGCAATATGATGCTCAAGATACGCGTTCCGGTCTCGGAGACCGCTGACCTTTCCTCCTACGAGCAGCAGAATGACCAGGGCGTCAAGTACTGGAAAATCCCGAACCAGGCGTCAACCACCATAAACGGGATATCCAAGCAGACCGAGCGGGCATATGTCCTTGTGCCCGGTGAGGCAACGGGGTCTGTCCAGCTGAGGGCCACGACACGATTGGAGGGCGGTCAACTCAAGGACGGACAGTTCACGTTCCGCCTGAGGGACGAGGGGGGCAACGAACTTGACGTCAAGACGAACGACGCCGACGGCAACGTCGTGTTCAAGACGCTTGACTACACATCTGCAGACATCGGGAAGACCTTCAGCTACACCATCACCGAAGACGCGGGTGTGGAGCCGGGCTACAGCTACGACACGCACGTCGAGACGCTCACCGTCAAGGTCGAGGATGGCGGCCAGGGAAGGCCCAGCGCGAGCGTGACCTATGATGCTGACGGTGCGACGTTCGTGAACAGCTATGGGCAGCAGACCCAGAGGGCCGCACTTGCCGTCGTGAGGCAGGATGGCAAAACCCATGCCCCACTGGGCGGGGCGCAGTTCACGCTCTATGTGGACGACGGGGACGGCTCCTTCACGAGCGCGGACCAGCCTGCCGTGACCTACATCGACGAGGCGCTGAAAAACCCCATCGCAGGTTCGGTGGTGACCACACGGTCAGACGATGGAAGGGCCGTCTACTACGGTCTGGAGTGGGGAAAGACATACTGGCTCAAAGAGACAACAGCGCCTAGCGGCTATGGTCCAGATCCTCAGGTCCACAAGATAGGCGTCTCGACGGATGGAGCGGTCTCCACCATCGGTAAGGACGGGCAGGCCGAGGCGCTTCCGAACCAAGGGGGAATCCCGACCATAACAATATCGGGCGACCCCCGTTTCGTGCTCCCGGGTGCGGGAAGCGTCGGCATTGTAGGCACTTTGCTCGTGGGGATGGTCTTGGTCCTTTCCGGAGGCATCTATGCCTTCGTGTCCAAGAGGCGCGCCGCACGTGGGTATAGGTAGCGACTAACGACGAGGGTGGCCTATGGCGCTCAGACCTTTCGGTTGCCTGGCCCGAGGGTGCCGGGGGTCTGTCTTGCCAGTGAGGTCTGGGGGACTTCTACGGGGTTTGTGCGACGGCCTTGCTGCCTTGAGTGTTGCGCTCTTCCCACGAGGACGTGAACCTAGGTTCCTGACTCTGGTAGCTTCGATTACCTGTAGGGAGGGATGATCATGGGTAGTCATATTGCCTGCCCGGATAGGAGCGCGAACGCCATGAAGAGTAAGATGAAGCTTTCGGGGCTGGTGCTGCTGGCATTGTACCTAGTTATCTGGGTCGTGGCTGTTACCGTGTTCTGGGTTTTCATCGTAAGGCACTCCACCGGTGCGATGGTTTATTCTCTGACGTTCCTCTGGATCGTTCTCCCGGTGACTACTTTGGTTATCTCGTTTCTGATTGGCAGGAACGACTACTGGGGAAAGGGGAAATGGGTCACCAGCGTAGGCTTCGGCGTCATGTACATGCTCGCAGAATACGCTACCTTCAGTATGGCGAACAATCTTTTGTTTAACAAGGTAAATATGCCGGAGATCTCTATGACGTTCACGGGTGCTGTAATTTCCCTTATCGGAATGGCGCTTGGGTATCTGGTCTTCATTACGAAGAGGCGCTAGGAAAGCGTCATGACGTTGGTTTCCTTTGTAAAGTACATGTGGTCATCGAGGTCTTCAGAAGCGACTTCCTTGAGCCCTTTGAGTGCGTGATCGTGCGATTGCCTCTTGCAAAGTAAACCGATGCCCTTCGTCGCCACAGGCATCGATAGTCCTAGCAGGTATGTCCTAGTATCTCATGGGCATGGGCGTGCCGCGCATGCCGAGCCATCCGAGCTGGTACGCCTCTCTCTTTCGGGCAAACTAGACCAGGGACCAGAGATCGCAAAGGCGGTTCGTTACAGCCATATGTCCACAACTGATGCGAGCTTTCGTAGCTCTACGCAGGTGCATGAGCATTGACCTTACCTACGTATGCGATGTTGTGATGTATGACTCGTGGCGATCCCTGAGCTGGACGTCTGCGAGGGTGGGACTGGGTCTGTCAGGGATGTGCCCCTACGTGGACTCCACGTACCATCTGCGAGGTCGAGGCGCCGACGAGGGCAGCAAGCACCGGAGCACCCGGCCTCCCGTGCCCTCGCGCACGGGATCGAGGAGACCTTGGCGCTGTGCGCGCCCCTCAGCGCCTTCTACCCCTACTGCTGCGTGTTCTAGAGGTCACTGTTCGTTCCGAGTACCCGGACCTTGACGTGCGACCCTGTAGACCCGAAGGCTGTGCGCGTCGAGGTCGACGCGGTCGGGGAGGCCCTCTTGGCTGGTCGGGCCGGCATGCCTCGCATTACCTGAGGAATATGGCGGGGGCATAGGGGTGGGTCGGGGTGCCTGCGCAGGGGGATTGCCTCTATGATGGCATGACAATCCACCATAGCGCGTGTCGGCACCTCGGTTCGATAGATTCGTGTGCATGTGAGATGTACAGGTCCTCGGTGCCCGGCAAACACTTCAGGTTATGAGGGGAAGACGATTGATCCGCATGGGCCGGGTGGGGACGGTGCGCGGGTTGAGCTGCAGGGGAGGCTTGCCCGCCTCAGGGCTTATGATGGGAAGTCCGCCTCGGGAGGGGACGACCTCGCGTGCCTGCTTCGGGAGGCGTAGGAGGTGGAGGTTCCCCGCAGAGAGGCGATCGCTATCAGGCGCACACTTTGCGAGCAAAGGGCCACAGCAGGTCAATAGTGTACACAAGCGAGAGATGAATTTCCTAAATGACTGGTTTCTCGCGGTTTGTGTACACTGTTCTCGCGTCGGATGTGGTGAGGTAGGTCATGTCGGTATCATGGGGCGAGAGTAGACCAATGATGGTCGAATTTACTGTGCGGGAAAAGGCTAGACTCGCGCATGCGCTATGGTACGCCGTCTCTCGCCCCGCGCTGTTACCCTCTGGGGTGCCCGCTCATGTGCGCTTTTGAGCGCGTCACTCGGCTGCGCAGTTGCAGGTGCCGATCAATCGCCCTTTCTCCGATCGCCTGTGGGCATGGCCGTCGACTTGGTCGCATTACCCGCCCGATGCCATCTGTGGTATAGTAACCGCAGGTAGAAGCTATCCTCTAGGGAGTTTTGCATGGCGAGGCAGATGGCCTCTTCCCCGGCTCAGGGAAAGAGGGTGCATGACGAGGGGGATGATATCCAGTGATCACGGACACTACCCTGAGATGTCGCAAGCGTACCCCTTGTTGCTGTGGAACGGTCTTTCGGTTGGAGGTTGCGGGGTTGCCTTCTGTGAGCCGGGGTTGCCCTCGCCCGTCGGGGCCATTGTGTCCGACCTGTTCTTCGATATAGGTCTCGGTCTTGCCGTTGTGCCTGGGGTTGAGATGACCCAGGGCACAGCGGGCGGCACCATCCCTTGTGGGAGATCGTCCAACTCGGCTTGGTACGGGGAGACCTGGGTTTTGTGGGGGCTGTCCTGAGCGCGGGACCGCACGCATGCCCATTGGACGGCGTATGTCACGCACGCACCCGAGGAGGGCCTACATGACGGTGAACGGCGTCATCTTCCAGAGGAGGGCCGACGGCCTTTGGGCCTGGCGGAAGGGCCGCGAGTACCGGGGAGTGGACGGCGACGACTGGTACCTGGAGGACGAGCTCTGGGACGTCCGGGAGCAGCCCTGGCGCGCCCTGCGCGATAGGGTCGTCGGGTACCTCGGCGCCCTGGAGGAGCGCTCGCACTTCGATCCGGGCCTCCTGGTGGCGATAGACGACCCAAGCTGGATACGGCTCTACGCTGAGGTCTCGGAGGCGCTCGGCGTGGGGTACCGCATGCTGCTCTGCGAGACGGACCTGGCGCGGCCCGCGATGGGGGACCTGGGGCTCGAGTGCGACTTTCTGGGCTACGACTGCGCGTGGCCCGGGCGGCGACTACTGCTCTGCCGTCCTGTGCGACCTCGTGGGGGGCCGCGTCCTCGAGCTCTCGGACGTCCCGCTCAACGCCAACGGGCTCATCCCCACGCGGGAGGCGGCCGAGGTCTTCCTGTGGAGGCGCGAGAGGCTCAAGGCACGCTACCCGGAGTCCTTCTTCGAGGGGGGAGGCTTCGTCGTCTACCAGCTCAGCGAGGTGGCGGCGGTTCCTTCCGTCCTGCGGGTTGCCCAGGTCCCCCCGGACGAGGGTCTGCGCCCGGCATGGGACCTTCGCGAGTCCTGCGGGCCGCCCGAGGCCTCCTTCGAGGGAGGCCGCGCCCGCCGTCCCCGTTGCGAGTCCTGCGGGCCGCGCGACGGCAGGCTCTGGAAGGACCTCGGCTCCGGCCTCGTGCGCGTCTCGGGGCCGGGCGCGCTCGCGTGGTGGCGCGACGGGGAGCCTGGCGCCCCGGGCGCGGGGACGCCTCCCGTCGGGCCGTGCTCGGATATAGGGGAGGGGTGAGGCATGCCTGAGGTGCGGGAGGTCGTGCGCCTCATGCGGGAGTCGGGCGTGGAGCTCGGGCGCGGGATGGGCGAGGGCGAGCTCTCTTTGGTAGAGGCGTCCTGCAACGTGAGGTTCCCGCACTCCCTTCGGGCGCTGCTCTCGGCCGCGCTTCCGCTCGCCGAGGCCGGCGAGGGCCGCTTCCCCGACTGGCGCGACCTCTCGCCGCGCAACCTGCGCCTCCTGCGGGCGCAGCTCTGCGCGCCCGCGGGGCCGATCGGGGAGGAGTCCCTCGTCCGCTGGCCCCGCGCGTGGGGCGTCCGGCCCCTGACCGCCGACGGGAGGCGCCTCGGGCTGCACCGCAGGCTCGCCCTCGCGCCCCGGCTCGTCCCCCTGTACCTGTCGCGCTTCGTGCCCGAGGGCTGCGGGGACGACCCGCCCGTGCTGAGCGTCTCGGGGCGCAGGGTCCTCTGCATGGCCACAGGCCTTGGCGACTGGGCCGCCCGCGAGTTTCGCGGCGTCTCGCCGCGCGGGACCTGGCCGAGCGCGCCCGTACCCGTCCCCGTCTGGGACGACCTGATGCCCGCGGCGGGCCAGCCGGGAGGCCGAGCGTCCGCGCCCGCGCCTCCCCGGGGAGCTTCGCGATCCAGGCCTCGACGAGCGCCCTCGGCAACTCGTCCTCGGGGCAGCCGAGCTCGCCGCGCGAGGCGGCGATCCTCGCCATGACCCTGTCGTCCCTCTCGCACCTGGGGCCCACCGCCCTCCTCTCCGCGACATAGGCGGACGTGATCTTGGCGAAGGCCATGCGACCGGCGCCGGGCCGGGCGCGCATGCGGACGGGGAGTCGACGCCCGTGCGGGGGCAGGTGCTGGTGGTGCGCCTGTCGACGTGCCCGAGCGTGCGGGACATGTCCCCTGTCGGGACCTCCTGCCCCGGGAGCCGCTTGGCCAACGCATGGCGCAGGGGGCGGGGCGTCTTGTGGTCGCGCGGGGCCCTGATGCCGGCGCCGCGCGCACGCCCTATGGGTATGTCGGTGGGGTTGGCGGTTGCGCCGAACGCGTCGAGGGGCGCCACCTGGCGAACGAGCGGCCGCGGGCACGTGGCAGCCTTCGGGCGCCCCTCCCGCAGGTAGCCGATCACCGCCCAGCCGATGTCGCCGGGCGGCGGTAGCCCCGGCGCCACGCCAGTCTCGTGCCGTGTGATCGATGTCGTCCTCGCCGACCAGCCGACGTCGGGGACGGGCGTCGACCTCATGCCTGGGGCCCGAGGCCCCAGCCTCGCGACCATGAGCAGCATGGCGTAGTCGCGCCTCCCCGCTGGGGTTGCCGCGGCCGATGCCGTCCGCCGGCCTCGACACCTCGTCCGCCGTCCAGGTGGAGGGAAGCTCGGGGGCATAGCAGGGCTTGGGATTCGGCACGCTCGGCGAGAGGTCGCGTCCCGCCGTGCCCCCAGGCGCGGGTGGCGCGGGAGGCACCGGAGCGCAGCGGGGATCGCCCTCACCGACTTGGCGTGGTTAGACGACCTCGCGGGGACGTGGTCGTGCGCCGAGCCCCCGGTGACGCGCGAGGCGTCGGTCCCGCCGTCGCCAGCCAGAGAGACCGAGAGGTGCCTGGTGCGGCCGTTGCGCGAGCAGGCGGTCGACTCGGAGTGCCCAGCCCGCCGGCTGGCATCGTCGGACGAGCCCGGCAGCGACCGCGATCCCCCGGGCAGCTCGGCTCAGGCGAGATCGCCGGGCATGCGCTTGCAGACGCGGCCGCATTCTCCCATCTCGAGCAGAACGCGCATCGCCCGTAGCCAGGCCTTGAGGTAGCTCCCGCCGGGGTTTGCCTGGCAGGGCTGGGTGAGTTCGACGCCGAGCCTCGCATCGGGGAACCGAATCGCGAGCTCCTCGCCGGACTCCTCGCGTCCCTGCGAGACGGCGTACCTCGAGAGCGCCGCGAACATCCTCCCGAGCCCGGTTATGGTGTTCTCGGAATAGCCGAGCCTCCTCATCTCGACCAGGGTATCGGAGATCAGGGCCTCCAAGTTGGTGTGATCTGCCATAAGTCCTCCTATCATTGTCGAAGAGGCAGGTGACGCGACGCCAGGGGGATTCTTCGACTATGCAAGGGAACGCGGCTGCCGCGAGCGAATGACCTGCGGCGGCAGCCCGTTCCCCGACATAATCCGTTTCTCAGCATAATTGCCTGTGCCGGTGAAGCCCTCGATGATCACGTCGGTGGCGGAGGCGACGAACTGGCAGGTGGCGAGCTCGGTAACCAGCGTGCGGCCGGGCAGCCTACCGTCGTAGTCGATGTTCGCGACGCCCACCTGCGACAGCCGCAGGTGGGCGTTGCGCAGCAGCCTCGCAACATGCGCGTTCTCCGCCTCCTGGTATGCGTAGTCGACGACCACGCACAGGCCGTCGTCGAGGGGCAGGGCCGCGAAGGACGCGTCGGACTCGAGCATCTCCACCGCCTCGATCATCGAGGGCACCCCGGGCTCGCGCAGCTTCCCCTTGGTCTCGGGGCCGGGCATCACTCGCCGCCTCCCCCGCAGTAGCCGGCGCCGCGGACGTAGCCACCCTCGGGGCCGCCCTCGTCGCCACCGCCGTCCCCTGCGGCGCCGCTGGCGAGCGCGGAGCGGACGAGGCGGCACCTCGGGTGCTCCGACCTCTCGAGCGCGTAGCCGCACGCGGCCTCGAGGGAGGCCTCTCCGTACCTCTCGGGCAGGTCGGGCACCGCGAGCGCGGGGTCGTGGCCCTGCTCCCTTATCTGCGCGTCGGCAAAGATGCGCGACACCACGGCGTGCGTGTCGGGGCCTGTCTCCCTCGCCCATCGCAGGATCCTCGCGTCGTCCCACTCGGCGCGCGAGAACTCGGGCGGCATGTGGGCGGGGTCGGTGCGGCAGGGCCACCGCTCGTACGGCCCGAGCCTGGCGTGCGTGGCGACGCGCTCGCCGGCGACCCACACCTCCACGGCGGAGTCGCCCGCCCTGAGGTCCGCCTTGGCCCCGACGTGCACGTGGGGGACGGAGTAGTAGTTGCGCTCGTACGAGACGTGGAAGTTCGGGGCAACCTTGCGGCCGCACGCCCACTCGCACGCCTCGAACGGGACCTTCGGCAGCGGCGCCAGGAACGCGCGCCCGGCCTCCCCGGACACCTCCGTTTGGCTTCCCCCCCTCTTCTGGAAGGGCGCCGCGTCGGGCTCGGCGAGAGCGCGGAGGGCGCGGTTGCGCAGCCTCGCCACCATGGCCGTGGCGGTCTTGCCGCAGGTGCCCTCCACGCTGGCCCTCTGCCTCATGCCAGGCGTGGCCTCGACGCAGCCGAGCTGCGGGTAGGGCAGGGTCGCGACGAACAGGCGGCACCTCGTCGACTCGCCCGTGTCCTCGTCCGTGAGCCACATGGGGGTGCCGCCCCGGTCCACCTCCATGACCTAGCCGGGCTTGTGCTCGAGGTGGTTGGCGGCGCCCCTGGCCGCGACGAAGGCCTCGTGGCCCCGGCAGAACGTGTCGTTGCTCTTGGAGACCAGCCCGTCGCGGGCAGCCTCGTCGCGATGCTCCTCCCAGAGCAGCCCCGGCGTCACCCCGTCGCGCCGCGGCCCCGGGCGCGCCCACTCCCAATCGGGCTCGGCATACGCGTCCCGCGCCTCCCCCTGTGCGGGGAAGAGCAGGCCGCACGCCTCGCGGCCGGGCATGTCCGCCACGTCTCCCCAGGTCAGGCCAGCCTTGTCGGCGGCCTCCCCCGCGAGCCTGGTGCTCCTCTGGGAGACGTGTCTGGTCGACCGTATCTCCCTCCCGGTCATGCCCCTCGCCGGCAGCCCAGGGACCGGCTTGGCCCTTATCCTCCTCGCCATCCGCGTCACTTCCCTTCGCTGTCCGAATGGCGAATGGGACAGGCCTGGGAAGCGGTCGCATTGGCGTGATTGGCGTCAGTGCCAAGCTGGTCGCATACGCGAGATTGGGTGGTCACTCATTTGGTATGGGCGGTCATTTACGACGCGAATAATCACTTCTTCTATCTGATCGATCCGAGACATTATTCCCCTTTGTATTCGTCTTTCCAGTTCTGATACGCGGCCTCATCGCCGTTCTCCTGCAGCTCGACCCAGGCGAAGTGCCAGTCGCGGAAGGGCTTATTGGGAGGTTTCTTGCAGCCAGCGTAGGCCAGCACCATCACGTCCGCGCTGCGCACGGGGCGCAAGCCGAAGAGGTGGGCCAGCTCCAGCAGGTGGCGGAAAGCCGCATTGGCGTCCGCTATGCCGAAGTCACTCGGCATCTCCTCAGGCAAGCGCTTGCCCTGCTCGCAGGCGCGCACGCTGAAAAGGCTCACGTCGGCGGCCTTGGCCAGGTCGCCCTAGGCGAGCCTCGCGGCCTTCCTCAGGCGCTTGAGGGTCTCCCCCAGCGAGGGGTGGGGCAGTCCGGGTTGTCGCAGGGCCCGTCGTAGCCCATCCCGTGGCGCTCCATACGGCCTACCTTTCCTTCGTCTCTGCCGACCCCTCTTGCCTCCAGCGCAACGACTCGGGATCCCATGAGGCGTCATGCCCGAAGAATCCCCTGAGGGCGGGATCGAAGAACGCGGAGGCGAGCGACAATGCCGCCTCGAACGGGGCATACTTCTCGGGAACGCCGCTCTTTTTGGCGAACGCGGCGAAGCTCCCAGCCCAAGCCGCAGGTGCCTCGAAGCGCCTCGGCACGCTCATGCCGCGCCTAGAGCACTCGCACTCGATCGAGCGGACGAGATCCTTGAGGAGAAGGGTGACATTCGTTGAGCAGTAGACTACATCGACAAGGTCCTTCATCCTCGATGAAGGCCAGCCGCCAGGCTGCATCTCCATTATGGCGCACAGCTGGTCGGGAAGCGGATAGACGAGATAACCGCACGACTCGAGCCCCTCGACGCAAACCCTGTTGGCGGGAGATACGCGCTCCGCGGGCTGCGTGATGCTGCAGTCGAGCGACAGATCGACGAGGATGGGGTCCTTTTCCTCGTGACCCAAGAAGGTCTGGAATCGCAGCTTGAGCAGGCGCGAGCAGCCGTTCTCATCCAGGGATTCCTCCCATTTGTCCAACTTGAACGTGAGGAAGTCGCCCATATCCTTGCCAGCAAGCGCGACGAGCGCCGTAAGGGCAGCCTCAGGCGATTCTCGAGAAGTTGTCGCAAGGTCGATGTCTCGCGTGGCGCGGCCGTCGGGGATGCGCGCGAGCGGCCCACTCCCGCCCTTGAGGATGAAGCGCTCATCGGGGTCGCTGAAAACCCTGCACAGGAAGCGGTCACGCAAGGCCTGGCGATAGCCGTCTCCTGGATCGCCTCCGCTGTTGCGTATCGCCTTCTTCAGGGCCCTGTCGAACTGGCCGCCGTTCTCGTACGTCATTCGTCCCGCCTTTTCGCTAGCGCATCGTACAGGCTGGCCCCCGCCGGCATGCCTACTTTGGACCCCCTCGCGTCGACCGACTCCCTCAGTTCGCCTTCGTCTTCGACGAGGCCCCTTCCGAGAGCGTCCGCGAGCACGTTCGCAACCAAGCTCAGATCCTCCCCAGAGTCGATCAGGTCGACCACCGTGCGCCCGGGCTTCGTCGCGGGGACGCCAGAGACGATTGCCACGTCCTTCGGGTCGAGCCGACGCTTCCTGAGGATCAGGTTGGGGCGCTTGGTCTGCTTTCTTTCGGGGGTGCAGAACTCGTAGGGCGAAGGGCCGATCTCGCCGATCCCGTAGAGCCACGCCGCCGTTGCTCCCATGGCGACGGGCGCGCTTTCGGCCGAGATGTCGCCAGGGCGCCTCCTCGGGTCGATCGACAGCCATGCCGCCAGGACGTCTTCCTCCCGCACGCTCGGCGCGCCGCCCATGCGGTAGACGCCCTTCGCGAGCCTCTCTATGTTGCCGAATCTCTCCAGCCTCGAGAGCGTGTATCGCTCGACGCCCAGCACCCCCGCCTGCGCAGTGGTGAAGAGCCCCCTTTGGGAAGAGGCAATGTCATTGATGGCTCGTATGGCTTCGATCGTTTTCATGCTTGCATTGTAGCATATTATGCTACAATGCAAGCATGTTGTTCGAGGAGATGCTATCGCGTACCTGCAAGTGAATAGTCACAGGTGGTTGGCATCTGCGCTGAACGCTGCGTAGTCGCAGGTCGGTAGCTCGATCTCGGTTTAGGGATGAGGAAAAAGGCCCACGACGTCGATTTGAGGGCGCAAGACGGGTCAAATCTCGTCCACGGGTCCATTTTAGATGAACTCAAGCTATGAATGACTGCAGGTCAGCTGGTTAAAGTTGCAACCTGCAAGCCACCTCTGCCTTACTCCCACTCGATTGTCACATCGGCCATCTCCGTGTAGTCAGCGTGCCGCCTGACCCGCGATTCCCATCACTCTTCCATCTGAAAAAGCGTGTAGCCACCGTGTAGTCGGGGGTGGCTACACTGGATGTAGTCACTTCAAGAGAGTATTTTCGGGGGTTTGCGTAAGCTGACGCCCCGGTGAAGACGCCAACCTAGCGGCGCCACCGCTCGCGTGGGCCTGTTTTCTCCGCCAAGGGAAGGACGGCCACCGAGGAGGCGCCACCGCCATGCCAGACAGCGTGCCCGAGGAGGCCCTGGGGCCGGTCCGCTCAGTGACCGGGGGGCGGGGGTCGAGGGAGGCCCCGCGATCGTCTCGGCGAGGCCCCGGAGGCGCGCGCCGAGACGCCCGGTGTGCGGCAGGCGCTGCGAGGGCTGGAACCGGCTGGCGACGCGAGGGCGGTTAGGGGGCCCGGACTCCCGCTGCCCGAGAGGCCCGAGGACCTCACGGGGGGGACAGGGGACGGCGCTCGCCGGCTCGCGCGGGCGCAGCCGCTGCCGGACGCCCGCGCTCGCGCGGCTGTCGCGCGAGGCGGGGCGAAAGCGGGAGGGCGTCCCGGGCCCGACCGGGCTCGGGGTCCCAGACGCCCGCGCCTGGGCGGCGAGCGACAAGGCCAGGGTCGCGACCGGGCGGGG
>ERZ772967.138-NODE-138-length-59713-cov-3.996363_pt1 | contig 59713 bp, 72 predicted proteins | sample MGYA00511677_ERZ772967 | MGnify/ENA primary metagenome ERZ772967 (study PRJEB29015, sample SAMEA2737931) | human oral metagenome | biome: human oral; feature: human-associated habitat; material: dental | place: China | collected 2146 ...
ACACATTCGCATGTATAATTTTTAATAAACACTAAAACGCATTAAAACAAAGCCTACTTCCAACCCTTTACACTACCGCTCCTAAATGTAAATTTTGTGTAAAGCTCACATCACCAACTAGCATTACTATTTAAATCCTCATATACTGCAAACCTCTTTAAAGCAACGGCAACCGCCCAAACCACCTTACCCTACATTGTGGTTACAGAGATACACGTTTGCAGCCCCAATTTGAGCCGTGCAGCGCATTTAACAGGCTGGGTAAGGGCAAGTATAGGGCAAGCCCTAAAAGTGGCTATGCGGGCGAATTTGAGCCGTTGCTGTTTAATCTGTAACTTAACCTTTATTTAAGAGGTATTAAAAAATGAGCAATACTATTCAGCACCTGCGGGCAGACCTTATGTTTCAGTATGCAGCAGACGCTAAGACGACAGACAAACCTTGGACACGTTGGCAAAAGAAAGTGGACGGCGAATGGGTGCAATGTGAAACCCACCCTGCATGGGACGATGCCGAATACCGACGCTGCCGTGTGGTTATCACTGTTGGCAAACACTCATTCATTAAAGGCGAAACGGAACCGCTTACAATCGGTCAGATGTATTGGTACATCTCTTACGCTCAAGCACATGGATTTTATGCGTATATGTCTAAATGGCAAGGATTGAGTTGGGAAATGAAATTAATCGAACAAGGTTTGGTTCACTTAAGTATGGAAAACGCGCATCAACACGCGGAAGTCTTAAACGCTGTATCACTTGGAGATATTTAAAATGGAAAATGAAGTTAAAGTTTTAACCACAGATAATGTGGAACACGAGACTGAAGTTAAGTCAGAAGAAGATGTTTTGATGCAGGCGTTGATTCGAGAGTTTCCGACTGCGGTTGCAGAAGTTGTGGAAACTATCTCGAACATTAAAAAAGACGCTATTATGCTGGACGTTGACAAAATTACTGTTGACTACCTCAAAAGTAAGTTAGACGGTCTGCGGGTGAAGCGTGGTCGTGTGTCTATGCAAAAAGCAGAATCGCCGTTAATGCTGATGCGTAACTTGGCATACTTGGATAAGTTAAGTAATGCAGACTTGGAATTTGAAATGATTCAGACATACCTGACCGACTATTACCGTATTTATGGACGGGAATTGAGCTTGGTTGAACCTGCGTTATGGATGGATGAAAAAGACTTTGCCAAGTATAAGGAATTGCGGGCGAAGTGTTCACCATCGCATCTTAAACGGCCGAACTTTGTGCTGTCGTTGCAGTGCTTGTTGAGCCGACCGCGAGCCTTAGCCGCAGGTACTCTGTTCAGAGAGCTTGTTGAAGAGGGTGCGGCTGGTGTCAACTTTGAAAAAGAAGAAAAGTTAATCAGTTACCTTAAATACAACCGGAACCAGAAGCGTAAACGTAACGGCGAAGTTATGCTACACGACTTGTACCACAAAGAATATAAGGCTAAACTAGCTGAACGCAAAACTATCATGGAGAAGCTTAATACGGAACTTGAGGTTTTGCGAGATAGATATCTTGAACAAAAAGCGATTGACTTAGGCGAATAATATGAGTTGGAATTTAATTCCTGCGGAGTTGAGGGAACGTCCTCAATGGGCGATTTGCGGAGGCGATAAAGCACCTTGTACTGTGGTTAACGGGAAAGTGATTTATGCTTCCGTAAATGAGCCTAACACTTGGATGCGTTTCGAGGATGCTTGCCAAGCTGCTTATAGTCGTGGTCTCAATGTGGGGTTTATCCTGTCGGAAAACGACCCTTACACTTGTATTGACTTGGATGTTAAGGACGCTGAAAACTGTCCGGACCATCCAGAGTTGTGGACGACACAAGAAGACTACGATTTGTACTACCGAATGATGAAAACTTATGCGAGCTATACTGAATCCAGTGTATCTGGCAAAGGTTTGCACATCTGGGTTCGAGCGGACGTTGGTGCAGGTCGTAAGCGTGGTAACGTTGAGATATATTCTCGTCAACGTTTTATTGTAACCACAGGTAGGGTTGTCGAGAACTTGCCTATTGCAGACCGGAATGAAATGGCTTGCAATATGGCGAGTCAGATGGACGTTATTCGTGGTGCGACAATCGAACTTGAGGAAGTGGAAGCTGTCGATGACGACTGGTATGTCCTCAAGACTGCTGCAGAAGCGGACAACAAAGAGAAGTTCTTGGCGTTGTACGAAGGACGTTGGCATGAGTTAGGTTATCCTAGCCAGTCAGAAGCAGACGTTGCTTTGATGTCGATGTTTACTTTTTATAGTCCGAGTAACGAACAGTGCCGTCGGTTGTTCCGTATGAGTGCATTAGGACAGCGTGAAAAAGCTGTTAAAAACGATGTGTACCTGAACCGGACTCTGAAAATGATTCGTAGTCGTGAGGCTGCGGAACAGGCTGTGGATTTAAGCAGCTTGGCTGCCAGTATTGATGCTACTGCTGCTATACGGCAAAAAGCAGCAAAAGCTATTGCCAATATACAGGGCGCAACGGTGGGTAACCGTGTAGAGCCTGCCTTGCACGTTGCAAGCCAAACCGCGCCCGTTGTAGCTCCTACCCCTGCCCCTGTTGTAGCGAGCCTTGCTGCCCCTGTAAGCGCAGAAGTCGTAAACAGCGGCAAAATCGGATTGAGTTGGTGTCCAGGGTTTGCTGGGCGAATCGCACAGTACATCTATCAAACTGCACCGCGTCCTGTTAAGGAAGTTGCCATTGTGTCAGCTTTGGGATTGTTGGCGGGTATCTGTGGTAAAGCATGGCACATTCCACAATCAGGTCTCAATATGTACATCGTGCTTATTGCGCGAAGTGCGGTTGGTAAGGAAGCCATGCACTCGGGAATCTCTTCCTTGATTGCAGCAGCCAGTCAAAAGATGCCGACTTTCCATAGTTTTGTTGACTTTACCGACTATGCCAGCGGTCCGGCGTTAATGAAAGCCGTTGCAGCTAATCCTAGCTTTGTGAACGTCAGCGGTGAATGGGGTCGTAAGTTAAAACGTTTGTCAGATGACCTTAAAGACGGTCCGTTAACCACACTTAGAACACAGATGACGAACCTGTATCAAAAGTCTGGTCCACAAAGTGTTGTTGGTGGTATCGGTTACTCGAATAAGGATAACAACATTGCGTCCGTTAGTGGTGTTGCTTATAGTATGATAGGCGAAACGACACCTGATACTTTCTATCAGTCCTTAACGCCTAGCATGATGGAAGATGGTTTCCTTAGCCGTTTCCTTATTATTGAGTATGACGGCCAACGTCCACCGATGAACGAAAAAACTTTAACTGCTCCGGACGAGGCTTTAACAGACGGTCTTGTTAAACTCGCTTTCCAAGCTCAAAACTTGCTGAACATGAGAACTTCGCAACCTGTGGATAAAACTGCGGAAGCTGCGGAGATGTTGAGTAAGTTCGAGTTAGAATGCGACAACGAGATTAACAAGACGGACGAAGAAAGCTATCGACAAATGTGGAACCGTGCGGCGTTAAAAGCTGCTCGACTTGCTGCATTGCTTGCCGTTGCGGATAACTGGATTACGCCGATTATCACTAAGGAACATCTGGAATGGGCTATTACTGTGGTTAGACGAGACATCGGAACCATGAGCCAAAAACTTATGGACGGTGATATTGGTTTGTCTGATGATAGCCGTGAGCGCAAGATGTTGTCTATTATGGTTGAGTATCTCCGCGAGTTGCTTCCAGCCAGTTACGGCATTAAACCACAGATGCAAGTGGACGGCGTTATCCCACGAAGCTATTTGTCCCGTAGATTGTCCCGCATTACTTCTTACGCCAAGTATCCGAGAGGTAGTAATGCTGCATTGGACGCGACATTGGCAAGTTTAATCGCTAACGGGTTTATTATGGAATGTAAGCCTGTAGACATTGTTAAAAATTACAGTTTTTACGGTAAATGTTACCGGATATTGAACATTGATATTATTAGTGAGTTGTAATATGGAAAAGATTATTGAAGATTTCAACCGTGAACGTGATGAGGCTATTATCAGTTTGATTGATGGTGAATTGTGTGATGTTCTGGAACACTATGCAACATTGCTTCTCGACTGCAAAAGTAAATTAGGGATGCGCCGTGCCAAAGAGTATCTCGAAAGTGCTGTCGAGTCTTGCGAACCCAAACACGTTGCACTTCTGGAACCTTTTATTCAACGTATGATTGACGTTGTTGGTAAGGAATTAGATGTGTAATGTATTGATTTGTAAAGGTTATAATAATCTGTTTAGAACTAGGTTACTATAACCACACTTAAACACAAGGAGCAACAAATGCTTAAAGGTATCATTCGCAGTTTAACTCTGTTCGCCGTGTACGCTACAAGCGTATTCTTATTCAACCGTATGCTGGATTCAACAAGCCCTGTTGATATTGCAGGCTATGCAGTGTCTTTCACGCTGGTGTATCTCGTACATTTTGTCTGCGGTGGCGAAGTTTACAAACGCGTAGACAAGAAATAATATTTGGAGTTTGACATGGAAGTAAAAGTATTAAAGGATAGCTATTACGGTAAACATCGTAAAGTTACGCTTCAAGTAGAAGCAAGTCCTTCCGAGTTACTCGCAATCGAGTCCTTACTACGACGTCAACTGTCTTACTGCACAAACATGAAGAACATTGACGCTTTAGTGATTACTGATAGCTTTTGGTTTTTGAAGTCTTTTGCGGAAGCATATCGTTCAACTACCAAAGTGTTAAGTTTGTTCTTGGACGAAATGCTAAGAGCATTGAATAAAAGTATTTCCACTAAAAGTGCTATCCATGTGCCGTTTGTTTCGGAAGCCCGAATTAAAGAGGTTCTCAAAAGTGAGAACTTTGAAGAGGAACTCCGAAGCATTGTGGGTTTGTCTGTTTATCAATGTTGGTGCGGTGCTTCCGACGAACCTGAAAAGGTTATTTTGGACAAACTCAAAGAATTGCGTAACCCTGCGATGGTAGTCGCTTTTAACCATTGCGGTGTCGTTTACAACGAAGTGGACGGTTATGTTAGTCCTCATGTCTTTATGTCAGAACTGACAAATTATGGAGTTTAAAATGAAATATCTCATTCTTGCTTTTGCGGTGTTTTTGGCTGCTTGCGAACCTGCAAAACTTCCTAGTGACGCTACTATGTATGACAAGGGAATTGATACGTTCAGTTCCTACTCATTTCAAAATAAATTGGTAAAATTGAAAAATGGTCGTGTGATAGAATGTTTAATTTTCGACTACCATACTGGTTACAGCATGGATTGCAACTGGAATTACGGTGAGGAACAAGATGAAACACGCCGTTAAAATCGAATTGGACACTAAGTTTGGTTTAGACCGTGTTCTAACCTTTAACGTATCCATGCCCGCCGAGCAAATCGGGTTAGTACGGAACTTTCTCATTTACCGTGACCATGTGGTTACAACGGGTCGTGATGTTGAGGGTCATCCGTCTTTTAACGTAACAATAAGTCCTGATGAAGTCTTAAGCCTATTGCTTGTGGACAAAACCGATGAAGAGGAAGAGGTTGTAGACCGTATCCTCAACGTCATGTTTGCGATGTTGCGTCGCCATGAGCCTGTGGAACGCCGTTTTCATTTACCATTCTTTCCAGAAGGACTGGTTAAATTTTGGTTCCCTGTCTATGCTTGGCGTATTCAAAAATATCGTATTAAAAAGGCTTTGTGTTTATCTGGCTATTATATGAAACACGGCGGTTACGACAATCGTGCTGCGATTGAAGATATTTTTGCGGAAGTAAATATGGATATTGCAGAGCAAAAAGCTTCTTATCTAGACCATTGCCGTTTTTGCAAACACGAATTTTTTAACACAGGACTTGAAATTTTAACAGGTCTTGTGGATTTTTAATGAAAGGTAATATCATGCAAGTAAAAGTTTTATTGGATACTAAATACGAAGAACATCGTGTAACCACAGTGGAAGTTTCCGGTAAGCGTAAATCTTTAGAGTTTCTTTTGAAGATTCCTGATTTCGACGAATACCGTTTAACTGGAAATCATAACTGCACCAGTTGTCGACGGTTTAATATTGTTATGCCAACAGACCCTGTCGTGGAAAACGACGATTTGGTTCTCGTTTTCACTTCCACAGATTGGAAAAGTGTGTTTGAGGGTCTTAACGATACTGTCAACACTAATCCTGCTGAACGTGAAATTGTGCGTGAAATTAAACGCCAAATTGAGCAATCAGTTCCTTATGAATCGAAATACCACTTTCCAGAAATTCCACGCGAAGAAGTTGATGCCTATATTAAAAAAGGTGAAGATGTTGTATCTGGTGAAATGCGGACCGTATATGAACGTTTTTGCCGTGTTTCCGGTATTTTGTTAAAATTTCCAGAACAAAAAGGTCTCAGCGTAAGTAAACTTTTCGCAGATTCTTTTACATTTACAGAACGCTTTGAGACGTTAGACGTGTTTGAGCATTCCTACGTTTTTGAAAAAGGTATTGTTGGACATTTTCCGTTAAATGTTGGTGTATCCTTAATAAAATGTGCATTTTTTGATGCAAATGTAGCGTCCAACATTGCCGAGTGGTTCCGACGTGCTAAAGAGTTCCCAACAAAAGACGACCTGCTTGTCCAAATCGGTTGCCACTATGAAGAAATGTCAGAGTTTACCGATGCAGTAGATAGAAAGCATAACGTCAAGTCCCATACGACAGGTTTGCTTGAAGATAACGCACACGGCTGGAAAAACAAAATGGATTGCTCCAAAGAACGCTTGGAAGTAATCCTTAATGACAAAGAGCGCAAACGCGAAGTAGTTGACGCTTTGGCTGACACTGTGGTTACAGCTATCGGCGTCCTGTACGAACTGACGGGCGATCCCATCGGTGTCCTTTCAGAAGTGAATCGTAGTAACTGGTCTAAGTTTGAAAACGGTGTGCCAGTGTTTGATGAAAACGGTAAAATCAAAAAAGGCGAGAATTACAGCAAGCCAGATTTAGACCGTTTTATTTAACGTAACTTTACACCCGTAAACCTATATGGACCATTGCATCTGTTTGGTTTACGGGTTATTATAACCACACTTAAACAACAAACCAAAAGGAGTAAAGCTATGAGTTTAAACAGTAAACCTTTTGTAACCGTAACCCAAGAGGAATTCAATGAGTGGTACACGCTCAAGCAACAAATGGAAACCATTAAAGAGCGTGAAGCAGAATTGCGTAAAAAGATTTTTTCCGCCTATTTTGCAGAAGCCCATGAAGGAACGAACAAACTCGAATTACAAGGCGGTTATATGCTTAACGGTAAACGGGTTATTTCCCGCACTATTGACAAAGGTGCAATGGTTAGCCTGACACCGGAATTGCAAGCAGCAGGCATTCGCTTGGACGATATTGTGGAATGGAAACCGTCATTGAAACTTTCCATGTACCGTAAACTGTCTGAAGAGCAAACCAAACTTTTTGACCAAATTCTCGTCATTAAAGACGGTATGCCTGGATTGGAAATTGTTGCTCCTAAAGAGGTGGAATGATGATTGATATTAATGAACAGTTCAATCCTTACGAATTGGAATTAATTAGCGAGTATCCGGAGCAAGGTCTTAATACTGCTTCTGATGAATTTCAAAAAGATTTAAGGATTTATAATGACCTTATAAATAAAGGAATACTTTACAATGAGTATCCTGATAAATTTAACAACAGGAACTATACTCTTTGCCGATTGTCGTATGCAGGCTGCTTTTTGCAAGCATTGGTCAATGAAAAAGCTCGACACCATGATGAGCTATCAAGTTACCGTCGCGATATTTATGCTCAAGTATATCGAAAAGGTTACGATGAAGCTGTTGAAAAGATGGGTTTTGCAATGGCTGAAATGATTGCTACACATATCGGTGAACCGTCTTGTATGTAATACCGAATAATTTTTAGATTGTTGAGGAAAATAATGAACGAACAAGAATTAGCGGACAAATTGAAAACCGCTGTTGACAATTTGAACAGTGTTTTGGAAGAATTGGAAAAATCCGGTATTTATACAAATCTCGGTTTGTACGGACAACAATCTTCTAGCGGGTTTAACAGAACTTTTAAAGTTGAGATAACAGACACTGTTAAAGTTTTAAATAAAACTAAAAAGTTTGGATGGGTAAATAGATGAATGCTAAAGAGTTAAAAGACTTAGATTCCTTTGTTAAAACTGAAATGATGGACGAAAAGGTTGCCGCCGCTTTAGATTTACAACTTGACACAACGCAACTGGAAAAGTTCGTTATGAGCCATCCGCAAGGTATTTGTGTTATGCTTGGTGCTTTGTCTCGCACACCAGACTATCTCATTGCTAACGAGATGGCTGCACTTGAGGAGTTTGTCCAACATTTGCACGAGAAAGGTAAATTGAATGAAAGCCAGATTTTCGTTACCCGCTTGCGAGCCATGCTGAATATGATGCTGTCGTGGCATTTAACCCCAGAAGCAAAAATTTTGAACGATATGTATTTGCGAGACGTTCAAAAGGAAGCTGAAAACGTTACTAAACAATAGAAAGGTAATCCAATGAAAGTGATTGTTAATGGTATTGTGGAAGAATTGACCGCAAAAAGTCCTCAACACAAAGACATTTCTGAATCTTTGGCGCGTGGCATGGACCGTTCCTTAAAACACAAATGGAACGAAGAAGCACAGGCTTACGAACTTTCCGAAAGCGAACTCGACTACTGGAAAGACGTGTTTAAACGCCAAGACGAGTTCGTAGACCGTTTGGACCGTTTGACACCTCGCTTTGGCGAAGAAGCCGTTGCTGATGTTTTGCGTAAAGTAACCACAACAGAATTTCCGCAATACTACATCGCAATGAACGAAGAACTTGATATTGCATTTGGCGAGGGTTCTTGATGTTTATAACGGTGATGACTGATGCCAGTTATTGCAGCCGTTCTCGTTCCGCAGGCTATGGTTTTTGGATAGCCTGCGAACGAGGTAAAAAAGCAGGAAGTGGATTTTACACGTTTGACGTTGTTAGCGCGTGTGAAGCAGAAATGCTTGCCGTTGCAGACGCAATATATAACGGCATAAAAAGTTTCCTGATTCACAAAGGCGATTCTATACTGGTGCAATTAGATAGCATTCCTGCTATAAGCGCGTTTACTGGAGAACGTATTCCTAAACAGGAAAAGGAGAACCAAGCAATAGAATATTTGTGGTTACTGAAGAATCAGTTTAACCTTGAGATTAGTTTTAAACACGTTAAAGGGCATTCTAATTTAGAGGATGCGAGAAGTAAATCTAATGCTCATTGTGATAGTGCTGCAAAAGCAGCGTTAAAGCAGGCAAGACAAAAGAAAGGTCGTGAAAATGGTAAATTTAAAACCAATGCTGGCAGTGGAAGTAGAACTGGAAAAATTGGAGTTTCCAGTAATAGCAAGTCCAAAACTCGACGGTATCCGAGCGGTTATAAAAGATGGAAAGGTTTTAAGTCGAAGTCTAAAACCAATTCCTAACAAACACATCCAGAAACAATTTTCCAGATACCCAATTTTAAATGGGTTAGACGGCGAATTGATTGTGGGTTCTCCTTTAGATAAAAACTGTATGCAGAACACCACAAGTGGGGTTATGTCCCAAGACGGTGAACCTAATTTCAAATATTACGTTTTCGATTACTGGACACACCCAGACCGTCCGTTTGAAACCCGTATTGGCGACATTACACGCTGGAAAAATACTACTGCATTTAAGCAATGTTCAAACTTTGTCGTTGTTCTTAAACACATAAAAGTTGACAACATGGAAGAGCTTTTGCAGTTGGAAGAGCAGTATCTTAAAATGGGCTATGAGGGTGTGATGATTCGCAAACGCGACGCCCCGTACAAATACGGTCGTTCTACTGTTAAGCAAGGATACTTGCTGAAGTTAAAACGGTTTGCAGACTCAGAAGCCGAAGTTGTGGAAGCAGAAGAGTTATTGCATAACCACAATGAAGCGACACTGGACGCACTCGGCAATACCGTCCGCTCAGACCATAAAGACGGTAAGGTTGGCGGTGATACACTTGGCGCACTTGTGGTTAAAGATATCACAACAGGCATTACGTTCAAAATCGGAACTGGTTTTGATGCAACAACACGCCAGGAACTTTGGGATATGCACAAAGAGGGTGTACTTGTAGGAAAGATTGTTAAATACAAATCCTTCCTTATTGGTGTAAAAGAAGCCCCGCGTTTCCCTGTTTTTCTCGGCTTCCGTGATAAATTAGATATGTAATGAAGTGTAAAGGTAATTGTAATCCAAACGGAACAAAACTACAATTACCTTATTAAATAAAGGAGCAATTATGCACGTCATCTGTAATAATCACAGCAATATTGAGGCGCGAGAAGCAGCTGACTATATTAACAAACTCGCAGGAGATGCGGGTTACGGTCCAGAGTCTTTTGACTGGTTTTTGGCACAAATTATGTCTTGTGCAGAGGGCATTCGTGAGGACTTGGATATTGACTCAACCGACGACAAATATATCTTGGCTGGTTACGCAAACCGTGAAGAGTATTTGGAATGCTTGGCTGAAGACTTGGACATGGACTACGAACACGTTAAGGCAACGGCAGAACTTCTCGGTCCGGACGAGGACTTTGATATGCTTGTTGTTGCTTTAAATGCCGCAGGCGGAGTACAATAATGATTTTCAGTAACTCAACGCTTGAGGAAATGCGCCGCGAGGCGGAATCCACAAACAACGAACTTGCGCTTGCGATTTTTAAAAGGATTGAGGACGAGGACGAGGACGTTCAAGAAGAAATGTTGTTAAGCCGTTCCGAGAGAATCCAGAGTGAGTTACGAGAATACGCACTTAACGAACTGAATGTTTCATTAGTTCCGTTCACTATTAATTTATTGTGTTCCGTTTATGCTGCAAAAGGCGGTAAACGTAAAACTTTAGAAGCGATTGAGCATTTTAAAATTCGTTGTGAAAATGAAATTGGTTCTGACGAAACTGAAATGCTTGAGAAGTTCATTAACGAAGTTCCAAAACAACTCGAACAATTTGTGAGAAAATAATGGCACTCAAATTTACCACAGCGGAAGAAAGTTCCGCACAAAACGGCGTAAAATGCTTGGTTTATGGTCCGGCTGGTATGGGTAAAACCGTATTGACAGCAACCTGCCCAACACCAATTCTACTGTCCGCAGAATCCGGTTCGCTGTCTCTTCGTAAAGCAAACTTGGAACGTCTGTTTGGTCCGGGCAATCCGTGGATTTCTTACCACATACCGATGGTCCAAATTAAAACTGTTGACGACTTGCGGGAAGCCTATGAGTGGGCTGCAAATTCCGCAGAAGCAAAAGGCTTTGCAACCGTTGTTTTGGACAGCATTTCAGAAATTGCTGAAGTAGTTCTCAACAATGCAAAACGGCAAGTAAAAGACCCTCGACAAGCGTATGGCGAATTGCTGGAAAAAATGCAAACACTGATTCGCTTGTTTCGAGACTTGCCAAACAAAAATGTCTATTTTGCGGCTAAAATGGAACCGCAAAAGGACGAACTATCTGGGGTTACTCGATTTTTACCGTCGATGCCCGGAAGTAAGTTAGGTAATCAATTACCTTACTTCTTTGACGAAGTGTTCCGCTTAGGGGTAAACAAAGACCAACAAGGTAATTCCTTCCGGTTTTTGCAAACACAGCCTGATTTACAATATGAGGCTAAAGACCGAAGCGGCGCACTGGATCCAATGGAAGCCCCTATTTTGGGTGCAATTTTTCAGAAAATCATGAGTCAACCGACTCAACAATAAGGAAGTCCATCATGGCAACATTAAATTTTGACGCTAATGCAATTCAACCTGACACCTCTTTTGACCCGATTCCGGCTGGCTGGTATAACGCCATTATTGACGAATCCGAAATGAAACCTACTCGTGACGGTTCCGGTGCTTACTTGGCATTGCGATTCAACGTTATTGACGGTCAATATGCTGGTCGTAAAGTGTTTACCCGTCTGAACCTGCGTAACCAAAACCCTGTCGCGCAAGACATTGCTCAAAAACAACTGTCCAGCATCTGCCACGCTGTCAACGTTTTGAACGTTCAAGACAGTTCTCAGTTACACGCCTTGCCTTTGCAAATCCGTGTCAAAGTTACAAATGACCCGACAGGTCAATATGAACCGTCAAACGAAATTTCCGGTTATAAAGCCATTGGTGCTGCAAACGGACAAGGTGCTGCCGCGCCGTTGGCTGCGCCTGCATACAGCGCACCCGCCGCGCCTGTTGCACCCGTTGCACCCGCTGCACCCGTTGCACCTGTACAGCCTCAAACTGCACCCGCTGGCGGTACATGGCAACCGCCTGCAAACGCGCAACAACAATGGGCGCAGCCTGCACAGCCTGCACCCGTTGCACCTGCAACCCAACAGCAAGCCGCGCCCGCTCCACAATGGGCAAACGGTACACCAACACAGCCCGCACCAACCGCGCCACAAGCAACCGCGCAACAAATGCAAACTGTTGAAGTGTCTCCTGAAGAATCAGCTGCGATTGCTGCTGCTCAAGGTGCAACACCACCCTGGACTATGGCAGGTCAAGCTGAACAATAATCCGGCTTAACAAACAGGCTTGCTTCGGCGAGCCTGTTTCATTTAAAGGACTTAAAATGCAATTAGCAAGAAAGACAATGCACAAAATAGATAGCATGGTCGCACAGGATCAGGGAAGTGCCTATCGAGTGTGGTTAGGACAGGTATTACCACATATCGGCGATGCGTATCGCGCAGGAAACGATGGACATCGTGGACACATGGGCGCGTCCTTAATCGGTAAAGAATGCGCCCGCTCAATTTGGTATGACTTTTTCTGGGCAACAAAATCCGCGTTTGACGGACGTATGGTACGCCTGTTTAATCGTGGGCATTTGGAAGAGGGACGTTTTATTGCGTTGCTTCTGATGATTGGTTGCCAAGTTTGGCAACAAGACGAAAACGGTAATCAATTTCGTATTTCCGACGTAGAGGGTCATTTTGGCGGTTCAGGCGACGGCGTTGCATTAGGTGTTCCGGACATTGACCCTAATACCTATTGTCTATTAGAATTTAAAACACACTCAGAAAAAAGTTTTAAAGAGTTACAAGCCAAAGGCGTTCAAGAAGCAAAATGGGAACACTACGTTCAAATGAACGTCTATATGCGTAAGATGGGTCTTGCTGTTGCCCTTTATATGGCGGTAAACAAGAACACAGACGAAATCCATGCAGAAATTGTAACCTTAAATCCAGAGGTTGCAGACCAGTATATCGACCGCGCTCACAAGATTGTGTGGTTATCAGAACCGCCAAAGAAATTAAGCGAGTCTCCTGGATTTTATAAATGCCGTTTTTGTAACCACAGACCTGTCTGCCACCTTAACGCAAAACCTGATAAAAACTGTCGAACTTGCACATATTCCAGACCAGATTCAGACGGTAAGTGGGTTTGCGTTATTGATTTTGTTGAAGTAGAACTTTCTAAAGAACTGCAATTAACAGGTTGCGACCGTTACAAGCAAAGGAAAATGTGATGCAACTTCGAGACTACCAACAAGAATCCGTAGACGCAATTTGGTCGTACTTTATGTCCGGTAAAACTGGGAATCCTTTAGTGGCACTTCCGACCGGAACTGGCAAGTCCGTAGTAATTGCCGGATTCCTTAAAAGTGTTTATGATAAGTTCCCCGGACAGCGTATTATGATGTTGACACACGTCAAGGAACTTATCGAGCAAAACTATTCAAAACTGATGGCAATGTGGCAATTTGCACCTGCTGGGATTTATTCCGCAGGTTTAAATCGCAAGGACGTACACGCGCCTATCACTTTCGCTGGTATCGCTTCCGTTGCCAAAAAAGCGCACTTATTTGGACACATTGACTTAATCATTATTGACGAAGCTCACTTGGTAAGCCCTAATGACGAAACAATGTATCAGAAGTTTATTGGTGAACTTAAAAAAATTAATCCGTACATTAAGGTTATTGGATTAACGGCGACTCCGTATCGTTTAGGGCATGGTAAATTAACAGACGGAAAAGTTTTAAAAGACGGTTCTGAAAGTCCGCCATTGTTTACGGACATTTGTATTGATTTAACCACAGTGGAATGTTTCAATCGCTTCATTGCAGAGGGTTATCTTGCACCGTTAATTCCTCGTTCCACTAATTACAAACTCGACATTGATGGTGTCCATATGCGTGGTGGAGAGTTTATCGAAAAAGAACTGCAATATGCAGTAGATAAGCACGAAATTACCGTTCAGGCAATTAAAGAGACACTCGAAGAGGGCGAGGATAGACGAAGCTGGCTTGTATTTTGTGCGGGGATTGAACACGCCAAAAACGCCGCTGACATTTTGAACGACATGGGCGTGCCTGCCGTTGCAGTGCATAGCAAAATGAGCAACAGCGAACGCGACGAAGCTATCGCAGGATTCAAAAGCGGTAAATATCGTGCGATTACGAATAACGGCGTTTTAACCACAGGGTTTGACCATCCGCCTATCGACTTAATCTTGTGTTTACGTCCAACGGCTTCTCCTGTATTATGGGTGCAAATGTTAGGGCGAGGCACTAGGCCTTGTCCCGGAAAAGAAAACTGTTTAGTTTTGGACTTTGCAGATAATACCAGACGCTTAGGCGCAATTAACGACCCTGTCGTTCCTCGCAAAAAGGGTTCTAAATCCGGACCGCCGCCTGTAAAAGAATGTCCTAAGTGTAGAACATGGCAACACGCTTCTGTTCGCTTTTGTACAGGTGTAGATAAGGACGGTATGCAATGCGACCATGAGTTTGTATTTGAAACCAAACTGAAACAAGGTGCGTCCACCAAAGAGCTTATCAAAGGTGATATGCCTGTTGTGGAAGTATTTAAAATAGACCACATTGCATACTCAACACATCGTAAGGACGGGCGACCGCCGATGATGAAAGTGTCTTATTATTGTGGTTATAAATGCTTTTCGGAATATGTGTGCATTGAGCATATCAACTATGCAGGCAAAAAAGCCCGCGATTGGTGGAGAGCAAGAACAGATATTCCTGTTCCAGAGAAAACCGAACAGGCTTTGGAAATGACTAATCTTTTGAAAGTTCCAACACATTTGCGAGTGTGGACTAACAAAAAGTATCCTGAAATTTTAGCAACCTGTTTTGATGGTACGGCTTTCGGTGTTGACGAAGATGATGGCTTCCGCCCAAACACTGAGAACTATGACGTTAAAACAACATCTCCTAACGAACCGTTAATTATTGATGATATCCCGTTTTAAGGAGTGAACTATGTTTGTTTCTATTGATATGCAAAATTTGGAATTTTTACATAAGCATTATAAAACATCTGTTTTATTTAACCTTGCCCATGTTGAAGTTCCAAAGTCTTTTGTTAAAATATTGGATACCGTTGCAGCGGTGCGAGGTTTAACGGAACTGGAAAAGAAAATGATGGTTCGTAAATACGCGCCGGACAAGTTGCATGAGAACCATGAAGAAGTCCTTTGTGGTTATATTGACGCTATGCCTGTTGTTGATGTGGACGAAAGCGAACTTAAATTGCAGGCTAGTGTGATTCGTCCTACTGACAACCATGCTTACAAATACATTAAAGGCGCAATAACCAAGCGTAAACAGCCCACCGCGCCCCCGCCGTTAACGCCACAGGCGCAAAATACAACCGCCCCTACCGTTACCCTTGCCATGCAACAAACGCCCGCTATAACGCAAATAGAGCAAAGCGAGCAGTATCGCCAAATGACGCTAAAAACCAGAAGTTCTGGAGTGCGCGACGCAATTTGGGAAAAAGCAGACCAAATGTGGGAAGCCGCTGGTAAACCGACAGATTTAACCACAGTTCTCAAGTTACGCAAAGAGATTATGAACACGCTGGAAGAGGACGGGATTAAGCGTAACAGTGCTTCAAATGAGCTTGGCAAATGGCAGAAACAACGTTTACAATAATTTACAAATAAAATCTGCACATCACTTGTGATTAGGGTTATACTTGCAACACCTAAACAAAACACCTGTTTCATTAACCAACAAAAAGGAAATATCATGAGCGTTTCAAACGAAATGGAAAAAGCACTGCAAGACCAAGCAGAAGCCGCCAACAAAGAACAAGCCAAAGCAGAAGCTAAGGCTAAGAAAGAAGCCGAAAAAGCCGCTAAGGAAGCTGAAAAAGCTCAAAAAGCTGCAGAAAAAGCTGCTGCCAAAGAGCAAGCCAAAGCCGAACGCGAAGCCGCCAAAGCTGCTAAAGCAGAAGAAGCTGCTAAAGCTAAGGAGGCCGCCAAAGCTGCTAAAGAAGCAAACCGTATGCCGATGCAAAATGGTATTCGACGTCCAAAACCTGAAACTTTGTGCGGCCAAGCGTGGGCTATCTTTGACGAAGTTTCCGCAGCTAAAGGTTCTCCTGCGGCTATTGGCGAATGCTTGCCGATTGCCATTGAACGCGGTTTGAACCCGACTAACGTTCGTGTGGAATATGCCCGCTGGCGTAAATTCTACAACGTAACAGGTCGTATTGAAAACCCTGCCGCTGCCGAAAAGAAAGCTGCCGCTGAAGCTGCTAAAGCTGAAGCCAAAGCCAAAAAAGAAGCAGAGCGCAAAGCCGCCAAAGAAGCAAAAGAAGCTGAAAAGGCTGCTAAAAAGCAAGCTGAAGCAGAAGCAAAAGCTGCTGCCAAAGCTGAAGCTGAAAAAGAGCAACCGCAGCAATAATCCGGTAAATTAGTTTAAGGCGTGTGCAACCCTATGAAACCCACGCGCCTTAATCGTGAATAAAGGTTACAGAAATGATAAACATTCAACCTATTGAGAAGTTTTTCCAACCACCCCATCGAGCTATTGCAGTTCATTCTATCTTTTACACAATACAAGGTGAAGGTCCGTTTACAGGTCGTCCAGCTGTATTTGTCCGTTTAGCAGGTTGTAACTTGCAATGTCCAGGTTGTGATACAGACTACACGTCTAAACGCCACTTTATGTCCGCCCAAGAAATTGTTGCTAAGATTTTGGAATTGTCAACTAGGGACACTCTTGTGGTTATCACGGGAGGCGAACCATTTCGCCAATACAATATTCGTTATCTTTTGGAAATACTCATTAAAATGGGTATGAAAGTCCAGATTGAAACAAATGGCACATTACCACCTGTTCCATTTGACAATGGCGTAGAAGAGAATTATCATTATACTTCATTTGTAACAAACATGAACGTTCAAGGTATATCCGCCGTTTACATCGTTTGTTCCCCTAAATCCGGTAGTATCAACCCACTAATCCGTAAATACGCCTGCGCCCTTAAATATGTGATTAAGCACAATGATGTGGATCCAATGGACTACTTACCTATCCACAGCTTAGACCATCCTGTTGGCGTGAAAGTTGCACGTCCGTCCCCTGAATTTGAACGAACAATTTACGTTCAACCGATGGACGAACAAGATGAAGCTAAGAACAAATTGAATTTGCAAGAAGCTATCAACAGCTGTCTTAAAGGCGGTTATACGCTTCAAATCCAAACCCACAAGATTATCAACATGGAGTAACCACAATGAGTAAAGCATTAGTGATTCTGTCCGGTGGACAAGATTCTACCACTTGTCTGTTCTGGGCGAAAAAGCACTTTGACGAAGTACACGCCGTAACGTTTTATTATGGACAACGTCATGTTATCGAACTTGATGCAGCCCAAAAAGTTGCCGAGATTGCAGGTGTTGCATCTCACGAATTTATTAAAATTCCGGACTGCCTGAAATCCACAAGCCCGTTGACTTCCGATACAAAATTGGAAAAATACGAATCGTTTGAACAAATGGAAAAAACTGTTGGCACAAAAGTTGAATCCACTTTTGTTCCGATGCGTAATATGCTGTTCTTCACAATCGCAATGAACCGCGCAATCTATCTCGGTTGCGATACTTTGGTTACAGGTATTTGTGCAACGGACAATGCAAACTATCCTGACTGTACAGCACAGTTTTTGGAAGCCTTTAACCATGCCGCCAGCACATCTTTGGGTGTAGATAATTTCCAAGTTGTTGCGTTGTTGTTTAACACTAAATGCGAAACTGTCGAAATGGCGTATGAGATGCCAGATTGTTGGAAAGCGTTGGCATATTCTCACACGTCTTACGATGGCAAATACCCGCCGACTGATAATAACCACAGTAATATCCTGCGGGCGCAAGGCTTTTTAGAAGCCGGATTACCCGACCCGTTGGTTGTTCGCGCTGTTGTTGAGGGCTTAATGCCGATGCCGACAACACGAAATTACCGCGAAGAACTCTTTGATGAAACTCAAGCGATTATCGGTATTTAAATGGATATCATTACTCATGCCGTTGTAGGTGCGTACACTGGAAGCTTTTTTGGACACCCTATTGCTGGCGCAATAGCAGGTATAGCCGCCGATTTGCCTATTATGAGGGTAAATCGTTACCAAAGCCCGCCGCCCGCCTACAATGCAACACACAGCCTAGCAGCGGCTGTTATTGTGGGTATAGCAGGCTATGCCCTTTACGGCAACGCAGGTTTATTTTTAGCGTATTTGAGCCATCTCTATTTGGATTTATTTACGCATGGCAAAGAGTGGGGAAGTGTGCTACTATACCCGCACCCTAAAAGGTTTAGTTTTATGCCTGAATGGGAATTCTTCAACTCATCTTTTTATCTTGGCTTATTCTTAGCCGTTTTATGGAGCGTATTATTATGTCTAGTTTTAAAATGACAACTCGCGTGTCTACATGGTTGCCGATTATTACTCGTTGTCCTTTGGCGGTTTTGCCGGACGTTATTTACATTTATGTAACTTTTGACGGTTTTGAGGAACTGTTCAAAGTGCGTAAAGAGTTACGCAAGAATTATTCCATGAAGCGTATGTTTATGGAAGACATTGCTAAGGACGTGTTGGAAACATATCCTAACGCAATCAAATGTGAAGTTAGTCTTTTAACAGGTCGCCACGTTGCAACGGCAGAAAGAAGCGAATAATGACTAAAACGTCCATCACTCGTTACCACGATATTTGTGCAGGGCATCGTGTCGTAGGACATGAGGGTAAGTGCCGCCATCTGCACGGTCATAACTACCGTATCCATTTCACTTGTGAAGCAGACAAGCTGGACGATTTGGGTCGGGTCATTGATTTCTCCGTTGTAAAAGACCGCCTTTGTATGTGGTTAGAAAAGAACTGGGATCACAAGTTCCTCGTGTGGGAAAAAGACCCTATGGTTTGCGCTATGCACGGTCTTATTAACAACAACGATTATTCGTTGAAACAAGAACGTGAACAGTTTAACGAATCCCTTGTATGGTTGGATTTCAATCCTACTGCAGAAAACCTTGCTGAACATTTGATTAAAGTCGTTGCCCCTGCCCAGTTAAAAGGCACAGGCGTGACGGTAACTCAAGTTACTATTGAAGAGACACGCAAATGCGCGGCAACAGTAACCACAGATAAATCTCAACAATCTCGCGGCTTAATGCCGTTTATGGATTAAGGAACAACTATGTGTGAAAAATGCAAGACAACCCATCGTAAAGAGGAACAAGTTTTCCGCGAGCTTTTGAAAGTTCTCGGGGAGAACCCTGAACGTGGCGGCCTGATTGAAACGCCTGCCCGCGCCTTAAAAGCATGGGAATTTTGGACGCAAGGTTATGAACAAAACCCTGCGGATGTTCTTAAAGTTTTTGAGGACGGTGCGGAAAAATACGACCAAATGGTTATCGTCAAGGATATGCCGATTTACAGCCATTGTGAACATCACCTTGCGCCGTTCTTCGGTACAGCAACCATTGCTTATATCCCAAACGGTAAAGTTGTCGGTTTGTCGAAGTTAAAACGTGTAGCGAACATCTTCGCCCGCCGTTTGCAGGTGCAAGAGCGTTTGACACAGCAAATCGCTGACGCTATTGAGGAGCATTTGCAACCGTTGGGGGTGGGTGTGCTTATCAAATGCCGTCATATGTGCATGGAAAGTCGCGGTATTGAGACACAAGGTGCTGAAACAATTACTTCCGCTTTGCGTGGTGCAATTCGCGACGAACCCCAAACACGCGCCGAGTTTTTAAACTTGGCAAACTGATACTTGCAGATTAAACGGATAAACGGCATAATACATTTATGCCGTTTTACAAATTAGAGGTTTTAGAATGAAATTATACACGGCTGCCGTATATACGAACGAATATGTTCCAGGTATGCACAGCCCTATTCGTTGGGACGTGCTAAACGAACATGAACGTAATATCGTATCCAATTTACCAAACATTCTTGAGTCTTACCACTACGTCTGGAAAGACAAGTATGTGAAAGGTATGCGCGAGGACGGCGCAAAGATATTTCTTGACAGTGGCGCATTCTCGGCGTACACACTTGGAGCAAAAATCCATCTACCAACCTATGTGGATTACATTAAACGCAATATCGACATTCTTCGTGTTGAGGACGGCGTTTTAATGGCTGCCGTATTGGACGGCATTGGTGACCCACTGGAAACGTATCGTAACCAGTTGTCCATGGAAGCGTTGGGCGTGAAGCCTATGCCGTGTTTCCACGCTGGCGAAGACGAACGTTATCTGGAATGGTACATTCAAAACTACGACTATATCAGTTTGGGCGGCATGGTAGGAAGTTCCACCAAACAGCTTATGTTGTGGTTAGACAGGGTTTGGGATAAATTCCTTGTCGACGGTTCAGGACGACCTCGCTTAAAAGTGCATGGCTTCGGCATTACCTCGATTCCAATTATGGAACGATATCCGTGGTGGAGTTGCGACTCGTCCTCTTGGATTCAAGCTGGTTCTTTTGGTTCTATTGTAACGCCAGAATTCGGACCAATAGCAATATCCGATAGGTCCCCTCAACGGCACGATGCGGGTATGCACTTGTCCACATTAACGCCTGCTGAACAAGACAAAGTTTTAGAGGCTTTGGAACGTGCGGGCTTCACTTACGAAAGGCTGTCGACAGTTTACCAAAGTCGCATGGCATACAATCTTTGGGCTTATGGTGTAATTAATGCGATGATGAACGCGGCTAACGATTACAACCATTTCAAAGCTCACAATCAGGAGTTATTCTGATGTTAGATTCATTAAAATTTGTTCAGGGTGCTGTTGCTAAAAAGGACTTTGTTCCTGAAATGACACACTTTGAAATCAAAAACGGGCGCATTACCGCTTTTAACGGACAGCTTGCTTTATCCTGCCCAATACCTCTCGATATCGACTGTAAGCCAAAAGCAGAAGATATGGTAAAAGCTATCTCAAAATGCCAAGAGACCGTTAGTATCACAATGACGGACACAAACAGGTTGCGAATCCAGTCCGGCAAGTTTAAAGCATTTGTTAACTGCTTGGACGGTGCATGGTTGGATATTCATCCAGAGGGTGTAGAAGTTCCAATTAACGGCGAGGACGTTGTAAAGGCGTTCCACGTCCTTTTACCTTTTATTGGTAACGACGCTTCTCGTGCGTGGGGTATGGGCGTATTGCTGGACAGTTCTTCCGCTTTTGCCACAAATAATGTCTGCCTTGTCCAATACTGGTTAGGTACTCCGTTTCCAAAACGTGTGAATATTCCAAGTGCTGCCGTAAAAGAAATGTTACGCATTAAGGAAGCACCGATGGGAATGATGCTTCATGACAATAGCATTACTTTTGTTTACAGCGGCGACAGATGGTTGAGGACGCAGCTTCTTGAGGATAACTGCCCAGATTACGTTGCCTTACTGGACGGACAAAAAAGCAATCCTCACTCTTTAAAAGAAGATGTATTTGAGGGCTTGGAAACAATTAAACCATTTGTCGGTAAGTTTGGCAAAATCCATTTTGCAAATGGTGTTATGTCCACTGAATCCGATTTAACCACAGGTGCAACATACGCCATAAGCGACCAAACCTTAAAAGGCATTTACCGCCATGAAATGTTCGCTTTGTTAAAAGGCGTTGCAAAGCAGATAGACCTTACAACATATCCTAAACCTTGCGCGTTCTTTGGGGACAATTTGCGCGGTTTGATTATTGGAATGAAAGAATGAGAAAAGATGCAGTTGGTTTATTTTGGGAGGATGTACCTCATGTTATACGTTCTGAAAAGAAAAAGCAAAAAGTAAAAGCGAAAGTTGAACCGCCTGAACCCGTGTGGTTATCACCAGACTATTTGCCAAATTTGGAAGAAGCTCAAAATATGCAAGTTCCGTTGATGAACGACATGGAACTGCTTGCTGCTTGTGGTAATAAAGAACGCTTATTGTTCGACATTGAGACATATCCAAATTATTTCTTAGCCTCTTTCCGTAGCGTTGTTTCCGGTAAACTCGTCTATTTTGAAATGACAAAGGACAGTGATTTTGAAGCTGGTAAGTTAAAATGGATTCTGGATAATTTTACCACAGTCGGCTTTAACAGCCTGAATTATGACTTACCTATAACTGCCCTTGCCGTAAATGGAGCAAATAACGGCTTACTCAAACAAGCCAGCGATATGATTGTCGCCCAGCAAATGCGCCCGTCGGACGTATTAAAACATTTCGGCGTTAAAATGCCAGCTTGGGATAATATCGACCTTATCGAAGTTGCACCCTCTTTCTCTTCCCTTAAAATTTACGGCGGACGTTTGCACACGCCACGTCTTGAGGACTTGCCGTTTGAAGTTAACCAAAACTTGTCCCGTGAACAAATGGACATTGTTAAATGGTATAACGTGGAAGCCGACTTAGTAGCGACAGGTTTTCTGCACCAAACACTTCAAGAACATTTGAATCTGCGTTATGTAATGTCCAACGAAGAGGGCGTGGACTTGCGTTCAAAATCTGACGCGCAAATTGCTGAAGCAGTTATTGCTGCCGAGTATTATCGCGCAACAGGTAGGCGCGCGAAGCGTGTCGAAATCCCCATCGGTACGCAATACAAATATGACACGCCTCACTTTATTAAGTTCCAAACGCCGTTAATGCAAAGGGCTTTGGAAATTATCCAAAACAGTGTTTTTGAAGTTGGAGAAAGTGGTGCAATCGACTTGCCGCCATCCATTAAAAACTTACTTCTGGAAATTAATACGTCCGTTTATCGCATGGGTATTGGTGGGTTACACTCGACCGAAAAATGCCAAAGCGTAAAAGAGGACGAAGAGTACATTCTCAGGGATAAGGACGTAACGTCTTTCTATCCCTACATTATTCTTAATCAAGGGTTATACCCTGAACATCTTGGTCCAATATTCCTGCAAATTTACCGTGCCATTGTAAACCGTCGTGTTGATGCAAAAGCTCGCGGCGACAAGGTTGTAGCAGACAGCCTTAAAATCGTAATTAATGGTTCTTACGGTAAATTTGGTTCTAAATATTCTATTGTTTATTCTCCTAAACTTATTATCCAAACTACACTGACAGGACAGCTATCCTTGCTGATGTTAATCGAACGGCTTGAGTTGGCTGGAATCCGTGTGGTTAGCGCAAACACTGACGGCATTGTTATCCATTGCAAACGCACAATGCAGGATACAATGGAAGCCATTGTTAAACAGTGGGAACTGGATTGTGCTTTCCAAACAGAAGAAACTGTTTATTCTGCTATATACTCAAGAGATGTAAATAACTACATCGCGGTTAAACCTGACGGGTCTGTTAAAACTAAAGGCGCGTTTGCTAATCCGTGGTCTGACACTAAAAACTTGGCTGACCGTCTGAAGAAAAACCCTACAAACATCGTCTGCATTGATGCCGTGTGTTCTTATTTAACCACAGGTAGGCTCGTGGACGATTACATTTTAAATTGCAAGGACATAACTAAGTTCCTGACCGTCCGTAGTGTTACAGGTGGGGCGGTTAAAGTATATCCTGACAAAACAGACTACTTAGGTAAATCTATCCGTTGGTATTATGCCAAAAATATGGACGGAGAAATTGTGTATGCTAAGTCTGGAAAGAAAGTACCTCGAACAGACGGTGCTAAACCGTGCCTAACATTACCAAGTGAATTTCCAGACGATATTAACCACACTTGGTATATCGAAGAGGCACACAAAATCCTAAAAGAAATTGGAGCAGTTCATGAAAATTGAAGCGAAAAATGACGGCAAACTTTATACCGTTATCCGCCTTTTGCAAGACGAACAAGGAACGTACTTGTTGATAGCTAGTGAAAGGCTGGATTCCTCTGCGCCGTATGTGGTTATTGATGGCATGGTGCATCACGGGCGACTTCACGCACGATGCCCTAATTGCAAAGAGAAATATTGGATGCCGTTGAATCAGACTCTTGAAGAGTTTAAGCAAGGTTGGCGTGTAACAGATATTAGACGCTTTAGAAGTTAATTAAACAGGAGACACAAAATGTCGGATACAGTTAGAAGACGTCAGCGTGAGTTTATTCGTAATTTACAAGAAGAACGGGCTATTCTACTTGGTGGGTTCCGAAAACCTGAAAAGCGTGAGGTTACACAAAAGCGGATTAAACGACAGGTTGAGTTACGGTTTAAAGACAGAGATGCAGATTTGTAAAGTTAGGTTATTGTATTTGTAGTCTGTTTAGAACCACTTTATACTACATTTATTAAATAAGCAATAGGGCGTGTTACAGCGCATTTAGCTACCCGCCCTATACTTACCCTTACTTTAACCACAAACGCCCCGCATACGCGCGGCACGGAGCTACAAATGCAGGTCTTTAAATATATTATTGCTGTTTTTGCATTAGGTTCATTTTTAATTATTTCCTCTTGCTCATACGATGACGAATTGGACAGCCAAGCTCGCTATTGTAAAGGCGTTCAAGAGGGTTCGCACCCAGATTATTTAGGTACTTTCGACAAAGAGTGCAAATAATGTGGGATTTTACTTCGCCAGAAGGACTGTTAATACTGTTCCTTTTATTATGGCTAATTTTTAACTTAGGACGATAAAATGTATTCTGTTCAAAAATATGAATTGACCGACCCTAAACAGGTTTATGTCTCAATCTATACTACCGGTAACGAAATTGAAGTTTATCTGGAAAATGACCAGAAAGGCTTGACTAAAGTGGAAATCTGCACAATTCCTGAAGCGATTGAGTTAGCCGCTAATATGGGTGTTCCTTTCCGGTTTGCATAATAAAAGGGCGCATAACGCGCCCTTTTATTTTTACAAAGTAATTCCGTATTTTGCAGCAAGTTCTGTTTTTCCAGTAACTTCGCCTGCGGTAATAAAGAATCCTTCGCCAACTTTCATTTCCACACATCCGTTGCCGCTGTATGGTGCGCCGATACGGAGTTTCATACCTGCTGTCCAAGTTACAGTAAATTCCAACAGATACCATTTATCACGTTCAACAGCTAAGGCTGGAGAAGTAACAGTTCCGTTGATTTTACCTGAACCACCTTTGATAGTGTAAGGTGTTGTACGTTCATCATAAACCAAGTCTGGACCGTCACCATCAGCAAAAGCTACAACGGCACTGGCGACCTTACGATTGCCCATACCTGTGAATTTGATAGGGGCAACCAACTTGACTTCATCACCCGCAACAAACGGCAGATTTTCAAAGTCTATATAAGTGCCAAGATACTTAGTTTCGCGGTCTTTCAGGTTGTTGACTAATACCCTGTGGCCGCCGTCTTCCTGAACCATACCGTTAAATTGAGGACCGACAGTATTAGTGTTCATAGACGGTTCTACTGTTACCTTAACGCCATCCGCGTTTGTAACGGATTTTGCACCGATAGCCACATTGTCGCGAATATTAAACGTGACAAGTTTTTTAGGTGTAGCAGGTGCAGGGCTGGCTGGCTGCCCGCTTGCCGCTGGCGCGGCTGCTGGCGGGCTTGCTGGCGTTGCTTGCTCCCCACTGGCAGCGGGTGCGGCTGCCTCGCCTTTTAAGGCTAAGTATGCGTTACCAACTTCAGCGGCTGTCAGTTCCTTGTTGTAGTACATGACGTTGTAAATATCAGCACTCACTTGGCCATTACCGTTCCAAATAGAACCCAAAGTAACAAGTTCGATGTCGGACAGATGTGTCATAGTGATAACGTACTTGGTATTCAGCTTCAACTCTTGTCCTGTATAAGGAACGCCGTTGACGTACATACGGTCTTGACGTTTCATTGTGAACAGGTCGTCTCGTCCACCACGCTGAATACCAAATCCGCCCGCAACGCCTACTAAGTTTTCGCCGTTTTTATTAGCGAAGCCAACAAACGAAGTTCCTGTCGGACGACCGCCGAGACTCTTAATGGTAATTTCCATCATGAGACTGGCTTTTGCGGATTTTGTAACAGGCATCAAACCATAAACACCAGCGGAAGCTTCTTCGTCACGAAGTCGTGCGCGGATGTATTTGTTAGCAACATCAACCAAACCCTCATATCCGCGCGGCGGGTAAGAACCTGCTTTTGTAACTTTAGTAGTCTTACCTTTGATTGGAATTTCCTCGCTAGTAGCATTCGCCCAATCGAGTTCATCAATCGGTGTGGGTACAGTTCCGTTTAATGTAGGCTTAACGTAACTATCTTCAAAGGTGACAACTTTAACCACAGTGGATTCCATTGTGAACTTCTCGGTCGCCGTGCCTGCAACGGTAATCGCTTCGCCGTTGTAAGTGTTACCGGACACAAATGCGCGGTTCAGCGGCATTTTGCTGTTCAGCAGGAATTGAGCCATAAACTCGTCTTTTGGACGGTCACAAACAAACTTGTTGTTCATCAAGTTAAGGTGAATGCTTCCAGGTTCATCGTTTTCAAGCGCGACAACACGGCGCACACTGTTTGTCGTATAGTGCAACTCGTTATCCTCAACAATAACAAGCGGATGTCGAGGACATTGAATGTAAAGGAATTGAGACCAAGAAACGTTCTTACCTGCCTTGATGACATTGTGGTGAATATGGATTGGCATATCATTTGGAATAACAGCCGAACCGTTTTTCTCTTGCAGGAAAATAGGCGTATCCATACCCTCTTCGTAGGTAATGGTATTATGAGCGAACTCGATTTTACCAAGACCAATGTGGGCATTACCGTCTGCGGAAGCAAAGAAAATGTGGTGGATACGTTTACCTGTTACCGTGTTGTTTTTGATAACAACATTGGTCTTAACGTGTTTCGCACCCTCGTTATTGCGCCACTCAAACACACGATGACCTTTACGACCAGTCCAATCCACACCCTCAACAGTGTTACCCTCGATAAGGATATCCACGTCAGGTTGGTTCTTCCATGTTTGGTTTGGCTGCGGTTTGTTTTCCACACGCACACCAGTCCACTGATAGTAGTCGAAGTTACGGTATGGATTGTCCGGGCTGGCAAACGTTGTCCACGGTTTGTGGGTTACGTCACGTTCCAGAATGAAGTTCGGGTTATTGATCAGCTTGTTACGGAGGATGCGGATGTTACGTTGAGGATAACCGCGACCCTCGATAGCCACACCAAAGAAGCGGTCACCATCAGATGTGTTGTCGCTAATTTCAGCGTCGCAAGCATCGTGCGTGTCTAAACCTTTACGATAGTTTGAACGGGTTGTGTTACCTGTCCAAGTGACCGAAGCGTTAACTGAACCGCTGAAAGCAGTGATGCCGTAACCCGTGCCGCCGCTGGCTTCGTGACCGTTAAATTCGCACAAACAGCCGCGAACAATATTGCCTTTTTGATTTTGAACGAGAACGCCTGCGCTGCGGTTGTGGTGAGTATGACAATCAATAACCACATTGTCTTCGCCGCGATATTTAAGGTCGTCCAGTTTAACTTTACCAGTGTAGAAATCAAAGTTTTCTTGCAAAGTTTCAGGGCTAATTGCACCGACAAAGATACCTGCACGATTACCGCCGCAAGCTTCAACACGTTCGACACGGCAACGTTTAGTGTCCATAAGCGCAAGGCACGAAATTTGACCGAAGTAAACATCGTCTGGACGGTAGAATTCGCCCTCGTATTTGATTGTAAAGTCCTCAAAGACTTTATCCTCGACTTTATGAGCAAGAATACCGCAAGACAGACGGCTGTCCGTTTTGTTGGTATTGCTATCCCAATCGTATTCTTGCGCCCAATTAAACTTCAGAATGGACTTACCTTTACCAGCGCCTTTGATACCTTTAATCCGGTTATTGTTGGCTTTTGTAATTTTGATTTGAGATTCGAGAACGTACTCTTTCTCTTGCAGGCGAATAAAATCACCCTCTTCCGCTGCACGTTTAATCTCAAGCAAAAGCTCGAATGTACTGTTGGAAGTGTAGTCCTTACCTGTGGTTACGCCTTTACCTTCCAGAATGTTGTTCAGGTTTTCACGAACGTCTTTTGGAATGTCGGATACGGAATTAATAACCACAACATCGTTCTGACGTTGCATGACGAGGGCTTTGTCCTCTCGATTATAGAAGCTGTAATCTTCAACTTTAGTGATCAGATCCATCATTTATCCGTTTCGTAATTATACGGAAGCAGCCTATGTTTCCATAAACTGCTTCTACTTTATTAAACTTCTGATGCCTGCGCTCCAACTGATTTAGTAACCAGTTGGGCGGTTTTCAGAACTGACTCTTCCCCAGTTACAGGGTTCAATGCTTCTGTTAAATGGTTATAGATAAACTCTTCAGCACTTTCGTTACTTTGTGGCGCAGCGTTGATTTGTACTTCAATGCCCAATGCACCTACTGGCGATTTACCGTTTTCCCATGATTTTTGAGAAACGTAAGAACGCAACGTTGCTTGAACGATGTTGCTTTCTTTGTTTACATAGTAGGACGTAACGCGGTGGAATTTACAGGTTACATCTGTTTCATCGTCAACTTGTTCAAGTAGAACTCCGATAATTTGAGTTTGTGACATGATTGTCTCCTTGTTGTGAATTAAATTCTTGCAGCTAAGATATAAGGTATAGATATGATATCTACAGCGGATGTATTGTAATCAGTTTGATGATCTACTTCAATTATAATTTCACTTGTCGTATTCCCGTTTGCAATATAGATAAAAGGTATGTTATAAAATATCCCTCTATAAACATCACCACCGTATCTACCACCCGTACTATGACTAAATATAGACCAGAATTCTTGCCGATATACTTGTTGACCGTTAATTTTAATCCTTACCCAGTAGCTGGATTTTGAATTAGGTGTTAAAAACGATAGGTTTTGTAGGCTCAATAAAACATCTTTTTGACTAGTATTTGTATAGACTAAACGGTAACGCCCAGTGTTAGCTTTACTGAACGGATAAAATTTCAGAACATCGCCTTCAATTTTATCTGCATAAACAGTCCCTTCGAAGCGTCCGTTGCGAGCATATAAGTCGCCGTTGCGATTAACTGTAAACGCACCGCCACCGATATTAATATCACCACCTCTTATATTGCCTAAATCACTACTTAAAGCTGACAAATTCTCAATGTGCATTTTGTCTGCTGTGATAGAAGCTGTGGCAATTTTTGCAGCGGTAACAGAACCAGTAATTAATTTATCAGTAGAAATCGAATTACTTGCAATATGGTCAGCTGTAATCGCTCTACTTGCAATCTTCTGAGCGGTAATTTGCCCTGCGCCGATTTTATCAGCCGTGATAGCATTAGCAGCAATGTGGCTGGAATCAATACTCTCTGCTTTAATCTTAGCCGCGTCAATGACCCCTGCATTTAATTTGCGAATCAATGCCTCTCCGTTAACCACAAGGCTGCCGTCAATAGCGATTATACGGTTAGCGGTGTCAATTGTAAAGGGTGTAATGTTATTGTATCCAGGCTTACCGACTTTGAACTTATCTACAGAGAAGTAAATTTCACCTCGCGGTTGGCCGCTATTACGGTCTGACAGCAATTTGTAACCTGTCAAGTAACCGTTGTTATCAATGAATACGGTTTTCTCAGCAGATACGCCGTTTATTGTGGAAGTATTGGTTTCTACTTTTGTGGTTAAGCCGTTAACTTTAGAAGTAAGTTCCGTTTGCTTTCTTGCACTTGCTTCATCTTTGGTTGCTTGAACCTGTTTAAACTCGTTGATTGTTGCTTTAGTCTTATCAACTTCAATACCTACATCTTCAGGTGCAGGAGTCCAGTCCGTGCCGATAGTACCACGTTCAAACTTAACCTTTTTAATGGTATTGTTTGAAGTAGCTGATTGTGGATAAGCGTAAACGTTCAAGTTAACGTTGGTCGTTTTGTTACGTCCAGTATAAGTGTTATCTTCCCATTTAAACTGCGCTTGGTAGATACCGTCACTAACCTTTTTCAGTTTGGCAAGCTCGCCCCAGCCCTCGCTATTGTACACGGCAAAATCCGTGCGACCTTGACCTAATTCTCCCCACAGGGTAACGACAACATCATCTCCAAACTTAGGAGCTTCGGTAATTTTGAACAAATGTAGATAATTGGCATCCGTTGCATTAGGATTACTATCCTTAACAAGGTTGCGACCACCAATTTTGACGTTGTTCACTTTAGCTTCTAATTGTTCAGTTTTAGTCGCAAACGAACCCTTAGCGTCAGATAAGGTGTGTTCCAATCTTGTTATCTTCGCATCTGTTGATTTTTGAAGATTATTAGCGTGAGCTTTTGCATCTTGTAATGCTTTATCAGCTTTCGCTTGTGCGTCTGCTGCCGCTTGTTGCTTCACAATAGCGTCCTTAGCTGCTGCATCTGCAATAGCTTGGGCTTTAGCTGCATTCGCTTTGGAAGTTGCATCACCTGAAGCAGAAGCAATAGCTTGGGCTTTAGCCGCGTCCGCTTTTGCTTGAGCCGCTTGTTCTGCTGCAATTCGAGCATCATTCGCTTTGCTGGTTGCATACGCTTCCGCTGCTTTTACCGCTTGAGTTTTGGCATTGTCCGCCGTTGCTTCCCACAGTGATTGCAAACTTTGTCGTGCTAAGGAAGATACTTCGGTTTTAGTCGCTTTTGTAGTTTCCAAGTTTGTAATCTTACTTGAGTTTTGACCAATGCGCGAATTAGCTTCACGAAGTTGTTCTGTTAACGCTTGGTCTTTTTGCGCTAAAGCGTTTCCATATTGAGTAATCTGCGCTTGAGTATTAACCACAATTTCATCAGTATCTTCTGGCGCGGGAGTCCAGTCTGTAGGTACAGTTCCTTTCTCAAACTTAACTTTTTTGATGTTAAAGGTTGATGTTGATGTGTTTGGGTAAGCGTAAACGTTCAGAGTAGTGTTTGATAACTTATCTCCGCCTGTGTAAGTATTGTCCGCCCACTTGAACTTGGCTTGGTACACGCCGTCTGAAATCTTCTTCAGTTGAGCTAATTCCCCAAAACCGCGTGAATTGAATATGCCAAATGTATCACGACCTGCTCCCAAATCGCCCCATAAGGTTACAATTACATCTTCCCCGAACTTAGGAGCTTCTGTAATAGTGAATGCGTGTAGGTATTGGCTGTCGTTAGTGTTTGGGTTACTCTTGCGAATAAGGTTGCGACCGCCGACATTGATATTGGAAAATTCAGCTTTCAGTTCTGTCAACTGCGTAGCTTGGCTGGATTGAAAGTCTGAATAAGTTCTGCGGAGCGAAGTAATATCCGCTTCTGCGCCAGCGACGCGTGAAGAAAGTTGAGTAGTTTGTTCTGCTTGACTTCTATCCTTTTCAGCGCGAACCTTTTTCTCTTCGTTAATAGCAGCGGTGTTATTATTAATCTTAGCTACCAAAGTTTCGCGGGTGCGGGCTTCAGCTGAAATAGCATCCGCGCGTGTTTTGCTTTCGCGTTCAATAGCGGCGTTAGCGTTACCCAGATTTGTGGTTAAAGTATTAATCTGTTGCGTTTGGTTGTTGTTGACTGTTTCAACAGTTGTAATGCGTGTTCCAAGTTGATTACTTTTAGCCAACAAATCCGCAGCAGCTTTGTCCGAGGATTGTTTAATCGCTTGGACTCGTGCGGATTGTTCCGTTTGGATTGCGCGTGTGCGAGCGTCCGCTTCACGTTGCAATGCTTCGGTTCGCTGTTGGGCTTCTGTTCTAAACCTGTTATCAAAACTATCCAATCTAGTAAGGATATCGCTGTTAAGGGTATTTGTTGTCTTGCGGACAATATCCTTAACCTCTGCTTCTAATTGCTGAAGTTTTTTATCCGCTTTTGCGTCAGCTTGGTTAAGTGATTCCTGAAGCTGGTTTTGCAGGTTGCGGAAATCCTCTTCAAACGGTGTAGCTACTTCACCTTTTACCGGACCTGTGAACGCACCCTCGATACCACGCTTATCAATAGGTCTAACCCAAAAATAATAGTTTTCATGTTGACTTGCGCCAGTGTACATATAACTGTCTAGAGGCCAGCCGACAACATTGATTAACTTAGCGTTGGATAAGTCAGGCGTGTTGGATACCCAGATTTCGGTATAGCCGCCTGATTTAGCGGGAACGCTCCATTGCAGAAAGATAGCGTAATTAGACGGTATTGTGGTTAAAGTACCTGAAGTGATATTGATGACTTGGCGAGTACGCGCGACTTCCTGTTGGCTACCGTCCGCGTATTCTTCAGTAACCACAACATCATAGTCGCCATTAGGTAAATTACCGTTAATGCCTGCGCCATCGAATTGTTTAACGACTTCGCCCGTATTGTGTTTATATGCGGTTGTAAATGTGCGGAACAATCGTTTACCGCCAATATTCAACCAAGTCGACCATTTTGTGTCAAAGAAGCGTACATCGATGCCTTGTTTGGTGTATCTTGTTTGGTAAATGCGGCCTTTAGCATCACGTAAACTAACAACAACATCACCATTGATGCGATAGATACCGTCCTGAACGTTGGAAGCGTTTTCATCCAGTTCAGTAGGTTTGAAGAAGTTACCCCAGCCCTGTTGAGGGTCTGTGTGAAGCGGTTTACCAGATTCGTAATTGGCGATGAGTTGAGTATCTCTTTCCGCGTGTTCATTGAGCGGTTCAGCTTCTACGGTAAAAGTAACACCATATTTACGTCCGGATTGTTCAGTTAATTGAAATGTATTAGGAACAATTTGGACTTTGTGGGTTTGCGGACTTCCCTCATCTGTAATCAAATCCATCAGAAAAGGTAATGCACCGCGTTTGGTAATATGACGGTAGAACGCCATCATATATTGATATTGTTCTTTATTTAGACTAAAAGCAACATTGATAGAATGCACGTTATCCACTGTATCCTTGCGAACACGACTAGCTCCACCGTTAAGTCGTGTAGCGATGTTACCATCACCGAACTTAACGTTGTAAGAGTTAGAATCTGGAAGTAAGTGCAATTTCTTCATAATTTAAATCCTGCTATAATGCGTTCGTCATCTTCAGCATTGTGTTCTTTTTGTTCTGCTTCTACAGTGTAAACGATGACGTAACTGTTACCTGTTTGTGATTGTAATTGTAAGCTATTGGGCAACATAACGCAAACATATTCGTCCTTTAAACCATCAATGATTAAGTCCATTAAAAACTTTTTAGCACCGTTAGAAGTGGATTTACGGTAAAACGCCATAAAGTATTGATAGGACTTTGGGTTTAGTTTCAGTGTAATGTTTACAGTGTGTGTCCCTTTAATCATAGTCTTGCGAACACGGCTTGCACCGCCGTCCAATTTGACAACGGTGTTTTCATTTGAGAACTGCACACTGTAAGAACTGCTATCGGCTTGAAGTTTTAACTTTTCCATTATACTACCTTACCTGAATATGGATTGTTACCGTTCATGTAATCATGGTCATTAGCGTAATATCGTTCATCATAGTTGATAGCTTTTACTTCAACTTGCATATCGTCTTCAGGACTTTTCTCCTGAAGTATGAACTGTTTGTTACGGCTAATTTTATCGCTTGCTTCAATGATGTACATGGAATTAACGTAGTTTAAATCATCTGCTGCTAATTGCAGACTTGGGGCGCGTTCCAATGTGATTACGTTCCCTTCCACCTTAGCAATTTTGATAGACTCGGTTGTCTTATTCCAATGTTGGAAGAAGATATAATTACCTGCTGTGGCTACTACCTCTCCCGATAACCACACTTTAAGACCATCTTGTTTAATCACTTCGCCCTCCGCATAAGCGGCGCGTGTGTTATCAGATACTGCAATACGGTCATTAATAACTAACAAATCCGCTTCCGCAAGGCTTTTGAATTTGACGCTTATTCGTTTATACCGCTGCATATTATACAACCGCCAAGCGTGTAGATATGCTTGCCTGTGGTTACGAACGCCTAAAGATTCAATGCTTTGGTATTTACGCGCAGACCCGTCTTCCGGAATCATATAAATGGTTTGTGTACCATCTTGTGGGTCAATATATTTATATTGAATACCGTCATAATCGTTTTGAGTGCCAAACTTAATGCTTCGGGTTTCACTTCCTGGAATCTTGTTGCGATGGTTAAAAATCATTACAGGAAGTTTGTCATTGGTATCCGAAGCAATTTTAATCTTTTCACCCGTGCGGTAAGCGGTTGCAAATGTAGCGTCTGCAACAGATTGAATCATTTCCTCAAACGACATATCTTCATCGTCAAATGTGTATCCAAATTCAACAACGTCCGATATGCCAAAATAACTTTTAATCTTGTCATAGGTATCATAAATACCCTCAACATCAATTTCGTCTATTGTACGACCGCCATTTTTAGGGTCTAAGCAGATGGCGCAAAAGATATCCGCAGCATAATTTGTCGGATGCAAAGTAGTGCTGAACTCTCTTGTGCCGATTCTTTGCGGTAACATTCTAGTAACCACAAGATTTAATTTGCGGTCTTTAACTGCCAACGCGCCGTCCGTAGCATTAGTAATTGATTTGACAATAGTAATATCTCCTGGATTACCAATGTCCAGTTCTGAGCCATAATACAAATCACGCCACTTAATCTCATCGACCCAAGACCCATCAAAGTTTTCGTTTGTAGGTGTTGTTCTGTAACATAGCACTTTATAACGACCTTTTGGAACAGTAAGCCTTAGCGTCAATGCGCGTGTACCTTGCCACTTCTCTTTTCCTTGGACAACGCCGCTTATTTCGTAAGTGTCCCCTACAATGTTACCTTGATTGTCCACTTGCATTGCTTTGAGGGTTACTCCAACATTAAGGGCTTGTTCGCCGTCCTTATCTCGTGAATATAAACCACTTAAAGCGACAATATTGGCGATAATTTGAGTAGTACCAGCGTGATCACATACAAACGGACCGATAACTTCCGTTTCAATATCCTTAATGCTTGCTTTACCCACAGTCTGCAAGGGTGCATTTGGTAACGTAGACCATGCTGGATTAACTTTAGCTGGATCCTTTAAAGTGAGTACGTTGTTCACATTAGAAAGGACTTCATATCTACCTGATAAATCCGCACTAAAATCAGCTCGCTTTAATTCTAATGTTTCATGAGGGTATTTAATACTTTCGCTAACCGCAACAGGTTCCTGCACTTCAACACGATAACCTAAGAAAGCATTATTCTGCAACCACCATTTTTCACGCTTACGTCCGAATACAGCTGTCACGGATTTGACAGTAAAGAAACCTGAACAACCAGCGGTATATGATTGATTATCTACAACCTTAGTCACAAAGCGACTGTTGAGATAGATTGTACTACCCGCCCGCAATGCTTTAATCTGTTGTAGCTTACTTTCGTCGCCATAGAACATAAGAGCATTATTTTCAGGGTTAAACTTTACCCCTTGAGTAGGAATATCCGTTATAGTACGGACAACTGCTTTCATATCAACTTGACTACCCGGACGGAATCCTGGCATATCAATATTCATATTTCGACCTGCTGCCATTCGTATCCACAATGAAGCGCGAGTGTCCGGTATGCGGATTGTACCATCACGACTAATCTGCATACCACGTTCACCCTCATAAGATGTGCCCTTGTAAGGTTTCAAAACTTGACCGTTCACGCTGTTTGAGCGTTTAACATTGTAGAATTGTTGGTCGATTGGTTTACCTACACGATATTGCGGAGTAGTCAAGTTGAATGGTTCATACACTTCCACACTAGCACCGTCAATCTCTTGAATAGGCGTAGTATCGTCCTTAATGTCCGCTAAGTTGGCAATGTGATATTTACCTCTACCGATAGCCATCAAAGAGAATTCGCGCTCAATGTGGTTATCATAGATTTTATAAGGGTTGGAGATAAGGTCAGGGACAGACAGCACAGTTCCGTAAATATCAGGAATGCGTTTCCAGACACGCGCTTTATTTGTACGTCGTGATAATTCGTTATTACCTGATTGATTTGTAGCATTTGCCATCGCTGCGGCGTTTGGTATATTTTTTGCCATTGTAGCTACAACAACAGCGGCTACAACCGCAACAGCAATAGCCACATAAGCACCATACATGGCCATAAACGCTGACACCGCCTCTTTAGGTACTACCACTACATAAAATTCGCCTGTAAGCGCGTTTACAGCGTTAATGCTGTCAGTGTCAAAAGGGGTGACATCGTTTTCAGCGGACACACTCTTGTGAAACAAGTGCGCGTCTTGAGGCCATGTATCCCACAAAGTTGACAAGTATTCTGCAACAGGTTTATCTGTTTCGTGAATTTCGTATTCGCTTTGTTCAAATGGGTTGAGCAGGATTTTGATTGTATTCATAATATCTTATCTTATAAGCAAAAATCGAAACCTGTTCTAAAGGTTCCCATTTAACGTTGTATTCGTCTGTTATGTGCAACAAACGCCCGTGAACCATTAAACCGCAGTGAAGTCCGTCCCAATAGTTAATCAACACGATTTGAGCTTCTTTATAACCACACTTGTGAAACATGGTTGTCCGGCGGCGTGTGGTCATACCATCTTCTAAGAACTTATTAAATTGTTCGCTAATATCAACGCCGTAAAAATACTCAAATGCTTCCATCATGAAATGGAAGCAGTTGTAATTCATTTTATCATATTGCTTATTGAGCAAATCGTCCAATGTCATAGCAAACTCTTGAGGAACGGAAATCTTACGGTTGAGTATAATTCCCCTGTTTTGGATTTGTTCACGTTAGGTGCAGTTGCTTGGAATGTTGTGCCTTGTTGGTCGTAGTTAAAACTATCAATCTGCAAGGTAATTGGTCCGTACAATACAAAGTCAGGGTCATCACTTGCATAACAGCGATATTTGAGAATAGGCTTTGCCAACATTCCTTCGTTTTCAAAAGCACGTTCAAGTTCTTGTGGTAACACCTCGCCTAAATCGCCGATGGTAATATTCAAGGTTTGGTCCAAGTCCGTTTTACTGCTACCAACTTCTAGCTTGAGGGGAAAGTAATCAAATTGTACCCTATTCGCGTCACCGTTGGCAAGTTTAGCCGTCCAACCGTTTGTAACGTTACGGACAATCCTTAAAGGCTTTGTAAAATGACTATGGATAATTTCGATAGTTTCAATGTACACCACGTCTTTACGACCTTTAAGGAAAAACTCTTCCAAGCGACTCATGATGTTCTCCTTTTAGCTTGAATGTTGTCGGAAATAGCTCGGGAAACAGCACTGTTAGGATTAGCCAGTTCCCCTGCAACAACGCGACCAGCTTGTCTGCTAACCACAGCTTGAGCTTCTTGTCTGGCGATAATGCGAATGTTATCTTCGTCAATTTGTTCCACTTCGTGCGTTACACCGCTTGCATAGTTTTGGATAGTGATATTAACACCAGAAGAAACAGAACCACCTTTGGCAGCTTTTCCAGATACTGACAAATTACCGTTTCGCAAAGCTTCCAGATTATGCACACCAATCCGACGAGTTGCATCAGCGTCAAATACATACTCTTGACCGTGTACAACACCAGCAATCTGGTCTTTACCCATTGAGCCTGTATAACCACCTGTCATAAACCCTTTACCCAGCATAGCAGGCAACGCGGCGGCTAATGACACCACCGCCATCATGCCAGCCATACCCGCTGCTGACGCGCTACCGAATGTAGCGGTATTCGCTAAGGTTGCAGCGGGCGCGTATGCGCTCGTAAGGCTCGCAGCTTGCGCCGTGCCTTGTGTGGTTGCAGCAGTACCCGCCGCCTTACTGCTACTAGACATCAACAGTTGAGTGATAACCCATTGAGTACCGAGTTTGACCAATCCTGAAATCAAACTTTGTAAGCCTTGTTTAGCCGCATTCTTAAGACTATCGCCCAAGTTGTCGCCTTGCACGATAGCTCTACCAATGGAGTCCGCAAAACCATCTTGAATGCTAGTAAAGAACGCACCAAATTGGTCTGTAAGGTCGTTCAATGTTCCGGTATATCCTTCCAGCAACTGGTCTTTACCCAGCATAATCGCGCCGAATACTTCTTCCCATGAATTACCCATAGCAGAACCATCGGCTGTTAATCCTTGAGCTTGATTAGCGCGTCCAATAGCAGTTTCATTTGCCAGCATTTTACGTCCAGCATACTGACCGCCAATTTCCCCTGAAGCCATCATTTCCATAATAGCCTGTTGTTCCATACGGAGTTTTTCAACTTCGGCTACTTGGGATTTATGAATATTCAGTTTAGCCTGTTCCAATTCCAGGATTTTAGCGTGTTCAAGGCTTTCGTCTTTAAGTTTAGCAAGCTGTTCTTCTGTAAAGAAGATACCATCTTTACGTTTGCTGTTAATGTAATCATTGAATGCAGCAATAGCTTTTTCTTCGATAGTAATGGCGCGTAAGTGTGCCAACTCTTTTTCACGACCTTCCGCAACCTCACGAAGTTCTTGGGCAACCTTAGCTTCTTCATATTTCTTGGCTAATTCCGCTACTTTTGCAACCTGTTCTGTGGTTAAATCAACATCGTGCTGTTTAAGGGCGTCCATCATTTCCATTGTTTTCACGTCAGCAAGACGCGCATTACCCACAAGGGTCAGATTCTGGATTTCCTTCTCGGTTTTCTCAATGATTTGGTTATAATAGTCAATCTGCTTCTCAAGAGCTTTCTCTTGTTGTTCGTACATCTTATTATAAGTACGATTATCCACTTTTGAGTCAATAGGGCGGGCAATCATTAATTGACCGATACCCTTTTTCAGTTTATTGTATTGGTCGTAACCTGCAGCACCAATACGACCGTCGCCATAGGTTTTTTGTTTAGCATCGGATACCCAGCCACTCTTAGTGAACATGGAACTGTGTCCGTGTATGCGACCCAATTTAGTCCAAGAGGACATTGATTGAATATCACCTACTTGCGGTGTATAGTTCTCATCAAATTTAACCCATTTATACTTACCTGTTGCGACCGCGTTTCTAGCGACATTGATACCGCTTCCGGCTCGTTTGTAGTCTTTAGCAAACGCTTCCACAGCACGGTTGATATACTTAGCACAATCGCCTGTATATTTATCCAAAGCACGGGCGTTCTTTTCAGCGAATTCAGCAGTCTTTTCTGCAAAGGTTTGGCTTTCAGATTTACCCACACGACCGCCTTTAGCAGCTTTTTTAACTTCTGCTTGGCGGTTCAGGTCCGCAATTTTCTTAGCAATTTCCGGATTGTCCTTACGAAGAACATCGGTTGTCGGAGTTACTTTTGTCTTATTCCGATTCTTTACCATAATTGCCAGAGTGTTCGCCATTTTAGCCAACGCTGCACGCTCTTCGTTTATGCCGTAATGTCCAGGAGTTTCTTTCAGCAAATCGCTAGTTTTCTTCACATGGTCGCGCATCAATTCTATTAACCGCGCTTGTTCTTCATCACTTTTAGATTTGAAAATCTTTTGGCCTTCAGGCGATGAATAAAAGTCGCTCATACCTTTGGCTACGCCATCGGACATTGCTGAGAACGTGGATGATACAGCCATTTCCTCCGCTTTGGTTTGTTTAAGACCTTGCGCCAAAAGCTCCAATTCTTTGGAACGAATTTCTGGCATCGATTCTTTATTGTTACGATATCTGGACAACTTATTAGCTTCGTTAAACGACAAAGAACCGCCTTCTCCCATCAAGACATCCAAGAAAGACGCATTGGCAATAGCTTCCTGACGAATTTTACGCATTTGCTCCAAAGCATATTTTGTCCGCAAGTCCATTAAGCGAATAGACTCGTCATAAACAGATTGTTCCAGCATTTTACGGAATTCAGCTTCTTGCGAAGAAATAACTTTAGAATTAGATAACGTTTCGTCCAGCTTTTCAAACTGGTCTTGCAAAAGTTTTTGTTTGCGTTCTGTGGTTAAAATTTCATGTTGGATACGCTGTTCAGCTGTCAAGTTTGAGCTTTTAGAAATCTCCTCAAACGCATCCTTGAAAGTGGCTTCGATTTTTTCAACATTACTTCTAATAGCCGCTGTTGTTTGTTCGGACGACAAAGCCATATCAGCGTTTACTTTTTGTGCCGTAGCTCCAATTTCTTGTAACTTTTTCAGATAACCGGAATTACCGATAACTCCAGAATCGTCAACCCCAAGCCTTAAACTGATTTTTCTGCCGATACCGCTTTCATTGTAAAATTGTTTGACCTTATCATCTACTTTTCCTATTGTTTCAGGGATACTCCGCATAAACTCTTCAAACTGTTCAGCTTCCGATTTTGCCGTAGCCATCGCTACCCCTATTGCCGCGATAACGGCAACGGCTGCCGCACCCCATGTTATTGGGTTTAACAATAGGGCTTTTGTGGCCGCTGCTGCACCTATGGCGGCGGTTCGGGCGGCGGCAAGGGCGGCAGTAAGGCCGCCCGCTGCAACGGTTGTTTGCACTAAACCAGCGGCTAAAGTAGCCAGTTTCCAAGTAGCAAAAGCTGCGGACAAACTAGCCACAACAATAAGCAAACGACGGGCGATTTTATCGAAGTCGGTTCCGCTGTTTGCCAATAAATACAATGCGGCGGCGGCAACACTAACCACAGGCGCAATCCCTGCCATCGAGAATGACAAGGTTCTTAACGCTGCCACCAATTTCACGCCAACCCAAACGGACAAAACCTGCATTGCTGGAACAGCTATATTTTCCAGAACGTGGAAGTTGTTAGCAATTGACATCAATCCATTGCCGATTTTTTGGGAAATCTCATATTTGGATTCCATCTCTCCCCAGAATTTAATCCATCTGTTCTTGAGTTCTGTTAGAGAATCCGACACGCGCATTTTATAACTGGAAAACTGTTTGTCCACTTCTGGTTGGGCGTCGCGAATAGCCTCAATCATAACATCCAGCGTTAACTTACCTTGTTTACGCAATTCCAACAATTCGCCGCGAGTAACTCCCATTTTCTTCGCAATAGCGTCCATAAGCAAAGGCATAGTTTCTGCAACGGTACGGAATTCATCACCGTCCAGTTTACCTTTTGAAAATGCTTGGGACAACTGAAGCAAAGCTGCGCCCGCCTCTTGGCTGCCCTTACCGGACATTGCAATCATTTTGTTGACAGTTTCAGTCACCATTAAACTGTCTTTTTGACTACGTCCAACAGATTTTAAAGCTAAGTCAAAACGGCTAAAAGCGACTGCGGTATCCTCAACAGAAGAACGGCTTCGCTTGGCAATGTCAAACATCTCTTTTGTCAGTTGATTAACCTGTGCCTGACTCTCTGAAACCAATTTCAATCTATTTTGCAAGTTGGTGTAACTGTCGATTGCTTTCACGATTGCGCCTGTACTAATTGTCGTACCTGCAAACGCGGAAAACAACGTCATCATTTGTCGTATTTTATAAACAGTTCTTGTTAATGAATTATGTAGTTTACCGAACTCTGAATGCAACTTTCCAAAACTGTGGTTATTGCTTTTCGACAAAGAACCATTCATTTTGTCCGCGCTTTTGGCGGCACTTTCAGCAGAATCTGCAATCTCTCGGATGTTACGGATGACAACACGAGAACCACTTTCGCTAATAACAATCTTGATGTTTTCGTTTGCCATTTAGAACGCCTTTAAAAGAATTTTTGAGTGTGTTTGTATCGAGTTTAATGCTACTTCTGCTGCGCGTAAAACATAATTAGACGGAGCTTGTTGACTGCTGCCCTCATTAAGTTTAACGATATAATCCACATTGTTTTGGATATAAATAGGTTTAGTTCCAGAGTGAGCCGAGATAACCGCTGTCGCTGCGTTTAATGCACCAGGAATAGCGGCATCTCGACCATAAGTTTCGATAATGCTTTCAACGCCTGTGCCAATACTAACAATCCAGTTTGAACGCGCTTTACCTGTCAAAACAGGTGTCGCAGTAACCACATGGGCGTGGACATCACCTGCCACCTTTTTCATGATACGGCTCGCACCTTTTTCAACTTCGTCCGCCGTTTCACGCATACGTTTTGCAAATTGGTCTAAGTTCATTTCTTTTTCAGTTGTTTAGCACGGTAATCTAAATACGCATTATCCATTTCTCGCACCATGTAAAACAAGTCGTCTGTTTGATAAGCAGATAACCCGTTATATGCAGCCCAATCTCGTATTGCAGTCCAAGGAATCGGACCTTCAGCCATACCGTAGCTTCGACACGTTGATAAATCTAAAAACGCCATGAAATACAACTCTAGTCCTTTCGTGAGAATAGGTGCATTTGCAATGGCGTCCGGTATTGGAAGTTTTAATTGAGCGCACTGACGCAAGATAGCTTGTTCAGTGTCGCCCTGCTCCAACTGGTAGAGCAGGACGTCTTTTAGTTTTTTGCGTCTTGCTCATTAATTTCTGTGCGGAACAATGCAAGGTTAGTCGCCTGTTCTTGAACGTCTGCAAACAGTTCTGGCAAGTCCGTAAACAGTTTGATGACGTTATCTCGGTTGAAAGGCATAGGCTTACCGTCTGCACCCTCAATATTTGACCAGCCGATAACCACAGTATCAGCATACACTTCACGCAGAATGGAATTCATAACTTCCAAATCTAAAGTGCCGTTTTGCAACTGGCGACGGTAAGGTTTGGTCTTGGCTTCCATTGCGCGGTTGTAAGCAGTGTTTGCGCCACCTGCACGGCAGATTTTAATCTGAATCGGTTTACCGTCTGCGGTAGTACCGTATTGAAGGAATACACCCTCTTGTTCAACTTTTTTGTCTGTTCCAAATTGGCTGTACAATGACATTTTTATCTCCAAAATATTAAAAAGGACGGCGTTGTGCCGTCCTTGTATTTTACACGCCGCCCGCTACGTTTGGCAAGTAGCTAAAGCGTTGAATCTGCAACGTGTAGCCGAATTTACCTTTAACAGCATTGGTATCCAAAGGCAACATGATTGCTTGGTCTTTTTCAACAGTCAAACGACCGTTACCCAGTGTCAACAGCGGAATATCCCAAACCATGCCGCTGTTACGTTTGAGCATAACCATGTCCAAAGTAATATCGGCATTGTTACGGACAGCTTTAACCGCTGAAATGTCTGCAAAGTAAGCAGTCATAGAACCGCCAACCTCGAACATACCTGCGGTAGTATCGATAGCACCGAGAGTACCAATCGCTTTAGACGCAGATACGTTGTTGTTAACGCTAATTGACAGTTCTGTCGCAAAGGCGTACAACGGCTTAACTGCGGATTCGTCCACAACTTCAGCCAGCTTAATGCGATTCACGTCTGAAGAGGTGTTAAAAGCAGATTCAGGCGCAGAAATTGGTCGAGTGCCAGCTTTCAAGCCAGCTTTACCATCGCGCTGTTCACTGTCCAATGCCATAAAGGACATATCAACAGTAACTTTATCGGCAGACGAAACGTTAACAGTCATTTCGTTAGGAACTGCGCCTACAAGGTATTCGGACATATCGCCGTCCTTGTCTTTGCCCAAATAGCGTTCCAGTTGATATGAACGGCGTTTGATTAATGACGGTTCGGCTTCGTTGCGGATAATGCTACCAACATAAATCTCAATGGATTTATTAGTACCAACTTCCGCTTGGGCGGCAAAGTCTGTTTTGTCAAAAGTGATTGCGTTCGGTGTAACCACACTGATACGGGCAAAGCCTGTGTTATTGGCAAAACGAGATGTAGGGTCGTCTCCACCAATGAAAACCCATTCACCTGGAATAAAACCGTATTTGTTCAAGTTAGCACCAGCCAACTGGAACAGTTTACCGTTCATTACGGCATTGAGCGCACTGGTATCGAATTTGATACCGACGTGATTGATATAAGCACCTGCTGGCGGAGTTTCGTCCAAAACAGCTTCTTTAAACGTAACTTTTGTTGCAGTAGCGTCAGCGGCAACAGTGCGACGCACGTTGTTTTCGGCTTTACCAAAGCCGCCAAATTGCACAATATAGCCCTTTTTAAAGCTAGCCAAGCCAGCAGCAGCGGCAACGCTTTTGTCAGCGGCTGCGGCGGCTGTGAGGGTAACAGGCGCACCATTTAGCGGCATAGTAGTGGCACGTTCGCGAGCGTCGGCAAACAAAAAGCCTTGCAACAATCGCCAAGTATTACCGATTGTCAAGTCTTGTTGGAAACCGCCGGAAGCTTCCAAGTCTGTAACAACGCCTTTTTCACGTTGACGAGACGCTGAAATTGGTTCACGCGCCTGTGTGGTAATAGTACCACCGAAATCGTTATAGGAGTTCGGTTCCAATCCATGCCATGTAACATTGGCGGGTAACTGACGCAAACATTCCTCTTCAGCGTAACGGAGTCCTGTGGCGTTCGAGTCTAATCGGTTTGACTGACATACTGCCATTTTAAATCACCTTATATCTTCATAAGTAAAAATCGCGCTCACATTCATCTGCTGAAACGCACCTTCTGGCGTTGCCTCTAACAAAGAAACACGCCTAAACCATATATCATCGTATCGTGCTGCTTGATACGCATCAACTATTTGCTGCCCTAACTCATAAAGGCTGACGTTACCATCATGCACGGGAGCAAAAAGCTGAATATTTAACTGCCCTATTCTTTCATATCGCCGCTTGTCATTACCACAACCAAGTGATGTCTGCCCTGCGCTGACGTGGGCAATCGTTACACGCGCCCAGCAAGTTTCTGCGGATGGCGGCTTTGCAAGGCTATCTTCCCATATAACAGGATAACCTGTATTTTTCCAAACGCTGTAAAAAGGTTCGTGTATTTTATCACGAGCGTCCAAGTAATTCATCGTTTTACTCCTACTGCGTAAAACAATTCATGTTTACCAGGACGAAGCTCACTTAGGAACACGACACGCCACTTAACACCATCGTCAATAATGAAACGTGCGTCCACAAGACGGTTAATACCTGAGAAAAGGACAAACTGTTCGCATTCTGCGAGCAAATCCTCTTCTTTTATAGATAAACCAAAGTCCTTCTGCGCCGTGTACGACGGAACAAAGACACCCATCTGCTTAATCTCGGTGTCTTGTTTTTTAAAACCGTTCCACGGTTTATCAGGGTCTGCGGGTTCGTTGCTAGGAATAACGAGCGTTACTTCACGCCCGTTTTCAGCAATCATCTCTTCAACCCACATATATTCAGAAGGAAGCATTAGTTTCTAATCCACCTGTTTTCACAAGAACTTCCGAGCAGAGGAACTAACAAATAATCCGCACCCGGATATGGTCTAAATAATGTTACTGTAGAACCAACGCCTTTTGATGGCGTTCTCATTTCTGTTTCCAACGGTCCGACCTTTTTACGGCGAACTGTTGAAGCCATACCGGATTCGTCAAACTTAGGGTCTGGAACAAGTGGCGCGTTATTTGCACGAATGGCGTATTCAAAACACGCTTTTTTAAGAACTTCCGGAATTGGGCTAATGTAAGTAATCCCTGTTCTAGGGAAACTTAACGGCTGATTATCCTGCTTCTTCTTTCCGAGGAAGCGTCGCCCAAAGCGAAGTTCTATGTAGTCTGTTGCTGCAATCAGAAGTGCTTCTTTAGCGGTCTGTTCCAGCGATAACCACACATGGTTATTTCGTACCGTGAAATAGTTATCTGCTTCAACGAGGTCAACATAACTATTTGCATTTGGGACAATAGAACCATCTTCAACAATGAGCGACATGATAAACCTATTTCTTAGTTGAGTAAGCTAAATCCGTTGGATTCACGCCTGCTAACTTTTGCAGAACTTCCGGCGTAACGCCAGCTTCACGCAATGCTTCTACAACACGGCTGCGTTCGTTGTTCGCTTCCAGTTGAGCGTTCAGATAACCGCGAACCGGATCCAAATCGTCAGTTTTCGGTTTTGCCGCGTCCAAAGCCAAGCGAGCGGCGTCCTCTTCTTGCAAAGCAGCAACATAGTCCGCTTCAGCCTGTTCCTTAGCCAAAAGTTTTTCATTCGTTTTGGCTTCAGCATCGGAAAGAGCTTTTTCAAGAACCTCGATATCGGTCTCTTCTACCTTTTCTTCCGGTTTGGTTTCCGGATCTTGAGGTTCAGACCCTGCATCAACGCCTGTTCCTGTTGCTGTAACAGAATTTTCTTGCGGCTGGTTTTCTGCGCCTTGTTGGTTATCGGACGGGGTCTGAACTTGCCCTTCCGTTTGCTTCGGTTCCCAGTTTGCGGCGGTTTCTCGGTTGAAATCCGGTGCGACCGCATTGAGGGTGTCTCGGGTAACAGATGGGTCTGAAGCAAGCATTTTGACAGTGTCCAGGCGAGGTTGTCCATCGACTGTCCAGTGGTTGTCATTTGAAACGTCCAATTTTTTCAACGCATCAATAATATTTTGCATTTCGGTCTCCATTGTGGTTATAGAAGGTCGTTAAACCCTCTATAACCACAGTTTAGGATTATTTGAATTCGCGGGTAATCAGGCGAGCAATCTTGATTTGCTTGCGTTCAGGGAACACGCGCTTCCAAGAGTCTTTATGCGCCAAGTTGTTCGCGGTTGCTTCGTTGCTTGGACCGCCTTTAGCAGGTGTACCAACGAACGCATGACCGACAGGGTGGATTGCAAACTCTTGACGGTTGTAGAGGATTTCTTGACCGCCGCCGTTACCAGCATCAGGCTTGCGTTCAACTTCTGTCGGAACGGCAGGCATACCGTGACCCAGTTTGACCGCGCCAGCTTCAAACAGCCAGGACTCAAATACGCCTTTTTCGATTACAGGCATACTGTCGTCCACAATTACTTGGCGACCCAAGTAATGAGCGATTTTGACAGCGTGGTTGTTGATTGAGACAGGAATGAACTCAATCAAGTTGCGTTTCAGCATATTGTTATAGACAACGGAGTGAACCATTACCATAGACAGGCGGTCCATGCTGTCGCCCATAGTGAGACAAGTATCGAGGAACGAACCACCGTTGAAGTCGGTCACGCCTGCTTGGTAAGTTGTACCACGAACGTCGAATGTCAAGTCATTCAAAACGTGTTCGTTAGCGGTAGGAGCAGCGGCATTGTCGGCAAAGACACCTTTCATCGTGGCAATAAAGGCAGCTTGCAAGCGACGCGCCCAGTAGTAGGAAACGCGGTCGGCAATAGCAGCCATAGGGTCAGAGCCAGCCAAGTCAGCAACCAAGTCCATGCTAGACCATGATTTGTTACGGTTCATGCGAACTTGGATTTCGTTACCGGTAGTGATTTTGGACGGAGTGGATTTTTGAGACGGGTCGTCAATGGAGACGTTCTCGTCCTCGTTAGCCAAATCGTTCCAGAACGGACGGTTGAAAGTTAAACCACCGCCAGCCAAATCAGCGGACAAACCGCTGTCAATTTGCAAAGCACCGGATTGAATCAAGCGGCACTTTTCTTGGGTCAGTTGTTGGACGTAGGGGTTAAAAATTTCCGGTACAACAACGTCAGAAATACGGACTGTCATTTGTATATCCTTAGATTGAAATTAGGAGTTAAAGTCTACGTCCTCAAGACCCTAGACTCAAAAAGTTAAGCAGCCATGCTACTTTCAAGATACTGTAACATGGCTGCTTAAAATTGTCAACGATTATTTTTTGGCTTCGGGTTTCGGACCGCCGATTTGAGTACCTGCTACGCGGGCAAGCTGTTCCGCACGTTTAGGGTCTTCGCGGATAATTTGACCTTGTTTAGTCAAATTCCAACCAGCATTAGTCCACGGATTGTCGCCTGTTGCACCTGCACCGCGACTACCTGCTGCGCCGCCGCCTTGAGAAGTACCCCACCAGTGAGGCTTATCGTTCTTACGGTCGGCCAACCAATCTTCGGCACTGATTCCAGGTGTTACGCCTACATTGTCTTTTGTAACCACACTACCATCGTCGAGAACTTCAAACAGGCGTTCGCCGAGTGTTACAGCGTCCTCAATAGCGGACTTTTGGAAACCTTGCTGTTTACCAACAGCCGAACGGATACTGTCGTGAATCTTACGAACACGGGACGCGCTTTCGTAATTGCCAATAGTGGCTTTAGCCTCTTCCAACTCTTTGGCGTATTTGTCGCGTTCGCGTTCAACAGGAACAATTTTAGCGCGAAGTTTGGCTTCAACCAATTCGTCCACGTTTTTGTCGCCTTTAGCGGCAGCTTCCAATTCTGGAATACGGTCGAGTTCCACAATTACGTCTTCAATTTTACGGTCGCCCAACAGTTTCACGCGTTCTTTCAGATTTTTATGTTCTGCGCGTTCTTTTGTCAATGCGGTTTGCAAGCGGTCAACGTCCGCTTTGGTTTTCATACCCTCAACGCCAGTCAGTTCAAACTTGCCGTCTTTTTCTGTGTAGAGGTCGTGGTATTTTTCATCAACATCATCCAGAGTCTCTACGATAATTTGTAATGCCATTTTTGAATCTCCAATTAATTGTGAATAGCAGGGCTATTATGCCTCGCCATCTTTCGGCTTGTCAACAGGTTTGTCATTAGCAGGGTTTGGAACTTGCAAGCCCGCATTTTGTGGAACTGTAACGCGACGACCCTCTTTAATCTCTTTTTCAATTTGGATTAACTCGTCCTCGTATGTCATTGTGGTTAAGCCTTTAGACAGGGCAAGGCGGTGAACGGATTCGTGTGAAATCGGCGCACCAAGTTGGATTGCTTGCATATACATCAACAGGTCTTGACCTTCCAAATCGTTAACGGCAAACTCAAGGTTAGGATGAACTTCAACTTCGTCCTCGTTCAAACCCATCCATTTAGCGCATAACTTGAGGATTTTCTCAAGGGCTGCCGCGCCACTAATGGCAATCTGCATCAATGTAGAAGTTTGTGCGCCCAAACGTGTCTGCAAGGCGATACCGGATTCTACTTTGTCGTTTGAGTTTGACAGTTGACCACTTTGAATTTCCGCGCGTAAGCGGTCGTTTACCAGTGCATAACGTTGTTCAGGTAAACCGCGACCGTCAACGCCAATGAATTTGGCATCGCCACCCTGCTCAATGTGAAGGGCTGCGCCAGAACCAATACGCACCTTTTCGTCCTCTTCGCGATTCATAGCTCCGATAACCACAAGGGTGTCCTGACCCATCATGTAGAGTGTTTGGCGGTAATCCGCTTCCGCGCGGTAAATTGCAAGGGACTGATTCGCCAGTGCCAACAAAGGCGGTTCATCAGGGTTAGACGTTAAGTCCTTAGTGTTTACAAAGACAAAAGGTACTTCTTTTAAAGGAACGCCTTTGTAAACAGGTGTAATCATATTGGACGGGTCATATTCAAATGTGCTGTCTTGAGTGAACACGCCCTGCTTGTAATCGGCTTCACCGTTGGATTCATTTTCGTCCAATTCACCCAAAAGAAGCAAACGATATTTCTCGTAAACGTCCCAATTAAAGCCGTTTGTGCGTTTAACGGAACTTTCGTTGAGGACAACAAAGTTTAGTTCCGTATGACCCTCGCCGATAACGTTTTCGTCCCAGTTAATAATAGCTTCCGCATCGTACAGCGCAATATAAGGTAACGTAGTATCTTCTGTTATCTGTGGTAAATCCAGCAGCAACCCGCAACGACCGTTAATCAGTTGTTCTTCATTAACACGACGCAACAGGTTCACAAGACTTTCGCCGTTAGGCGTGGCAAAATTCCGCATTCCTTCCATGCCTTTTGGAAGTTTGATTGTAGCAGGTCGTCTCCACAACATACCCACATAGTTTTCCACAGCTTCTTTAACGTATTCAGGAAATACCGCCCGCAACAGATAGCTATTATAGGCAGCCAAACCATCGCAACCGTGATTCATTCCGTCCAAAAGCATACCTGCCGTTGGTGGTAAGTATTTTGTTGATTTAGATTTAACCACACGAGAACCTTTATAGGTGTCTCGCATTACTTCCCAATCAGGAACTTTCTCGGCATAAGCAGGATGAGTATTTTTAATGGACATTTAAGTTCCTTTTGTCCGCGAGGACGTGAATTTAATAGAGCCAACAGACCAATGCCAGTCCACAAAGTAACCGATAGCAGTTGTGATGTGTTGATACTGGTTTGTTTGGTCTTCTTGAAAGCTAGAACCCTCTTTCAGCTGAACTGTGGCTAAACCTTTATGACAGTAAGGGGCTTTACTGGTGTTTACAAACAAGCGAACTTTGCCTTCAGCGTTCAATATAAGGGCGCGTACCGCGTTTTGACGGTCTTTGATTGCCGGATGTTTATGTTTTACACGGCGTTCATACTTCCAACCGTGCAAACGCAACACTTCTTCAATCTCGTCATAATCCGATTTGTGTCCGTGTTTCTCGCCAGAACGTCCCGCAGGGTCGCCGTAGATAAAAACCTTTTTATTCTTGTGGTCTTTGAATTTTTCCACAAACTCTTTGGCGGACTCACGGGAGACGGCGTGTTCCAGAATAATTTCGTCCACGAAATAAGGAATGTCGTCTCGAATGACGGCAATAGCGGATGACAACGGCGTAAAGTTTTGGTCGTGCATCCAATGTATTTCTTCGGTCGGTTGTAGCTCGGCGTTTGTGAAATTATCCGCGCAATAATCCTCATAAATACGACCGCTTGCAGTTTCAAAGGACGCGCAATACTCTTGATTGTATTGCCGTGCAGACATGGTGCGTTTTGCCGCCGCAATAACGTCTTCCGGCAAAATCTCTTCAGACTTCCAATGGAACACTTTATAGTCTGGGTCTTCACCTTTGATAGCATACTCGTACATATCATAATAGTGGTTAAGACCGTCTGGTACACCGATAAACCAACACCAAGCGCGATAATAAGGGCGGGTTGGATTAACGGTATTCAATGCAGGCATGATGTTTTCTTGCAATGCAGACCCTTTAACGTCCGCAATCTCGTCAATAATACCGCCAGTCCAGTTAATACCCTCGATACGTTGAGGTTGGTCTAGACCAATAACGTGAATCTCAGTTCCGTTAGGTAAAAAGATTTTTAGCTCGGACTCTGACGGTGGACGCGGGTGCATACAGGAAATAGTCAAGGCTTTTAAATCGTCCCACCAAATCTTCTTAGCTTGGTTGACAGTTGGTGCAGCCGCAAAGTATTTCTCGTTCGGGTAATACATCGCTTGACGCGCTAAAAACCGTTTAGCGCGTTCTGTTTTACCCGAACGTCGACCTGCTGGAACCACAGGAAAGCGTATTCCGTCATCAACCGCCCTGTCCAATGCCAACTGGACAGGGTGCGCTTTTAACGGATACCATCGAGCTTTTTGACGCTCGATGATTAGCTTGGATACTTGAGACATTATTTAAATACACCAGCGCGGAACAGAATACCGCGCAAAGCCTCTGGATAATTGGTTGAAACTTTGAAACCAGTCTTTGTCAACTCGCTCGTGTAGATGACAATCTTCTTAGTTTTATCTGTGGTTTCTGCGGTAATTTCAAACACATCTGGCTTTTTGCTAAAAGGTTTAGGGAAAGCCAAAGAGAAATAAGCATTCTTCTCTTTTTGAATCGTGCTGACATCAATATAACCCTCGTGATATTCGGCGTAAAACTCGCCTATATTTACGCCGCTAGGGGCTGGCGCGGGTGTGGGTGCTGCTGGTGTACCACCTGCACCGCCTTCGCCGCCTGTGCCGCTCCCTGCGCCACCATTTGCAACAAGTACAAGCGAATTGCGGGCTGCCATTGCCGCCTGAATCTCTTGTATGGTTGAGTAATCCCCATACATACGATAATAGTATTGCCCGTAAAGGCTCAAAATGATGTCACTTGCGGCATTTGTAACCACAATTCCGTAATCCGCTGCCGCGTAAACCGTGTTTGCTGCCAATCTCTTTGGCAAGGTATCAACTTTGACTGCCATCTTTTCTATCCTGTACCGCCATACCGACGGCAATGTCCTTAAATACGTCTATCAATGCTTTAGTACCGTCCTCAATCTCGGCGCGGTCAAAGCCGTGCATAACAGCCATCTGTTTCGCCGCAGATACGCGGGATGCGTGTGGACCGTCCTGCATTGCAATACGAAGTGTGGTTAGGATAAGTTCCTTGTCCTTAGCTTTAACCTCTTCTTCGGTTAACTGTCTGCGTCCTGTTACGTTTGAGATTTGCTGTTGGACGTAAGACTCTTCCATAAAACGGATAGCCCAGTCGTTCGCATAAGGAACTTGCAAGCCCATTCTCAAGCAAGCGTTAACAGGATGGAAGTCTTTAACATACTCAAGCACGAACAAGTCGCGAAGAGCTTTCTCATCTTCGCTTAATTCAGGAGCTAACAAGTCCTTATCCAAAACACCAAGTGGATTTACTTTGTTCATGTCATTCTTCCGCGTACTTTTGAGCCTTATATAACCACAATTATTGTCGTTTGTCAACTGATTTAGCAGCCGCTTCCTCAATAGACCGATTATAATAGTCTCGCATTCCCTCGTAATTCTGAATATCCACTTGCGCTTCCGAAAATGCTTTAAAGTCCGCATTTTCACTCGCTACACGAGATTTCTCTTTGGATATTTCCAGCATTCTTTCACAAAATTTTAAGCAATTAAACATGATAGTGAGCAGAAAGCCCGCGCCCAATATTTTATTTTCTTCTAAGCGCGGGAGTTGTTAATTAGACGTGCAAACCTTGCAGATATACGGTTTTACCGTTTTTCTTGGTTGCTGTGAGGATTTGATTACGCATCGGTGCGTTACGGCGGAATCCAATGTGAACCCATGCACCGTCGCCGCGTTCCGGAAATTCCAGAATCAACTGGTCGAATACCAATTTACCAGCATCACGCATCTTAATCAACTCTTTAGCAAATGCCAAAGAAGTCAAACCGATTGCATCACAGTCCGCTGCCAAACCGAAGCGGTGTGCTGATGTAGGGCTACCGCCGACCAATTTGTTCACGCGTTCGCTACGGAAGCAACTTGTTACAATAATTCCACGTCCAACATACTCGCGGATTTTCTCCAACTGCTGCGCCGTGTAATAGATATTGTCCATTTCCGCTGCGGTAGGGACGTTTTCGATACCTGCACGTCGAGCAGACTCGCTACGCGTCAGTTCTCGAAAACTGAAGTGTTCACTGATTTGTTTTTCCATCTTGAGTTCCTATTTCACGGTCAGCTTTTAAAATGGCAACACAGGCATCGCGCTGACCTATTGCGATGTTTGCTTGCTCGGCGATGTTGAGAATATGTTGTCCAACTCGTTCTGAATCGTCGCCTTGTTTGGTTTCGGGTCGGTTATCCACGCTGGCACGGGTGCTAACTTCGGTTGTTCGCACTGGCACGGCGGCGGTTGGACATGACCGCAAGCGGATAGTACCGTTAGACAGCTTACTGCGAAGAGTATTGATTTCATCTCGTGCTTCCTTTAATTCAGCAGTTTTTTCTTCGTCTATCTTGGCAACAGCCTCAACAGATTTACGCTCCATGTTGCGAACTTCGCTCTTGTGTTTAACAATTTCCTTTTGTTGTCGCAACATTTCGGCATTCCATTTATCTTGCCAATGCTTGTTGACAATGTAGCCGCCCGTTACGCCTGCAAGTGTGGCTATAACCACACCTGCAAGCACATAAACGGTCAATTTATTTGTCAGAAGATTCGGTATCATTTTTCTTGTCCACCGTTTTCTTGAAATTATCTGTATATTTGCGAATTATTTCGTAACCCAGAACACCAGCACAGCAAGCAAAGAACATTATCATTACAGGGCTGACGTTAATCATTGTTGTACCTGAGAAGAACAAGAATGTCATTATACCTGCGAAGCTCGATATCAGCAAGTTTGCGGCAAGTTCCACAGCGAGATTGTGACTGTACGTTCGCGGGTTTTGCAAGTTACGAATAGTCTGAACTAATCCACCTGCCGCGCCAGCAAGACACGAGTAAAGGATATCCCATACCATCGGTCCTGTTTTTATAGCTTCGTGGAATGATTCCCTTACCTCTGCCAACGCCAGACTGGTAAGGGAACAATAAAGCAATGTGGATAAAATCCACTTCGTTTTCCGTTTAAACATTTTTCCATTTTCCATTATTAATTGCGCCTTCCAATAACGCGCAACCCATACCCCATAAGAATAACCACAGGTAGAATATCTTGAGAATAGGCGGGCTAGGAATAAGCAAGTGAGTAGACAAAGGAATAATAAACAAAGACCCGAACGTTGTTGGTAAGTAGAACCAATGTCTGTATCGTGTGGCAAAAGCACACCACGCGCGGACAATAAAATTTAACGCCTCAAAACGTTGCATTCGGATGTGGCAACCCTCGCAGTGCTTTTTAATCCACTCTTTAGATGAGTTCCACATGGTCTCCACAAAAACATCCATAATCAAAAGGATAGTGGAAGCTGCCAAAAACCATATCAAACTTTTACCAAGCAAAGAACTATTCGCGTAAACACGCTGCATAATAGTTCCTGATATGTTAACGTGGACAAGCATTAACACAAAAACAGAAAAACCATAACTAGCCCGTAGCGCTCGAATTAAAAGAACATTCTGCTTTCGGATCCAATAACGTTGCGACATTTTGGACATATCAAACTCCAACGATAATAATATTCTTCACGTTTACAAATCCCGTATTATCATGTTATAATATCAATTACCTTAATTATAGCATTCATTTTTATGATAGGCAAATAAAAAACTGGCAAGCCTAAACTTGCCAGTTTCCGTCCATCACAGGAGTAAACACGGCTATCAACCGCGAAGCGTATTATACTCGCGAAGTAAGTTTTCCACAATACCCTGCACAATGTAAGCTTCAGTTTCAGGCGAGAACGCGTCCTCTTGCATCCAAATGGCAATTTCCTGCTTAATATGAACAGCCTCATGCACCAACAAAGGAATGTCCATTCCAATGTAGCAAGTCGGAACCATCCACACGACACACATAACGTCGGTAATCGTGCGTCCATCTTCTACACGCTTGTTCACAAGTGTTTGCGTGTGGGCAGCACATGGGGCGTCCGGAAGTTTATCAAGCGGAATATCCAACTGCTTGAACAACTTCTTACACTGCTTGAATGATTCCACATAGGCGTATTTCACATTCGCCAACGGCGCATCATAAACCTTTATCATCGCTAATCCTTTGTTTTACAGTTTGCGGCATACGCAACAGTGGAAACCATGCCACGTCATAATTCGGGTCAAAAGTCCCGATACGCGCTACGCCGTATTTTGAAATGACAAACAGTTTCGTATTGAGCGGCGGCGGTACTAAGGCGGCATCGTAACATTCAAATTCGCCCACACAGTGCGTATGGGTACTTCCACTTGATTGTTTAATCTTCGTATTTACCATCTTTAATCCAAGTCTCAATATAGTATTTAAACCAACTTTCAAAGTCTTCTTGGTCCACAGTGACGCGACGCAACACTTGCTTCATAGGCGTAACAGGTATGAACGCTTCCATTACAAAGTTCCACTTACGCTTACCGTTTTGACGGTACATCACAATCGGCACACCGCCAAACTCTTCTGAAGCCGTAACACATTGCTTCCACCACGCATTGACCTGCAATGTTTCCTGACGTTTAACCTCAATACACAACCCAAACGGATTTGTAATATCGGATCCACCAACAGCTGACTGGTTCTGGTTACGTTGAAACAGCGGCTTCAGTGGCGTTTTATAACCACAGGCAGCGAGTATCGGTAACGTCAAGTTTTCCAGCAACTGACAAATTTCGCGTTCGCCCGCCTGTCCTTTGGCACGAATATTAATTCCCATTCTCTTGCTCCCCGTAAGTATAAGTAATCTCAATAGCGCGGTCAATGGATTGACGGGCTTCTTGCAGATCCTCTAGTTGGCTTTTATGTCCGCGTTGACCACAAGCCAAGAGTTTCTTGACTGCGTGTTGGATAGCAGGGTCACGAACGTCAAACATAATTAGTACGTCGTAAACGTCTAAGGACGTTAACCCTTTCGGAATTGGTTTTGCATATTTATTCATAGATTACTCCTTTAATGGATGGATAGAATTGGTTGTTATAACCACAAATAAGAGGAGTTGGTATTATATGGCGGGCGGGTTGGGATTACAAGTAATGGATTTGTAAATGTGGTGTCGAAATTTACAACGCCGCGTATTTTGGCGAAGAGGATTGGTGATAATATTTCGAGGGTGAAATTGACAGGAGATGTGTTGTTAGTAGATGTAATAGAAAGTAGACCTATTTCCGAATTTTGAGACGGCTGGGTGGGGGTTAATAAGGCGCGGGCGTTGCTCACATATGTAACTATACCCCCCGCCATAGTACCGCGTGTAACTATAACGGGTGTAACTATAACGGGTGTTACATATACCCCGCGCTCGCACTTGTACCGCTGTTTATTGTAACGTGCGTTATTATAACAAACAAAAAATTACCGCTTGCACGTTAATGCAAGCGGTATAATTACTATATTAAATTATGCTATATGGTTTGCCGTATAACTCAACGGTAACGGCCAAGCCTGCCACATTTGCACCTATGGTGTGTAAAACCGTTAACATGTTATTAATATGCCATGCGGGTTTACCAACATAACGCGCCTTTAATTGCTTAGTTAGTGCATTATTACTATGGTTAATATTAGTTATAATACAGTTACACGTTTTACATTGTGGCTTGCCACAATTACAAGCATTAATAGTTGCTTGAGTTATTACTTTGTTTGTTAATTTGTGCATGGTTTACGCCTCATTAAGAGGTGTGTAACCATTAAATAGGCCTGTTTGCTTTAAGTACTTTTTAACCGCTTTTAGCGTTGGTAATGCTTGGCACTGCTCAAATACAAAGCAAGTAACACATTTACTGCAGTTATGCACATTGTTAGCCTCGCAAAAGGCCTCAATGTTTACCAACGGGCAAAGCTCAACGGCGCGTGCAAGCATGGTAAATTTGCCCTGCTCAAACAGTAAACCTAACTGCTCACTTGTAGCTCCTTTAAAGCGGGGCAAGTAACCCTCAATAGCATATAGTGCAACGTTTACTAATGGCTTAGCGTTTAAGCCCTCAATATAGCCAAAAATAGCCTCATGTACATAGTAGCTATTAGTAACACGTTGTTTAATAGCAGCCAAAATAGCCTTTGCTATTGCAGTATATAGTTGCATGGTTGAGTAATTACCCATGTTAGTAATGCGGTAAATACTAAACAAGCAAGCATTTTGGCAAACGGCAAGCCTAAGCTCCTCAAACTTGGCTTTACCCTCAAAATGAGCCTTTGCAATATTGTAAACCTCACAATTATTAAATAACTCAATGGCCAAGCCTGCTACATGGTTGTTAAAGTTTTGCATTTTTAATTACCTTTTAAATATATGTTGTTTGGTTATTAGGCGGGCGGTTTGCCCGCCTAATTGTTAATATGTTATTTACCGTTTAAGCCGTTGTATTTACGCCATCGGTAAAACTCTATTTGGTTGTTTGTTTGGTTTGTGCCTTGCATGGCCTCATGCGCGTTAAGCTCTTTTAAAGTGGGCACTTTGCCCGTTGCTTTGTACATTGACTCACACACTTGCCAGACGTGCATACACTTGCCCGCACGCATTGGTGCTTTAATACCGTTTTGCACTTTAGCCTCTTGTTTTTGCGGTTTTTGCGGTTGCTCAACAGGGGCGGGCAAAAGGTTTGCTAACTCAGTAACAGCTTTTTGCTCTTTTGCTTTAGTAGCACGGGTTGCACGGGTTGTTAATGTAACAGCCATTTTTAATACTCCTATTTAGTTTTAAAGGTTAAGGCGTTTTGCCTTTTGCGTTTTATGGTGCTTTTGTTTAGCTCCCATACTTTGCATTATACAGGCTGTTTTGTTAAATGGCGTTAACTTATATAAATATTGTGTAAACAATAAAAAGTAATTGGGCATTAAAAACGCCTATTTAATGTACACGCGCGTAAATACATTAAATTTAGCCAAAATGCAAGCAATTTTACACTTTAGCCATGTAAAACTTACTTTACATTACCTTTACAGTTTATTAACACACGTCAACTTAGATTAACATTACACTTGTTATTGCTTTTGTTAATGGCACGGCGCAAACAATAGTGTCTGTCTATTACACATGGTATCGTAACTTTGGTAATGGTTACTAGAGGTATTATTGCGCCTGTATAGTTACTTAAGTGACTATAATGGTAGTTATAACCACAGTTACCGCCCAAAGAGCCAAGCGAGCGAGCCAAGCAAACGGCGACACACAGAAAACGCCGAAAGCCCTGCAAATAAATCGCGAAAGCCGTACAAAAATCGCGACAGCCCTGTATATAAAAACGCCGAAAGCCCTTTGACGCGCGGATTCGCCCGTCAAAACCAACGGCAAAGCACGGCAATCACAGGCAAAGCACACAAAACCGCCAGCAACCCGCCAAATTTCGCCAACAAGCCCTATTTGAGCCGTTGCTAACCCTAACCCACGCTAAAGCAGCTAAACGCCAGCATACGCGAAAATTAACCTATTACCGCAAAGGTCTTAAAATGAAACTAAAAACTACTAAATACATCATTGAGTTTCCAGAAAACAATATGCCATCAGCAGTTCACGACAACTACTGCACAGTGAAGTCCTGTTCTGCCGTCCCAACATCACGCCGTATCCCCATCCCAAGCTACTACATCCGAGATTGCTGCGTCTTTACAAACATCAAACGCCGAGAAGCCAAGCGTATCCTAGACCGTTTCCTTGACCAATTCTTTATTTAATACGTCCTACACCTCATATCCAACACCAGCTAGACAAATCCAATAACTCTAGCTGGTGTTTGTGTTTATTCCGAACATCTATCCAACACATCTTCAATCCATATCATCTTATCCTCAAATCCTCCATCTATATTTATCACATCATTCCTTTATCATCAGAATCCTCTTTAGATTCACTTTCTATCCGACTTCAATTCCGAACCAAACAGTCAAAATAAATTTCCGATTCAATTCGGAATCAGTTCGCTACCAAATAAAACTGATTTCGGAACCAAATCGGAAACTCGTCGCTACCTATCAACAGTCCTAACCACAAGGAAGCCATCAACTATCACTATCGGAATCGCCCGCAGACCACCAGTCCAAAGACCAAGTCCACTCCCACTCACTGCCAATCATAATACTTCCTATCGTCTTCTTGTTCCTGACGTTGTTCTTCATAGAACTTACGTCTAGCTTCAATTTCGGCTTCCTCTTCCTCGTCTCTTTCGCCAGTAAATAACCATGCATCGTAGTCCATTTTAACTCTCCTAATATAACCACAGGTAAACCCTGCTACAACCCAAACTATACGCCAAGTCTTAGACCTACACAAGCACTTTTACACTTCCTTAACCCTCAACTTTCAGACTCAATCCGAACGACCATCACTACCTATCACCAAACTAATTTTAATGCCATCACTAACACTCATTAAAAAATTGGGGTAACAGGTAATACAACCTACAAAACACATTAAAATTTGTCGGGGTAACAAAATACAAAAACAAAAGGCATTATTTTTTGTCGGGGTAAAAAATCACTTTTGGACTCTGTATTTTTTTAATGTGCATACCCCCCCTACATTGTTTACGGAGAAGGCTTAATGTTAATATGTTAACAAATTAAATACCCCGAATTAATACCCCAAAATAATAATAATAAATAATATATATATTAAATAGATATATATATTACAGATTAAAAATATCGCCTT
>ERZ772967.147-NODE-147-length-58377-cov-9.693512_pt1 | contig 58377 bp, 45 predicted proteins | sample MGYA00511677_ERZ772967 | MGnify/ENA primary metagenome ERZ772967 (study PRJEB29015, sample SAMEA2737931) | human oral metagenome | biome: human oral; feature: human-associated habitat; material: dental | place: China | collected 2146 ...
GTCCGGCCGGCGGTTTGCCGATGCGCTCCATGGCCCAGGCAAGATCATTGGCGAACTCGTCCTTGGGCGCCGAGTCCAGAATGTCCGGTGTTTCTCCGGGTTTCTGGTCGAAGATGAAGGCGGCTTCCGAGGTGATGCTGGGGCCGTCCACCGTGATGGGGGCAGCGGCGATTTCCTGATGCGTCTCGTCCTGACCCGTGCCACCGCAACCGGCCAGTGTCAGGGATAGGGCGAGACAGGTACTCAGCATGGTCGGATGGCCTGGAAAGCGGCTATGCGGCTTGAAGAGGAAAGACGGAAGGGCAGGGCACATGACTGAAACCCCCACTGGTGGGGGGCGGACCGTGGTGGACGAACAGCCGTTTTCCTGTTGTCAAGGAAAACGATCACGGTTTCAGTCTAGGTGTATTGTTGCACAAAAACATCAGTCGGGCGTATCGACGGCGAGGATGCGGCGATCGATGGCAATGCGCACCGGGCGGGGATATGGCAGCTCCCCGCCCTCGTCCGACTGAGGCAGGTGCCCTCAGCTCTTCAGGATCTCTTCGTACAACGCTTCCAGACGCTTGGCCTGGGTATTCCAGTTGTACTGTTCCATGACGGCCTTCTGGCCGTTGCGACCCATCTGGGCGCGTCGTCCCGGATCATCACGCAGGGTGACGATGGCCTTGGCGATGGCGTCCACATCCATGGGGTCAACACAAAGGCCGATGTCGTGCTTCTCGACGAACTCCACCCAGTCGGGGATGTCGGAAACGATGGAGGGAATGCCGGCTGCCATGTATTCAAGCAGCTTGATCGGTTCGGCGCTGACGTGGTTCGGGGTCGGGTGCAGGGTGCAGAGACCGGCGAAGCTGCGTTGCAGGGCAGCGCGGATGCCGTCACGCTCGACCCATCCCAGTTCGTCGACACGGGACCAGCCGCTCATGGCTGCAGCCTGGTCGCGTTCGGCCTTGGTCTTGAAGGTGCCTGCCAGCACCAGGCCGACGTCGGCCTTTTCCACGGCCGCGACGGCCTCGTAGATGCCGCGGATGCGCGAGATGCCGCCCACGTAGGCCACGTGGGTGGCCGGAGGCAGTTTCTTGACCAGTTCCGACAGTGGCAGGTTGGCCTCTTCCTCGGTGGGAGGGCTGGCCAGTTCCGACAGCAGCGGGTAGTTGTGCACCACCATCAGTCGGCGTGCCACGTCCTCGAAGAAGGGTCCAAGCTTGGAGGCGGCCACGACCGTGCCATCCAGCCGTCGGGCGGCAATGCGCTCCATGCCCCGCGCCAGCCGGGAGACCACCTTGCGGATGGGCGCCGGGATCCAGTGCTTGGTCAGGATCTGGTTGGCCAGATCTTCATGCACATCGATGACGACCTTGCGTCCGCTGAGCTTGAGCAGAAGGCCGAGCGGGATCAGTTCGGGATCGTGGAAGTGGTAGAGCTGGGCGTCGACCGCGCGACATTGGCGCCAGGCGTCGTACATCTTGCGCGTCATGCGCGAGACGCGGCCGGCGCCGGGGCGTTCCTGGAGCGGGTGAATGGTGACGCCGAGCTTGGCCGCTTCGGCCACCTCTTCGGGGGTAGCGGCGATGACGGCATGGGCGTCATAGCCGGCGGCAGCCAGTGAGGCCAGTTCCTTGCGGACGATGCGGATTTCGACGCCACGGTGGACCGTGGAGAAATGGCAGATGCGGATCGGCTTCATGTCCATCCTTTGCCGAAGCGGAAGCTCAGGGCCTCGCGGATACGGCAGGTCAGTTCAGAAAAGTTCGACGGCCAGTGTGCACGCCAGGATTTCGGGTGCGTGAGAATGCCCAGCGGGGTGACGCCCTGTTCAATCAGCGCGAAGGGTTCGCCCCGCACCCAGTAGTGGGGCGGGTTGCTGTCGGACAGGTAGCAGGCAAAGGGTTTCATGACGTTGTCGTCATAGCATTCACTGCGGATGCCCAGCCGCTCGCGCAGGGCCTGATCCTGCAGCAGCATGTGGTTGGGCATCTTGAGGAAGCGGTTCATCCAGTCGCCATGGGAGCAGACCACGTCCATCGGCACGTTGAAGCGTGTGCGCAGTGCCTGCAGGTTCTGGGCGAACAGCTCGTGGATGGCCGGCATGGCGGCCTGTACGGCTGCCGGTGAACGCAGGCGATGCTGCTTGGCGTACTCGGCCAGTTCCTCGAAGTGGTAGCTGACGTGGACGCCATCCCTGGCCAGCTGCTGGATGACATCGGCATCCATCGTGCTCTGCCGGAAGTAATAGCTGGCACGGCAGCCCAGTTCCTGTTCGATCCGGTGCCAGGCCAGCGACAGCTTCGGGTCGGTGTCGATGTCGTGGCGCATCACGAGGATCCGCTCATCGGGGGTCATCGAGCCTTCAAGCTGAAGGGTCAGCCACTGGGCGTTGTCGATGACGCGATACCCGTGGTCGCGGGCATGCTTCAGAAGCCGCCGGTACTCGTCCTGCCGGTTGGGCAGGATCAGTTCCTCGTAGAGCCGCCAGCCCAGCTTGCGAACGCGGGCAGCCGGGCCCGACTGGCGCTGCATGAGGCCGGGCATGGCGAGCTCAGCCTGTGGGGCCAGGCCCGCCGGAACATGGTCAACGGAAGGCGATGGGTTCATGGGGCGATGCATCCGGAGAGGTTGCCGTCAGGAAGAAGAGCCAGGAGGGAAGAACTTGGTGTGATCCTGGTACTTGGGATGATCCTGGTATTGGTGCCTGCGCACAAACCGAGTGTCGGGTGAAAGCTGCGTCTGGGGCGCGAACTGGGAGTTTGCGAACTGGGAGTTTGCGAACTGGTTGGGGGCGAACTGGCTGTGCACAAACTGCGAGTCGGGCGAGAACTGCGTGTTGAACTGCGTGTTGAGCTGGTCGGCACGGTGACGGCGGACGACCTGACCAAAACGCGCCTGTTCCAGGGCTGCGGAGGCAAAGCCCACGCAGAAGAACAGCGCCACGAAGGTGACGTTTCGCGCCAGACACCAGGACAGGACGACGAAGACCAGCAGGGGAGCGGTTTCCTTGGCGATGCGCGGCCAGCGCTCGAAACCGGTCATCAGTGCGACCAGCAGGGCGCCCCAGATGGCCAGGAACAGCAGGAAGGAGATCAGGCCCGTCTGTGCCCAGATGTCCAGGATGTTGTGGATGTAGAGGCCGGCGAACTTCATCTCGCCAAGCTGGAACGCCCATTCACCAGTGAATGGCCGGCTGGTGAGCACGTTCATGCCGTGATTCATGATTTCCTGGCGGGTGCTCCAGGAACCGTCTTCGCTGCCGGGGGTGAACGCGATCTGGAAGCGCGTGCCCTCGAACAGCTGGGCGAACAGCCCGGTCTCGTAGCCCAGGCCAATGGCCACCACCAGGCCGATCACCACCACGCGCGTGAAGAAGCCGCCGAACAGCACGATGACGGTGAGCAGCGAGGCCGTGCCGAAGAAGGCGGCACTGCGGGACGGGATGATGAACATGAGGCCGATGGCGGCCGCAATGAAGAGCCAGCGCTGCGGTGCCTGGCGAATGCGGGCAGCCAGGATGGTGCTGCAGATGGCGAACGAGTCACCCAGCTGCTGATAGGTGAGCTTGTTGCCGGTCTCGGTGGCCGTCTGATAGAGGTTCTCGACGGAGAAGTTCTTGGCGTTGAGCAGGACATAGCACGCCATCAGCAACCACGTCATCCAGATCGTCCGGTAGATGCGGTGGCTGCGGGCGGCTGCGCCGGTCAGATAGAGCGCCAGGCCCAGCAGCATGATGGGCAGTGTCTGCAGCAGCATGGTCTCGCGTTCGCCGCTGTACTGGCCCCATGCCTTGTAGCTGATCCAGCCAAAGATGGGATAGGCAAACAGGAACGTGATGGTGCAGATGGAGACCTTGCGGCTGGTGATGCTGCTGTGTCGCGCGGCCAAGGCGGCCAGGCAGAGCAGACCGGTCGAGGTGCCGGTCCAGACGATGCTGGGCACGCTGGTGGCCACGTTCCACAGGATGGGCAACAGGCCGAAATGGAAGAAGAAGGCCGCACTGACCAGCATCGTGCTGAACGACGAGGGGCGCTGGGGCCGACTGCCGTAGCCGAAGGTGTCGAAGAGGGTCGGTTTGTGCGACCGTGTTTTCTTGAGAAGGTGAGCCGCCATGTGGGTTCCTTGGGCCGTTCCGGTTCGTTGCCCGGCCAGGGCGGCGGGGCAAGAGGCTCGATCAGGCGCTGGGTGGGGTATGGCGATTGCCCTGGCCCCCAGCCGCACGCCATTGTAGTAGCAGATATACCACATAGAGTGCGGTATATCCCGCAGAGAACCACTTGATGGCCGTCATCGCTTCCTGGGGCAGGGTGAAGGCGGCCAGGCTCACGGCCAGCAGCCCGATCTGCCAGTACAGGTCCAGCTTGGCCTGCCGGGTGATGAGCAGCGTGTAGCCCAGCGGGCTGGCAAAGAAGCGGATGAACAGCAGCGGCGCGAAGACCTGGGCGATCTCGCCGGCGGCGCGGAAGTTCTCGCCAAAGACCAGGGCAAACAGCGGCGGCCCCCAGAACAGCAGCACGGCCGACGGGAAGATGCCCAGGAAGGCCAGCAGCCGCAGGGTCTGCTTGTAGGCGGCCCGGCACTGGCCGGTGCGGTTGAATTCCTCGGCGGCCTTGTTCTTGAAGACGTCCTGGGCCGAGTTGGAGATGATGGACATGGGCGCCGAGATGGTGCGCCATGCCGTGCCCAGCAGGCCGGCGGCGTGCTCGCCGAAGCGGGTGCCGGTGAGCAGCAGCGGGATCTGCTGGGCCACCGTGTTGATGAGGGCGGCGGGCAGGGCGATCATCGGCGTCTTGCCGTGGGTGCGCATCAGCTCGCCGTAGGTCTGGCAGGGCTTGTGGCGGCCGCTTGGATCGGGCAGGTCGTGTGCCAGCAGGAATTCCTTCAGGCCCAGCCAGGCGGCCCAGCTGCCCATGCTGGTACCGATGACGAAGCCCAGCATCAGCATCATGCCGTTGGGCCAGAACAGGACCAGCACCACCTGCAGCAGCGCCGTGAGGCCGGCCGAGGTGATGCGGATGCGGTTGACCACGCCAAAGGCGCCGGAGGTGACGGCCATGGCCAGCCACAGCGTCTGCATGGCCAGCGCCCAGGTGCCCAGCCCCACCAGGACCGAGGCCGAGAGGGGCCAGCCGGGCAGGCGCTGCTCGATGAAGCCGTGTGCCATCACCGCCACCAGTGACAGCAGCAGGCCCACGCCGATGCTGCTGAACAGCCCGATGCGGAAGGCCTTGCGCCGGTCGCTGGCCAGCGGCAGTGCCACCAGCAGGATTTCCATGCGGGCCGTGGCCGGCACGATGGCGATGTAGATGACGGCCTGCCAGATGGCATAGACCCCCAGCGCCTCGACGCTGACCAGACGGGCCAGCAGCAGCATGACCAGCAGCGGGATGGCCTGGGCGGCCGCGCTGCCGGTCAGCACCTTCAGGACGGTGCGGATGTAGGAGGATTGGCGCGGTGCGGCCGGCGGAGTGGCCGGCGCGGTGGGCGCCGGGGACGCGGAACGGTTGTCCGCGTCCGGGGCGGAGCTGGGGATGGACTCGCTCACGGCAGGATCAGAGCGTGCTTTCGACGGCGGCTACCAGGTGATCGATGATCTGGGCCTGCAGGGCGTGGTCGATGTCCGGGTACATGGGCAGGCTCAGCACTTCGTCGGCAGCCTTCTCGGCGTGCGGGAAGCTCTGGGCGGCCAGCGGGGTGTTGGCATAGACCGGCTGCTTGTGCAGGCACATGGGGTAGTGCACGGCGGTGGGCACGCCATTGGCCTTGAGCACCTCGATGACCTTCGCACGGTTGGGCACGCGCACGGTGTACTGGGCGTAGACGCTGGTGTTGCCCTCGGCCACCGTCACGGGGCGGATCTGCGGGTGGGCGGCGCTGGCGACCAGACGGGCATAGCGGGCGCCGGCATCGGCGCGCAGCTTGACGTCCTCATCGAAGTGCTCGAGCTTGACCAGCAGCACGGCGGCCTGCAGGGTGTCCAGTCGTCCGTTGATGCCGACGGCCGAGTGCACGTAGCGCTGCGACTGGCCATGCAGGCGGATCTGGGAGATCTTGCGGCCCAGCTCGTCGTCGTTGGTGAAGCAGGCACCGCCGTCCCCGTAGCAGCCCAGCGGCTTGCTGGGGAAGAAGCTGGTGCAGCCGATGGTGGACAGGCCGCCCGAGCGCTTGCCGTGACGGGTGGCGCCAAAGCTCTGGGCGCCGTCCTCGATGACCGGCAGGCCATGGCGGGCGGCAATGGCGTTGATGGCTTCCATGTCGGCGCACTGGCCGTACAGGCTGACCGGGATGATGGCGCGGGTGCGCGGCGTGATGGCCGCTTCCAGCAGGTTGGCGTCCAGGTTGCAGGTGTCGGGATCGATGTCGACGAAGACCGGCGTGGCGCCCAGCAGGCTGACGGTCTCGGCCGTGGCGATGAATGTGAACGGGGTGGTGATGACCTCGTCGCCGGGGCCGATGCCCAGGGCCATCATGGCCACCTGCAGCGCCGTGGTGCCGTCACTGATGCCGACGGCATGGCGCACGCCCACGTATTCGGCCAGGCGCTTCTCCAGCTCGGCCACTTCCGGTCCCATGATGTACTGGCCATGGTTGAGCACGGCATGGATGCGCTCATCGATGGCGGGTTTCAGGCGGCGGTACTGTTGCTTGAGGTCGATGAAGTCGATGTTTTGCAGGGGGGCGAGCATGATGGCTTCTTCTTTCGGCTTGGGCTGGCGCCTTACTGGCGCCCAGGGGCGGTTCCGGGCTTGCGGCGCGGCACCGTCGTGACAGGTTGCGGATCAGGCCTCGGGCTCGATGGGCTCGCAGGCGTGTGGTGTGATGGTATAGCCAGTGTGACAGTCAGGACAGTGAACAATGGCACTGTCCTGGCCGTGGGACAGGTCGGGCAGCTTGACGCCGCACTGACAGACCCAGCCGGTGCGGCGTGCGGGCACGCCGACCATCAGGGCATGGTCGGGCACGTTGCGCGAGACCACGGCGCCGGCGGCGATGAAGGCGTAGCGGCCGATGGTGGTGCCACAGACCACGGTGGCGTTGGCGCCGATGCTGGCACCCTTGCGCACCAGGGTGTTGCGGTACTCGTGCTTGCGCGAGACGTGGGCGCGCGGGTTGAGCACGTTGGTGAAGACCATGCTGGGGCCGCAGAACACGTCGTCTTCCAAGGTGACGTTGTCGTAGATGGAGACGTTGTTCTGCACCCGGACGTTGTTGCCCAGAACGACACGGTTACTGATGTAGACGTTCTGGCCCAGCGAACATCGCTCGCCCAGCACGGCGCCGCCGCTGACGTGAGTCCAGTGCCAGACCTTCGTTCCTTCACCGATCTGCGCACCTTCGTCGACAACGGCGCTGGGGTGGATGCTGGTGGAAGTTTGGGGCTTTTCCATGTGCTTGGCCTGATGTCGATGGTGGGGGCCTTCGTTACATCTACGGAGAATGATAGCGGTGGCCGCCATTCACCGGAAGGCAGGAACGAGCACAGGTGAGGAATTGGACACTGAGTCGGCACATTGTGCGTATCTCTTGTGTCTTAACATGACGAAAAGCTTCAGACCTTTGTGAATGTAGGTATTTGGCCGTGGGGTATCCGGGACGCTGATAAAATCCCCGACGCCGCTGGCACATACCTTAACCTGATTCATTTGGCGATACAGTCTTGAAGCGTGCTCTTCTCATTGGTGCAATGGCCGAATCCCTGATCGAGTTTCGCGCCGATCTCATCCGGGACCTGGTGGCCAGGGGCTACAAGGTGACGGGCGCTGCCGCCGCGCCGCTCACGCCTGAAGTGCTGGACCAGATCCATGCGCTGGGGGCCGATTTCGTGCCGCTGCCGCTGCACCGTACGGGCATCAATCCGCTGCGTGACATGGTCACGATGCTGGCCATCCGCAAGCTGCTGCGGCGGGTCCGCCCCAACGTGCTGATCTGCTACACCATCAAGCCGGTGGTCTATGGCGGGCTGGCCGTGCGCACGGCGGGTGTACGGCACCTGCGCTTCGTGCCGATGATCACCGGGCTGGGTTTTGCCTTTCATGGCGGCAGCGCCAAGCGCAATGCGCTGAAGGGGCTGGCCTCGCAGCTGTATCGCCAGGCCATGGTGCCGGTGCACAATGCCATCTTCCAGAATCCGGACGATCGGGCGCTCTTCGTGAAAAAGGGCCTTGTGCCCATGCGGAAGACCCGCATCGTCAATGGCTCGGGCGTGAACCTGACGCAGTTTGCGCGGGTGCCGCTCCCGCCGGGACCGGAGGTGACCTTCCTGCTGGCCGCCCGCCTGCTGAAGGCCAAGGGCATCCGCGAGTACGTGGAAGCGGCCACCCAGGTGAAGCAGAAGTACCCGAATGCGCGCTTCATCATCATCGGCTACAAGGACTCGTCGCCCGATGCCATCCCCGAGTCGATGATCGAGAGCTGGGCCACGTCCGACGTGATCAGCTACGAGGGTGGGGTGAAGGATGTGCGTCCCTTCGTGACGCGTGCCAGCGTCTGCGTGCTGCCGTCGTATTCCGAGGGGCTGCCGCGTACCGTGCTGGAGGCCCTGGCCATGGGCCGGCCCGTCATCACCACCGATGTGCCGGGTTGCCGCGAGACGGTGACGCAGGACGTGAACGGCTGCCTGATTCCGGCGCGCAATGTGCCGGCCCTGGTGGCTGCCATGGAACGTTATCTGACCGAGCCGGGGCTGATGGAGCGCCACGGCGAAGCCAGCTACCAGCTGGCACTTGAAAAATTTGACGTCAGAAAAGTGAACGTCGATATTCTTGCCGCTACAGAGTAACTCCGGTCACGTTCTCTGATTTTATCTGGCGCCCGTCCGATTCTGGTGGTTGAATCGGGGGTTTGCCATTTCCCCTCAGTGAGGAACAGCCAGATGGCTGCTCAGAATAACGCCAGATCGGCATGGCTGCCGATCTGTTTCCGTTGGTCCTTCGTCATATTGCTGTTCCTGACGATGGTCGTGCCCAACTCCATCAAGCCGGTGTCGGTGAGCTTTCTGGCGCTTACCGCTGCGCTGGGCTGGCCGCTGACCAATTTCTCGCCCGCCTTCATGCGGGTGGTCTGGATGCACGGGGCCTCGTCGGCCGTCACGCTGCTGTATCTGGTGGTGGGGCTGGTCAACGGCGCCAGCAATGAGGCGCTGCTGCAGACGCTTTTCATCTACATCGTGTCGCCCGCGCTCTGGATCCTGGTGGCCGGCGGCGTGCTGGCCACCTTCGAGAGCGACTCGCTCGAGAGGATGATGGAGAACAACGCCATCTTCGGCGCGGCCAGCGTGGGCCTGTTCTTCTATCTGTTCCTGAACGGCGGCCCCGAGGCGGTCAGCTTCTTCATCGAGCCCGAGAACGCCAACGTCAACCTGGTTGACGGCTATTCGGGCGCCACGATGCACGTCTATGGCACGCTGCTCTTCATGTCCAGCGCGATGTTTGCCATGCTGGCCGTCGGCGAGATGGGTACCAAGCTGCTGATCACGCTGGGCATCCTGGTGGTGGTGGCGGTCACCTCCGGCCGTTCGGCCCTCATGCTGTCGGTGCCCGTGGGGCTGGTGCTGGGGGCGCTGCTGCGTCCCGGCATCCACGGCCAGCGCGCCGGCACCATTGCCTGGGCGCTGGGCAAGCAGGTGGGCATTGCCGTGCTGGCGGGTATCGTCTTCATCATCCTGCTCAGCAGCTTCACCGAGGTGGATGTGCTCTACATCATTGGCGGTTTCTGGGAAGAGCTGTCCGGCGGTGGCGGCTCCGAACGTACCAACCAGGCCAATGCGCTGTTCGATGGCATCATCTCCACCTTCGGCATTGGTGCCGGGCACGGCATCGGGGTCAATTACATCCGTAGCGAGATGTATCCCTGGCGTTATGAGATCGTGCTGCTGGCAACCATCTATCGCGTCGGTTTTGCGGGTGCGCTTGTCTATGCCTGGCCGTTCATCCGCTATGGCTGGGGCGTCTTCGAGACCTGGAAGCACAAGCGGCTGACCAATTTCGATGTCTTTCTGTTTGCAGGTTGTGCCAGTGCGTTCATCGCTGCCGCCACCAACCCGTACATCGAGGCCTACACTTTCCACTGGATGTATGTGCTTCCGGTGACGATCTTCCTGGTGCGCCATCCGGGCACGTCGATGTTTGACGCACGGGTGCGGCGCCGTGGCTCGCGCGTGGTGCGCGGCCCGATGCCGGCTCCCGTCATGCCGGGTGCCATGGCGCCACGGCAGGGCGTGGCCGCCGGTCAGCGCGGGATGCAGCAGTACCCCGCCGGCCAGCGCGGCGCGCAGCAGTATCCGGCGGGCCAGCGTGGCATGCAGCAGTATCCCGCCGGCCAGCGTGCGAAGCAGCAGTACCCGGCGGTGCAGCGACCGGTGCAGCAATACCCGGCCGGCCAGCGCCCGATGGGACAGTACCCGGCCGGCCAACGGCCCGCCGGTCAGCGGGCTTCCGGCCAGCAGGCCATGGGCCCGCGCCCCGTGCGGGGCAACCCGGGGCGGCTGCGCTGAGGGCCTTGCGGCAGGCGCTGTGCCCAGCATGATCCGGCACGGCAGCCTTGTGCGGACGTTCCTGCAGCCTTGCGGGACGCCCGGGCTCCGGGGAAGGTCGACCGATCTGGCGGGCGGGCCGTTGCTCGATGAGTGGGCGGATCGATCACCGTGAACCTCGGAGGAAAAATGAGAAGGGAGTTTCTGAAGACGCTGGGGGCCGGTGCCGCCACGTTCCTGATGGCCCAGCAGCTGCGGGCCGCCACGCCCACGGGGCCCGGTCGCCTGGATCGGGTTGTCTCGCCGCTGGAGTACGGGGCAAAGGCCAACGGACGCGATGACGACACGCTGGCGGTGATCCGCGCTGCCCAGGCTGCCGCGCGGCAGGGCATCTGGCTGGTCTTCCCGGCCGGAGAATACGTCATTACCGACCAGGTGAGCTTCTCGGGCGCCATGGCGGGGGTCAAGGGTGAGAAGGGCAGCCTTATCCGCTTGCAGAGCAGCTCGAAACGGGCGGGCTTTCTGGTGCGGGAGCTGTCCGAGCGGGATCCGATCAAGGATCCTTTCCTGGTGTCCGGCCTGTCCATCGAGTGCCAGGTGACCTACCCGGACCAGGCGGCCGCCATCTACCTGATCGACACCCAGGGCGTGCATGTGGTGGACAACCGGATCCGCCATGTGCAGGTGGGGCACGGCATCTATGTGCGGGGCATGAGCAACGGCATCAACAGCACGCGTGCCGTGGCCTACAACGTGTTTCGCAACAACGTCATCGAGGTGGAGCCTCTGCCCGACCACGACTGCTTCGGCATCGAGATCGAGGCCGAGCGGTTGCTGCCGGCGGGGGAAAGTTCCCCGCGCGAGAGCTGGCTGCGGCGCTTCGTGCTGCCGGACATTCCGGTGCCGGCACACGACAACCTGCTGGAGGGCAACCAGATCAGCGGTGCCTACTACGGCATTTCGTTCCTGGGCGTGCGACGCAGCCTGGTGCAGGACAACAAGCTGCAGGGCCAGATCCGCTGCATGTCGATCCAGCACCAGTCGCACTACAACGTCATTACCGGCAACGAGCTGACGGATTCGCTGTCCTCGTCCATCCATCTGGCCTACGGCTCATCGTTCAACACGGTCAGCTACAACCGCATCCGCAACAACCGGGCGCGGGGCGAGGGGCTGCTGCAGGCCTATGTGGGGGCGTCGAAGAACGACTTCTACATGAACGAGGTGGAAGTGGGCAGCGAGGGGCTGCCCAAGTACATGATCTACTGCGCGGTGGTGGCCAACGAGAACTCCTTCTGGGGCAACCGGCTGTCCGGGCCGGCAGGCCGCGCCTACATTGCGGTGGAGTCGGCCTTCAACAGCAAGTTGCGGCGCAAGAGTCACCGGGGCTATGGGCTGCGCGGGGCTGACGACCATTTCACCGATCGCGGCATGTACGGCGTGCGCATCGTGGGCAACGAGATCCGGGCCACGTCGATGAACGTGCCGGTGTACGTGCTGGCTCAGGTGGGCGACGACCGGGGGCAGTATCCGCTGCTGATGTGCGAGCTGTCCGGCAATCAGGTGCAATGGACCGGCCGGGGGCCGCTGCTGGAGTTGTCGGAAAGTCAGGCGGGGCTGCTGCGGCAGCTCAAGCTGGTGGGCAACGAGTTTGCGCCGGTGCCGCGTCGTGACCAGCTGGTGCTGCCCCGGGGGGGCAAGCACTTCAGCGAGATGGTGGACCGCGCCATCATCCCGCAGATCGAAGGGATCTGAACGTCCCCAGGGGGCCGGGGCGGCGTGCCCCGGCATGCGGCGTCAGGTGGCCGCGGAGACCGGTGTGCTGGCCGGCCGGCGCGAGACCCAGGCCAGCGCCACGGCGTCGAAGATGGCGCGTGCCACCCAGCAGATGGCGGCGCCCTGCAGGCCGAAGAAGCGGGCTGACAGGTACAGGGCCGGAATGTAGGCGGCCAGTTCAATGAGCTGGATGGTGGCGCAGGCGCGCACCCGGCTCTGGGCGTGCAGGTACGACGTGTAGATGACCGAGACGGTGTAGAAGAAGGCGCCCAGGCAGATGATGCGGCCCAGGGTGGCCGATTCCGGCCCGACCTTGTTGCCCATCCAGAAGTCCAGGATGAGCGGGAAACCCAGGCAGAGCACCACGTACATGGCGGCCGAGATGAGCAGCAGCCGGTTGCGCCACAGCACGAACACCTTGCGGCCCTCGGCGGCGTTCTGCTGCAGTTTGGCCGTGAGCATCGGGAACATCACGTTGGTGATGGCCGAGGCGATCATGGTGCTCTGCAGGATGATCTCGTTGGGGATGTAATAGGCCGTCACGGCCGCAGCCGAAATGGCCGAGGCGATGATGAAGCGGTCGGACTGCATCAGCAGCGGGTGGGCGATGTTGCTGACGGTCATCCACTTGCCGAAGCGGTTGAGCTGCGTGCGGATGGCACGGCGCTGGGCCGGTGGCGTGCTGATGGGCAGGTTGCCGCCCAGCTGGCCGCGCAGGGTGTGCATCTTGCCACGCACGCTGCCCCACAGCATGATGAGGCCAATGGCACGGCTGACCAGGATGGCGGCCACCAGTGGCACCAGCGAGCTGCTGTAGAACGACACCAGCAGCGGTGCGACGAAGTTGGCCACGCCCAGGTACATGCGCACCACGCTGGGCACGCGGAAGTCTTCGAAGGCTTCGATGATGCCGCGGTAGAGTGCGCTGAGCACCTGCACGGGCAGCGTGAAGATCAGGATGATGGTGGCGTACTTGAGTTCGGCCGGCCCGATGTTCTGGTATTTGATGAGGCTTTCGACATCGAAGGCCACGGCCACCAGAAACAGTGCCACACCGATGGCACTGTAGGTGATGGACAGCCGCCAGGCCACGTCGATGGCCGGGGGAATCTGCGCCAGATCCTGCTTGCCGCGCAGGGCGGAGACATACTGCGTGGTGGCCCGTCCGATGCCGAGGTCCAGGGCCGAGGCGTAGCTGAGCAGCGTCCAGGCCAGGGCGATCATCCCGAAGCGTTCGTTGTCGATGCGCGAGAGCAGCAGCGGGATGAAGAAGAACGCCGCCAGCGGCGTGGAGAACAGGCCGGCCAGCGACCACAGGATATTGGAACGGTACATTCAGGTGTCAGTCAGGGCTGTACTGCCGCCCGATGCAGCCGGCGCAGTGGGAAACTGCAGACCCGATACGGACGGCAGGGTGCAGGGGAGTCAGGGCTGCGCTGCTTCCCGCAGCAGCTGGACCAGGCGCGGGCCGACGGCTGCGATGCTGTAGCGGTTCTCGGCATCCTCGCGGCCCCGGTGACCCAGACGCACCCGCAGCTCGGGCGAGGCGATGAGGGTTTCGAGGCTTTCGGCCCAGGTGTCGGTGCTGGTGGCCAGAAAGCCGTTTTCACCGGGGATGACGATGTCCCTGTTCATGCCCACCGCACTGCCGATGACCGGCAGTCCGGCCGCCATGTACTGGATGAGCTTGAAACCGCACTTGCCATTTTCCCAGAGATTGTCTTCGAGTGGCATGATGCCGACGTGCGAGCGGGACAGTTCGCCGGCCTCGGTACTGCTCGACCAGGGAATGTGGGTGCTTTTCACGGTGGGCCACTGCCGGGCATCGCCGCCGATGACGTCGAGCTGGATGGGATACTGGGCAGCCACGCGTTCGAAGGCTTCGCGCACGATTTCCAGATACTTGGAGGTGGTGGGCGAACCGATCCAGATGACACGCAGCGGCCGGCTGTCCGTGATGACGGGCTGCTCGGGCTCGGGCTGCTGACGGTACTTCTCGAAGTCGATGGTGGGGGGCTGCACCTCCACCCAGGGGGCGCCGGCGCGGCGTGCCCGCTCGCCCAGATAGCCGTTGCCGCACAGCACGAGACGCGAGCCGGCCATGAGCCGGTCGATCTTGTCGCCCATCAGGCCGCGGACCAGGATGTTGTCGGACTGGTCGTAGTTGTGGAAGATGGCGTCGTCGAAATCGAGCATGTAGGGCACCCCCCGCCGCAGCAGCCATTTTTCGAGGCCGTAGGGCAGGTAGGGCAGCAGCTCCTTCTCGATCCAGAGCAGGTCGAAGCGTCCCTTGCGCGTGATGGAGCGCATGCTGAAGATGCGGTTCAGCAGCGCCCGGATGCGCAGGCCTGTGGTGTTTTCGCCGTGGTACAGGCTTTCCAGATAATCGTTGCCGAACAGCGGGAAGTGCTCGGTTTCGATGCCGGCAGCGTGCAGGGTGGGCAGGTATTGCAGGGTACGGACCCGTGAGGAAGCTCCCTTGGAGTCGTAGCGGGTCAGCAGGGCAATTCTAGGCATGGGCGTGCGGCAGAGAAGACGGGCAACCAACGGGCGTACCCGTGAGCGATGCGCGGAGGGACGATCCAGAGCGGGAGCCGCCGGTGGCGCGCTCCGGTAGACCAAGGGGCGTTAAATAGTAGCAGGGCGACACGCGTACAGGTTTGCAAGGGTGTAGCGAGTTGGCGCTTCAAGATTCAATCCTGAAACATATCCACAGAAAATGCCCGACAGGGCACGGTCTGTGGAGGCTGTGAAGGCCATTGCGGGCTGACGGGCCGGAATGAGCCGTCGCCTGGGCAGGTGCCGGCCAGGCAGGCGCATGGGTAGAAGTACCGGCAGAAGTACAGGAGGAGGTATGGGCAGGGGGGCTGTGGGCAGGCAAAAAAAACGCTCCCGGAAGGGAGCGCGGAGCCGGCGGGATGCCGGCGGATGGGGGCTGTCTGCCGGGCCACCGGCAGGTGGATGCCGGTGGTGGCGAAGCCGGGGGAGGCCGCCACGCGGGCGGGCCTCCTGCCGGGATCAGCCCTTGTGGCCGGCGCCGTAGTAGCCCTGGCCGTACGACTCGCCGTAGGCCGAGTATTCGCCGTAGTAACGGCCGGCCTTTTCGAAGTCGTGGCTGTTGAGGATGACGCCCAGGATGCGGACATTGGCAGCGGCCAGACGGTCCAGACCACGGCGAACCATCGGCACCAGCGTGGAGCCGGCCTTGACCACGTAGATGAGGCCGGTGGCCTGGGCACCGATCGGCAGCGCGTCGGACACCAGCTCGAGCGGCGGGGTGTCGATGACGATCAGTTCGAAGTGCTCTTTCAGGCGTTCGATGGTGTCGGCAAAGCCCGGGCTCATGACCAGGTCATGGGCGTTGCGGGCCTTGGTACCGGCCACCAGCACCGAGATGCCCAGGTCAGGCAGCGGCAGCACGCAGTTCTCGATGGGCGCGCCATGCAGCAGGTCGGACAGGCCACGGGTGTTCTCGGGCACGTTCAGCATGCGGCGGATGGCGGGCTTGCGCATGTCGCAGTCGATCAGCAGCGTGCGCTTGGTACGGCCCTGCTCGATGGCGAAGGAGGCCGCCATGGTGGACTTGCCCTCGGCCGGCAGCGTGGAGGTGAAGGCGATCACCGGACGCTCGACGCCGATCATGGACAGGCGAACCCCGGTAAGGGCCGACCGCACCGACTCGGAGTACAGGTGCTGGGGTTCCATGTGCTGCAGCATGGGCAGCTTCTTGGCCTCGTCGCCCTGCAGCTTGGGCACGGCCACCAGCAGCGGTGCGCCCAGTTTTTCGTGGACTTCGTCGCTGGAGCGGATGACGGCGTTCTTCTGTTCGCGGCTGATGGCCAGCATGGCGCCCAGCAGCGTGCCCATCAGGGCAGCCAGCAGGATGATCTGCGGCTTGGGCGGCTTGGCGGCCAGCAGCGGCGGCACGGCCGGATCGACCACGCGGGCAATGGGGTTCTGGAAGTCGGCGGTGGCGTCGGTCTCCTTCACCTTGGCCAGGAAGGTCTGGTAGATCTGCTGGTTGGTGGCAACTTCACGCTGCAGCACGTTCAGCTTGCCTTCCTTGCGGTTGATCTCCTGGATGTTGCCCTTGGAGGCAGCCACTTCCTTCTCGAGTGCCAGTTCGGACTGGCGGGCCACTTCGTAGGCCTTCGAGATACTGGCAATGACCGACTCGGACTGGCGGCGCAGGCTGGCGCGGGCCTGGTTCAGCTCGGCCTGGGCGGCCTGGTAGGCCGGGTGGGAGGTACCCAGCGAGCCGGCTACTTCGGCCATGCGTTTCTCGGCGTTGGCCTCGGCGGCGCGGGCTGCCACGACGGCCGGGTTGTTGAACACCTCGGGTACGTCATAGCGGTTGCGCGAACCCTTCTGCACCTGGTGGTACACCTGCTCCAGACGCTGCCGCTCGACACGGGCGGCGATCAGGCGGTCGGAGGAGGAGTCGAGCTGGCGCTCGTTGCCACCCAGCGAGGAGGTGGGCGTGGAGACCAGGCCGATCTCTTCACGATAGGCCTGCAGGTTGGCCTCGGCGTTTTCCAGGTCGGTACGCAGCTGGTTCAGGCGGTCGTTCAGCCAGCGGCTGGCCGTCTGCTGCATGTCGAAACGGGCGTCCAGATCGGCCGTGATGTAGGACTCGGCCGTCTGGTTGGCGATTTTTGCGGCCAGTACCGGATCGGGTGACTCGAAGCGGATTTCGACCAGCTGGCTGTTCTTGATGGGCGAGATGTCCAGGCCGGCCTTGTAGCGGATGAGGACCTGCTCCTCCAGGGCTTCCTGGGAGAGTTCCTTCGGCTTGTCTGCACCGTCTTCACCGCCGGCGTTCTCGTCCTTCTGCTCGGCGTCCAGTTCGGGGTTGAAGAGCGGGTTGTTCTCGAGGCCCAGTGCCTTGATGACGCGGATGCCGACCTCGCGCGAACGCATGAACTCGGCCTGCGTCTGGAAGAACTCGCGGCTGCCGGCCGGCACACCGTAGATTTCCTCGAGCGGCACGACGCTGCGCTTGGAGTTTTCGATGAGCAGGGTGGCACTGGCCTGGTAGATGGGCGTCATGAGGTTGACGGCCACGGTGGCCAGCAGGGTGACGGCTGCTGCCGTACCGAGCACCAGCCACTTGCGCTCGCGGACGATGCTCAGGTATGTGCTGAACGTGGGAGCGGGTGTGCGGGTGAGGGTTGTTCCCGGACGGGGGGGCATGCCAGGCGGTTCGGCCATGGGCATGTCGTCGGGAAACGGATTGGACATGTTCATATGAGTGGGTTGCCGCGGTTCTTCTGAAACGTTGGGAAGGCAGCCGTCAGGCGGTAACTGCAGGCTGTCGGGACGGTCTGGCTGGGTGCAGCCTGTTCAGACCGCCCGTGTGCATGACCGGGGCGGGGCCATGGACGGCCACGGTGCGTTCCGATGTGTGTGCAGGCCGCGCAGCCCGGCCAGACCCGCCAAGGCTGGTGGGTCATCATAGGGCGCGCGCCAGCTTTCTGCCAGCAGAGAATTATGCCGTTAATGACAAAAGTCTGTTGGACGCCTGCAGAGGCTGCAGGGTCTTGGGATGCGCCGCAAAAATCCTGCGGCACACTTTGGCGCCCATACTAGGGCCAGGGCCGTTCCGGCGACGGCAGCCAAAGCGGCCGTGACATTGTGAATGGGCGGGCTGTTTCACGAAATGACGGCCAGCTTGACATCTGTGGTATTTTCTCGGGTAATTTAACGCTGTTTGACGAGCGCGAGATTTTCTGTCTTTTTCTCGGCCCGAGCCACTCTTTGAAACCTATGTGTAACGGAAGCAGCCCTTCCGGTTGGCGGGTCCGGCATTTCTATGTAACCTGCCGACACACACCTTCCCGGCGTACGGCCCTTTGCGGGGGAAGAAGCCATTCCCGGCGTCGCAGAGCCATGGTCTCCCCGGCCCTGCGCAGACGAGGGAGCGTCGGGAGACACGGCCTGCTGGCAACTATGGTGTATTGCCATGGCAACGGAATGTCGTGGAAGTGTGCATTTCTTGGTTCATGAATCGTTGCGGGTTGGCTATGCTTGGCATCGATGCAGGTGCCGGGCTGGCCCGGGTGTCAGTTCCACTGGCCCCGGATAAGCAGTCTCCCGTATCCGGGGGCTGGTTCGGTCCGGAATTGTTGGCAATGGTCTGTGGGCTCTCGCTGCTGATCGTGTTCTTTTGCAGCAGAATGCCGAGTGTTCGTGAAGGAGTATTCCCTTGGTCTCAAGCAATGTAAAAATCCCGGAAAACCGCAAAATCCGCTTTGCACTGGTGGGTTGTGGCCGGATTTCCGCCAACCATTTTGGCGCACTGGAAAAGCACGCCGACCAGGCCGAGCTGGTGGATGTCTGCGACATCGACCCGGAAGCCCTGCAGAAGGCGGTCGACCGTACCGGTGCCCGGGGGCACGCTTCCCTGACGGACATGCTGAAGGAAACCACGGCCGACATCGTGGTGCTGACCACGCCGTCGGGTCTGCACGCGGAGCAGGCCATCGAGGTGGCCCGCAGCGGCCGGCACGTCATCAGCGAAAAGCCCATGGCCACCCGCTGGAAGGACGGCCTGGCCATGCACGCGGCCTGCCAGAAGGCCGGTGTGTACCTGTTCGTGGTGAAGCAGAACCGCAAGAATGCCACGCTGCAGGCGCTGCGCAAGGCCATTCGCCAGAACCGCTTCGGCAAGATCTACATGGCCGTGATCAACGTGTTCTGGACCCGGCCGCAGGAATATTATGATGCTGCCGCCTGGCGCGGCACCTGGGCGCTCGATGGTGGCGCCTTCATGAACCAGGCCAGCCACTATGTGGATCTGCTGGACTGGATGATCGGCCCGGTCGACCGGGTGCATGCCTACACAGCCACGCTGGCGCGCGACATCGAGGCCGAAGACACCGGCGTGATGAGCGTGCGCTGGAAGAACGGTGCGCTGGGCAGCATCAACGTCACCATGCTGACCTATCCGAAGAACATGGAAGGCAGCATCGTGGTGCTGGGCGAGAAGGGTACGGCCAAGGTGGGCGGCGTGGCGGTCAACCGCATCGACCACTGGGAGTTCGAGGACGAGCAGCCCGAGGACGAAGGCATCCGCAACGCCAGCTACGAAACGACTTCCGTGTATGGCTTTGGCCACCCGTTGTACTATCACAACGTGATCGAGACGCTGCGCGGCCGGGCCACGCCCGAAACCGATGGTTCGCAGGGTCTGCGTTCGCTGGCGCTGCTGTCGGCAGCCTACCGCTCGGCCTGGGAGGGCCGCGAGGTGGCCATCGACGAGTTCCGTCAGGACGCGGTGCAGTAACCCGCACAGGTGTCGGGTGCCGGGCAGGCACCTTCGCCGGGCGCCCGCCGGTGCCTGGCGGAAACTGGCCGCCGTGCCCAGCCGGTGCGGCGCAGCTGCCATCGAGACTGCCCGTGCATGTCCGTCCGACCGGCCCTTGGCCGGTTTTTGCATTTTGCGGCCATGGCTACCATATTGGAAGGATGGGCGCAGGAGGCTGCTGCAGCGGTATATTCCTGTGCCCGGGTTGATCCTGCACCGTGGGATCCGGCCGGAGCCGGTGCCGTGGCAGGCATGTGCAAGGCTGGGGTGCCGCCTGGTGCCGTGGTTTGATGCAGGTGTTCCGGCCGGGCATGACAGGCACCGGCATTCCGGCCGGGCGTGACAGGCACCAGGGCAGAGACTGTGTTGGTTGACGACAAGGGTGGGTTCGCGGTTGAAGAGGGCAAGTGATGATTGATCTGCATTGCCATTTGCTGCCGGGGGTGGATGACGGCGCACGTACCATGGAAGACGCGCTGACGCTCGCGGAGGCAGCGGTCGCGAACGGGGTGAAGGCGTCGGTGCTGACACCGCACGTCTATCCCGGCGTGTTCGACAACCGGCTGTCCACGCTGCGCCCGGTGTACGAGGAATACCGTGATGCGCTCGCGCGTGCCGGTATTGCGCTGGATGTGCATCTGGGTGGCGAGGTGCATCTGCACCCGGATGCCTTCGAGCTGCTGGAGGCCGACGACCTGCCGATGATCGGCGGGATGGACGGGCTGAAGGTGATGCTGCTGGAGTTTCCGGACGGCTCGATTCCGCCCGGCTCGGATGTGGCCTGCCGGATGTTTGCCGACCAGGGCATCCGCTGGCTGATTGCCCACCCCGAGCGCAACAAGGCGGTGATGCGCGACCCGACCATCATCAAGCCCTTCCTCGACATGGGCTGCATGCTGCAGCTGACGGCCGCGTCGGTAATCGGTGCGTTTGGCCGGGCGGCGGCGCAGACGGCCAATGTGCTGCTCACGCGCGGCTGGGCGCACGTGGTGGCCAGCGATGCGCACAATCTGGCGCACCGTCCGCCGCGGATGCACGAGGCCCGTGAGCACCTGATGCAGAATTACGGGATGGGGATGGCCTTCCGGCTGACGGAAGAGAACCCGGCCCGCATTCTGAATGGTCGCCGCATGTGGAGCGAGGCGATGCAGAGCAGCCATGCGCTGGTGCTGCCGCCCGATGGCCGTGATGTGATCGAGGTGTCGTCGGCTGCGCACGCCGAGGCGTACGGGGAGGCTGGCGATGCCGGTGCTGGTGCGGCCGGTGTGGTGGATGGCGCCGGTGCCGGTTCGGCCGGGGCGGCTGGGCACGCTGGCGCGTCAGGTCATGCGGCTTCTGCAGGGCAGGCGGGCGCTTCCGGTACTGGCGTGCTGCCCGGCTCGGTGGATGATCCGCTGACGCAGCCGGGGCCTGCCGTGTCGGCCGAGGCCGAACAGGCGGCCATGGCCTGGCTGCAGCAGCGGGGCGACCGCAAGGGCGGCAGCCACCGGCATGACGGTGACAGGCGCGACCAGGGCAGACGCGAGCAGGAACGGCGCGAACAGGAAGAAGAGGCGTTGCGGCGCGCGGATGTACGTGCGGAGCGCGAACGCGAGGAGAAGGAGCGCCTGCGCGCGGAAGATGGTCGCCGGCTGGCCGCAGTGCGCGAGCGCGAGGAAACCCGGCAGCGCGAGGAGGCCGAGCGGCAGCGGCTCGAGGCACAGCGCCAGCAGGAGCGCGAGCGTGCCGATGCCGAGCGGGCTGCAGCCGAGGCGCGTGCAGCGGAGATCCGCCGGGACGAGGAGGCCAGACTGCGCGCCGAGGTGCGCGAACAGGAAGAGGCACGGGTGCGTGCCGAGGTGCGGGAGGAAACGGCGGAGCGGGTGCGCGAGGAGTTTCTGGGGCACGAGGCCGAGCGCCTGCGCGAGGACATTCGCCTGCAGGAGTCCGACCGGCTGCGCGAGGCCTTCCTGGCCGAGAACGAGGAACGGTTGCGCGACGAGATCCGCCAGCGGGTGGTGCAGCGGCTGACCGAGGAAATTTCGCAGGAAGAGGAAGAGCGGCTGCGTGCCGAGATGGAAGCCCGCGCAGCGGCGCGGGCGAAGGAAGAAGAGCAGCGCCGCCAGCTGGAGGCCGAGCGTCTTGCCGAGGAAGAGGCGAAGCTGCAGGCTGCGCGGGCGGCGAAGGATCAGGAGGCCGAACGCCAGGCCGCAGCAGAGCGCGAGGCGCAGCAGCGCGCCGAACAGGCGGCGAAGGCGCGCGAGGAGGAACGCGAGCTGGAGGCGTCGCGCCAGCGCCAGCTCGAGCTGCAGCGCGAGGAAGAGGCCAGGGCCTACGAGGCGGCACGGCAGCGCGAGGCCTATCGCGAGCAGGAAGAGGAGCGCCTGCGGGCCGAGATCACGGCGAAGGAAGAGGCCCGGGTGCGCGAGGAGTTCCTCCAGCGCGACGAGCCGGCCCTGCGTGACCAGATCCGGGACGAGGCCGTGGTCCGGCTGCGCAACGAGTTCCGCGAGCACGAGGAAGCCCGCATCCGCGACGAGATCTGGCAGGAAGCCCAGCGCGAGCTGCGCGACCGGATCTGGCAGCAGGAAGGGCAGCGCATCCAGCAGGAGATCTGGCAGCAGGAGCAGACCCGGCTGCGCGAGCAGATCTGGCAGCAGGAAGGCAGCCGCATCCGTCAGGAGCTGTGGCAGCAGGAACAGGCACGCATGAAGGAAGAGGTCTGGCAGCAGGAAGAGGCCCGGCTGCGCGAGGCATTCTGGCAGCGGGATGCGCCGCAGTTGCGGGAGCAGCTCTGGCAGCAGGAAGAAGCCCGGCTGCGTGAAGCGTTCTGGAAGGAAGAGGCCCCCCGGATGCGCGAGCAGATCCGTCAGGAGGCACGCGAGGAAATGCGCGAGGAGCTGCGTGCGCACGGCCGCAGCCGCTGGGCGCCCCGCAACGACGGGAGTGCCGGAGCGGGCATGGGCGCCGGTATGGGCGTTCGTGCCGGTATGGGGGCGCGTTCTGGCATGGGCGCGCGTGCAGGTGTGGGAGCCGGCGCGGGTATGGGGGCTGGTGCGGGCTCAGGAGCTGGCGTGGGTATGGGCGCCGGTCCAGGTGCCGACACCAGTGGGCAGCCGGCGGTTCAGGCCCCGCCCGATGGGGACGACAGCGATGTGGGGGCTGCTCCGGATGCCAATGGTGACCCCTATGCACCGCGGCCTGCCTTCAGGCCGGGCGCCGGGGGCTGGCGCTCACGCTGGTAGGAACCGTCGGGGCCACACCGGCGCAACAGGGGGCGCGCCGGTGTGGGGGGGCCGTGCTCAGGCCGCCGAGGCGTGCTGCGTCTCGATGCGGCGCAGCCAGGCGGCCATGCCACGGATCAGGTGACGGCGGGCCTCGACGCGGGTGAAGACGTGGTCGGTGTGGGGCACCAGCTCCACGTCGAAGTGCGAGGCATGGCCCACCTTGCTGAAGATGTGGCGGTGGTGGTGCCGCATGTCCCAGTTACCCATCAGGGTGTTGGCGTAGATGAGCTTGATCTGGACGCCACGGCCGAGCAGGCTGCGCAGGTCTTCGGCAAAGTGCTGCGGCGTGGGGGCGGCGCGCACACCTTCCTCGGGGGCGGCCTGCGGCACGGGGGCGCTGTCGGCAGCCGGGTCGTGCCGGCGGGTGAAGCGGCTTTTCTGCAGGATGCGGATGACGCTGCGGCGCATGCCGTATTCGCGCAGCCGGCGCAGCGTGCGGAACATGTTGCTGAAGCGGTTGGGGAAGTAGTAGGGCTCCATCATGTAGAGGCCGACGATGCGCGAATCGTCGCGGGCCATCTGGAAGCCGGCATCGGCACCGGAGCACAGGCCGGCGATCAGGAAGCGGTCGGGCTCGTGCTTCGTGCGGGACAGCAGGGTCATGGCGTCTTCGATGGCGGCGCGGGTCTGCTCGTCGTGCGAGAGACGGCTGCTGGTGAAGCCGCTGTCGCCCAGGCCAGGCAGGTCGAAGCGGATGGCAGAGACCCCCTGGGCGGCCGCGGTGCGCGCTAGTTCGACGTTGAGCCGGTGCGGGCCGATGCGCGGCAGCATGCCGGCATTGAGCAGGATGAGTCCGGGCGGACGGCGCTGCGGTGCGCGGCCCGCCGCGGCGGGATGGGCGCTGGTGCGGCTGGCCTGGTGCAGGTGTGGGTGCGGTGGCGGCAGCTCGGCGCTGCCGGTCAGGGCCGCAGGCAGGGCGCTGTCGGGATGGTCGCCGGGCAAGGTGAGCGTGGCGATCAGGCGCGACTCGGGGCCGAAGCAGAGGGATTCTTCACGGTAGGGGAGGACGGAGGCGTTCACGTTCATGGCTCCTGCTGCGATGGCGACGGATGATGGCGGCCGGCGCAGATGTCGAGCAGGGCCCCGATGGCTTCGTCGGGCACCCACTGACTGTCGAGCGCCGTGTTGGATGTCCACTCGATGGCGCTGTCGAGCAGCACCTCGTGGAGGGGAATGTGGTGCTTCTGGCAGTGGTCCAGAAAGGCCTGGCGGCCGGGCAGGCTGGCGGTGCCCACCAGATGGAGCGGGATGCGCGTATCGGCGGGCAGGGCACCGGGCCGGATGGCCGCGATGTGCCGGCGGATGCGGTGCGTGATCAGAAAGCCCAGGGCTTCGCTGGTGACATTGCTCTGGCGGGTCCAGAATTCGTTCATGCGCTGCAGATGGGCCAGGTAGGTGGGGCCGTCCAGCACCGGATCCCACAGCAGGATGCGCTGGGGCTGCGGCAGGTCGGTGAGCAGCAGGGCGGCCTGCAGGGCCAGCGTGGCACCCAGCCGCAGGCCCACCCAGATGGTCTGGCTGGCACCGGAGAGCTGGCGCAGGGTGACATCGGCAAGGTGGATGTCCTGGCGCCAGCGGGTGAGGTGGCCGGCGCCGTCCTCACCGGGCGAGTCGCCGGTCCCGAAGTAGTCGAAGCGCAGTGAGGGAATGCCCTGCCGGCCCAGCCGTTCGGCGAGCACGCGCAGCGAGCGCTGGGCCCGGATGGCTTCCTGTCCGAACGGATTGCAGATGAGGACAGCCGTACCGGTTCCGGTGCTGTCACTGGCCGGCTGGTAGATGCCGGCCAGGGCGTCGGCGTCACGGCCGATGCGCACGGGCTGGATGAAGGGCAGACGCTGGCGCGCGCCCCGGGGGCTGCGGCCTTCGGTGGGGGATGTCGGTACGTGGGTGGGCGGGCTGTCCGTTGGGTTCATCAATTACACGGGTTGAAACAGGGGTGAGTCGACGATCACATCCAGGATGCGTTCGGCCGCGCGTCCGTCCCACAGCAGCGGACGTTTGCCGGAGGCTGGCTGCGCCAGGGCCGTGCGGGCCACGTCGAGGATGCGGGCGGGATTGGTGCCGGCGAGGATGTTGGTGCCATCGGTGATGGTCACCGGGCGTTCGGTGCTGTCACGCAGCGTGACGCAGCGCACGCCCACGGCACTGGATTCTTCCTGCAGGCCGCCGCTGTCGGTGAGGATGATCTCGGCGTCCTTCCAGAGACACAGGAACTCCATGTACGACAGCGGGGTCGTGGTGTGGATGTTGGGGCCGAGATCGATGCCGAAGCGGGAGAGGTTGCTGCGGGTGCGCGGATGGACCGGAAAGACCAGCGGCAGGTCGCTGGCGAGTGTTCGCAGGGTGTCCACGAGGCCGGCGAGCTGTTCGGGGTGATCGACGTTGGAGGGACGGTGCAGGGTGACGACACCATAGGGGCGGTCGCCCAGCCCGGCCCGCAGGGCGGCACCCCGGCCACCGGCGGCGGGATCGGCGCGCAGGCGCCCGATCTGGTGAAAGAGGTTGTCGATCATCACGTTGCCGACGAAGTGGATGCGGCTGGCGGGGTGGCCCTCGCGCAGCAGCGCCTCCTGGCCGGACGGCTCGGTGACGAAGAAGAGGTCGGTGATGGCGTCGGTGGCCAGACGGTTGATCTCTTCGGGCATGTTCCGGTCGCCGCTGCGCAGGCCGGCCTCGACGTGGATGAGCGGCAGGTGCAGCTTCTTGGCGCTGACGGCGGCCGCCAGCGTGGAGTTGACATCCCCCACTACCAGTACGCCCTGGGCGGGGTGCTGCTGCAGCTCCGCTTCCATGGCCACCATGACGCGCGCCGTGACCTCGGCCTGGCTGCGGCCGGCGCCTTCCAGGCGCACGTCGGGCTCGGGAATGCCCAGCTCGTCGAAGAACACCCGGTTCATGGTGGGGTCACTGTGCTGGCCGGTGTCGACCAGCCGGTGGCGCACCCTGTCCGTCCGCTTCCGGAAGGCCCGGATCAGCGGAGCGATTTTCATGAAGTTGGGCCGGGCGCCGGCAACCAGCGTGATGGTGGTGGGGGTCATGGATGGGGGTGAAAGGGAAGTTTCCGTGCGCTGCCGGCGTTGCCCTGCCAGGCAGGGCGGCCAGCCTTGCCTGTGCACGGTGTATTGCCGGCGTGCCGTGCCCTGGGGGCGCACGGCGCCATGCCAGCGAGCGGTGACTTGCTGGCACGCGGCTTCGGGAAGTCGTCTGGCGGTGTTGTGGCCGGCGACAATCCCGGTGCCTTGCCGGCACATGGATTCAGGACTACCGCGGGGGCAAATGCGTTCATGGCCCCGCGCTAGTGGGCCCTGGCCGGGCGCAGGGCACGCGGGCCGTGGCTGCTGGCCAGGCGCTGTGCCGACAGCCGGTGGCGCAGCAGCATGCCCAGATAGCGCGGCAGGGCCAGCTGGCGGCGCCAGCGCCTGGGGTTCTCGATGAGGCGGTAGAGCCATTCGAGCCCCATGTTCTGCCAGAAGGCCGGTGCCCGCGTGGCGGTGCCGGACAGGACATCGATGGTGCCGCCCACGCCCTGCAGCAGGCCCACGGGCAGGTGCACGCCGATCTCGGCCATCCAGCGCTCCTGGCGCGGACTGCCCAGGCCGACGAAGACGATGTCGGGACGGGCGGCGGCAATGCGGGCCGCGACGGTGCCGGCGGTTTCGGGGTTGTGCAGACGGGCCAGATCCTCGAGTTCGCCGGGCGGCATGAATCCGTGGCTGGCACCGGCAATGCGCAGGCGTGGCCAGATGGCCCGCATGCGCTCGACGGCCCGTGCATTCGATTCGGGCGAGGCGCCGTAGATGTACACCGACAGGCCCTCGCGTTCGGCACGGGTACAAAGCTCGGGCATCAGTTCCGAGCCCGGCACCCGTCTTATCCGTACGCCGTTGAGCACGCGGGCACCGATACAGGTGCCGACGCCGTCGGGGATGAGCAGGTCGGCCTGCTGCAGCAGCTGGCGGATGTCCGGATCATGCTCGGACTGCATGGATTTTTCCGGATTCATCGCAAAGACAAGGGCCGGCCGCCGGCCGGTGTGTCGACAGTGTTCGACCAGCTGGATGCAGTGGTCCGCGACCTGGTCGGTTGGCCGGATGATGACATCCTGGTGGAAGAGCCGGGTGGTTCGCAGTTTGCTGGGCATGGCTGTTTTTGTCGGTTTGTCCCTGGTGGTATGCGGCCACGCCCACCGGCATCCATCCGTCCGGACGCACCAGACGGACAGGAGGAGGGAGGGCCGCTCGTATCCGGGACCGTTCTGAAACGGCCGGGCAAAGGTGACACAACGTGCCACGATGCGTTGTCCACTGTCTCATGTTTGGTCGGCAGGGGCCATCCAGATATGTAAAAAACTGCCTGTGACTCTGTAAGAGATTTACGGTGTTCCCATGGGGGCAGACATGATTCTTCAATTATTGAAATAAACGTTAATTGGCCGGAAATGGCCTGTTTTCAGGTGCTTACCGAATCAGGGCGTTTGGGTGTCGGTATTTTTTTCAGGTGTATGGAAATAGTCAGTGCCACCCCATGGCCAGCGCTCTGGCATGGTCAACACCCCAATATTGATCAATACCCCAACCTGGCCAGTGCCCCGGTATGTTCAATGTATCGGCATGAACGGCACCCCGGCATGGTCAGTGCCCCGGCGCTTTTTGTTCCAGCATCTTTTTCTTCATTTCGGCGGCACGGGTCTCGAGCACCAGCACCATGCCGATCAGCATGTTCTGGAACGAGTAGTCCATGGCCTGCAGGCTGCCGAAGATGCACAGCGCCACCAGGCAGCCCAGTCCGGCGGGATAGCCGAGCCGGGCATTGCGAAAGGCCAGCCGGTAGGCCATGGCGAGGGTGATCATCAGTGAGGCGAAGCCGACCAGACCATAGGCGCTCAGCTCGTCGATGAAGGCGCTGTGCGCAATGAGGTGCGAGCCGTTGAGGCGCTCGTTGTTGAGCTTGGTGCCCTCGCGGCCCACACCGAACACGATCTGGATGGGTTCGCTCTGCAGCCAGCCGCGGAAGGCGTCGCTCTGCAGGGTGAGACGGCCGCTGGTGAGGGTGTCGGCACTGGCGCCCTTGGTGTAGAGGGTCTGGCCGGTGAGCCGGTTCTCGATCATCTTGATCATGTCCGGCTTGGCCATGGCGGTGACCAGCAGCGCGCCGATGATCAGGACCACCGGTGCAGCCAGCAGGCGGGTCCGTTTGGTGTAGATGGCCACCAGGATGAGGCCGAGGATCATGCCCAGCAGGCCGGCCCGGGCCGTGGTGAGCACGCACAGGCCGAAGCAGCCCAGTGCCAGTGCCATATAGGGGAAGGAGCGCCGACCCGGAAAGCGTGCCGCCATGGTGAAGGCGCTGATGCCGGCGATGGCATGGGCCAGTGACGCCGAGTGCTGGTTCTGGAAGACGCTGTTGTAGGCGGTGAGGTCGATGCCCGAGACGGCCGCCAGCGACCACTGCAGCCCCACCGGTGGCAGGATGCCGGCCAGCAGCGGTATCGAGATGATGCACAGAAAGAGCGGAAAGGCGCGGACGCTGATGTCGGCCACCGGATACCACCGCAGGGCCAGCAGGGCCATCAGCATGACGGGCACGAACATCCGGTTGGCGGTGAGGTTGATCGAGTAGGGGGCATCGGGAATGCCCAGCGCCGAGCCCCAGACCGGCCCCAGGCAGAAGAACAGGTAGGCCCAGAAGAGCGGCGCCAGTGCCTTGGCGCCGGGGGGCAGCGGATATTTCCAGACGATGAAGAGTGCCGGCCCGAACACGGCCAGGCGCCAGAGCACGGCGTACTTGAGGCCACCGATGCTCTGGGTCTCGAAATAGGTGAGAAAGAAGAACAGCACCACCCACACGGCCCAGGGCAGGGCGCCCCGGACCGCAGGCATGGGCAGGGTCAGGGGGGGCGCGGTGCGGCGAATCTGGCCGGGCCGCAGCACGGTGTCGCCGATGGTGCGGGATTCACCGGGGCGCAGGCCGACGTGGGCGCGGGACTGCCCCGGCCGCAGCGGCGGCGGGGTGCGCGCTTCGCCCGGTCGCAGGGGGCGGGGGGTACGGGTTTCGCCGGGCCTCAGCGGCCGGCCGGCGGTGGGCATCGGCTGGACGGCGGAATTCATGGGGGATGGCTCAGGTGGGATTGCTGTGCGGTTCGGTGGCTGGTGCGGCCGGCGTACCAGGTGAAGCGGGGCTGGCCGGCGTGGCGGCTGCAGGGGCCGGTACGGGCGCTGCAGCCGGGGTCGGGGAGGTGGTGGCGGCCGGGGAGGATGCTGCAGTGACCGCCCCCTCTGCGGCCGGGGATGCCGCAGTGCCGTAGATCTCGGCCGAGCGGCGGCGCAGTTCGCACAGATCGAAGAGGATGAGGGTCAGATAGCCGACGTAGGCGCCGGCGCTGATCCAGGTGTACATCTCGTGATGGGCGGCGAGGGTTGCGACGGCTGCCCCCAGGCCGAAGGCGGTGACGGCCTTGGTGACGTGGTAGGTCTTGGTGGCGCGGATGAGCAGCGGGGCCTGCAGGATGGCCTGGGCGAACACCAGCGGCAGCAGGCCGGCGGCGATGTGCAGGTAGGTGGCCGAGTCGGCATATTTGGCGCCGTAGATGGCCGTCATCAGCGGATTGGCGATGAGATCGAGCACCAGCGTGAGGCAGAAGGCGATGCCGCCGGCAAAGAGGGCGAGGCCGATGTGGTGGTTGCGGTTGATGGCACCGGGCTTGAACAGCGTCTTGGCGCCCACCACCACGGCCAGCATGGCGCCGAAGGCAAAGGCCGCCTCCAGCAGCGTCATGGCGGCGGCATATTGCGACAGCACGTCGGCCGGCATGGTCTTGCCCAGTGTGACCCGGTCGATGCGCGACAGGGCCACCGAGGCACTCGATGCCACGGCCAGGGCCGCCCCCTGGGCGAACAGGTTGAACATCAGCTTCCAGTCCACCAGGCCCAGGTGGATGCGACGCTGCGGAATCCAGCGCCAGCACAGCAGGATGGTGAGCATGCCGATCTCGCCGATCCAGCCCCAGACCACCCAGGTGACCGGGCCGCCGACGGCCATCACCCAGACCACCACGCCCAGCCGGGTGAACATGCCGATGATGCGGGCGATCTGGGGAAAGCGGAAGTTCTCCTGGGCGTACAGTTCGTGCACGGCCAGCGAGACCGGCTGGCCGATCAGCAGCACCACGGCCCACAGCAGCGCCAGCTGCAGGATGGTGGGATCGGGCATGGTGGCGCACCACAGCACCAGCGGTACGGCGGTGAGCAGACCGCTGATGATCTTGGCGGCCAGCGCGGTGTTCCAGAGCCGCGGCATGGTCTCGGGTGGCTCGGCACAGATGCGCGGCAGCAGCACCCGTTCGCCGGAGATGCTGCCGATGGTGCCGAACACCAGCCACAGCGACATGGCAATCTGCCAGTTGGCGAAGGTGGCGTGGTCGAAGCGGCGGGCGATGTGGCTGGCAATCCAGAGGCCGATGCACATCTGCAGCACGCGCTCGGCGGCCAGCATGATGAAGGTGTAGAGCGACGACTGGTGGGTGCGGTAGAAACTGCCGAGCGATTTCCGGGAAATACGCGCCATGGAGCCTGTGACAGCCCCCTTGGGGCGGGGGATGCCGGAGGAAAAAGGAGTTCGGACCGGGCCCGCGCAGCCGGACGGTGTGGATGGATGCCGTGACGGCGGGGCGGGGGACGGGGGATGCTGTGGATGAGACACAGCCGGGACGGTACGGTATGCCTGTGGCCGCCAGGCGGCTGTGACTTCCGTGGCAGCCCGTGTGTCAGGCCGGCTGCGGCTGGAAACCGGGCCGCAGGCTGCCGGGGCGGAATACCGCGCCACCGGCCCGTCCGTTGCCGGCGGTGAACCGGGATCGAATGTCCCATGTTTCCGCGATATTAAAGGGCTGTGCCGGTTAACAAGGACGCAACCATGTAAGAAGTTATGCAATCTGCAAGGGTGCGTTGTTTTGCGCCACAGGCCCGGCCGCGTCGCATCCCTTCACTCCCTACAATGTACTCCCCTCCTTCTTTCATACCCCTTTTGGCGCTGTGGCGTAAAATTGATCGACGATGGATTTCCGGCTAAGGTCCGGGGTTCACGCTCTCCCACTCCGCGTCGCGCGCACAGCCCCTTTCACTCTCCGGTTCCACCTTCCGGTGCCATTCAATGTCTGACCTCGATCTGGCCGCCTTTGTCGCCTCCTTCCCCTGGATGATCTTTGTGGTGGGGGCGCTGCTGTCGCTGTTCCTGTCGCTGGCCCTCAAACCGGTTGCCCGGCGCACCGGCTGGGTGGACAAGCCCAATTTCCGCAAGATCCACAAGGGCGAGATTCCGCTGATCGGGGGCTGGTCGATCCTCGCGGCGGCCATCGTGCTGCAGATCTGGGGGCCGGCCGAACAGCGGGCGCCGCTGGGGTACTGGATCGGCGGGTTGCTGCTGTTCATCGTGGCCATGATCGACGACCGCAGCCCGATCCGTGCCCGCTACCGGGCGCTGGTGCAACTGGGGGCGGCCGTGGCCGGTGTGGCCATCGGCGGACAGGTGCTGCCCACCCTGGGCGATTTCCTTGGCCTGGGGGCCATCTCGACGATGTGGCTGATGGTGCCCATCAGCATCATCGGGACGGTGGCCGTGGTCAATGCCGTCAACTTCACCGATGGCGCCGACGGCCTGTGCGGCGGTCTGAGCTTCATCAGCCTGTTCTGGTTCACGGTGGCGCTGATCATCTCCTCGCGCTATGCCGTGGCCCTGCACGTCGAGCCGGCGCCCTACGCGGCCAGCATGCTGCCGCTGGCGGCGGCGCTGCTGGGGGGCATTGCGGGCTTTCTGTGGTTCAACCTGCGCAGCCCGTTCCGCAAGAAGGCGGCGGTGTTCCTGGGCGACAGCGGCAGCATGCTGCTGGGCTTCACGCTGGCGTGGTTCTCCATTCATGTCACCTCGGCCTATGGCGCGGCCAGCGTCAAGCCGGTGGTCTGCCTGTGGATCGTGGCCGTGCCGCTGGCCGATTCGGCCTCCTGCATCATCCGCCGCATTCTCTCCGGCGTCACCCCCATGACGCCCGATACCAAGCACCTGCACCACCTGGTGCAGCGGCTGGGCTGCACGCCGGGGCAGGCGGTGTTCGCCATCCATATGGCGGCTTTCGTCTGTGGCCTGGTGGGCGTGACCGGCTGGGCGCTGGGTGCCTCCGAGCCCATGCTGTTCGGCGGCTTCGTGGCGGCCCTGCTGGGCTTCATCGTCTGGACCAACCTCACCTGGCGCCGCATCGACCGCGAGGACGTGGCCGCCGGCCGGGTGGTCGATCCCCAGCCGGAGCCGGAGGCGTAAGGCGGGAGCCGCAGGCGCAGGCTTCGTGCCTGCACCTCATGCACCTCATGCGCTTCCTGCGCTGGCCCCGGTCGTGTACGGACGGGGTGGGGCAGGTAAGCGTGGGCGGGGTACCGGCGCTGCCGGTCGCGACGCCCGGGGCGCCCGAATACGGGTCGGCGCATCCTGATGCCGCCGCAGTGGATGTCGTATCGCGGCCCCGGCATGCCCGGCCGGATGGTGCATACTGGCGGTTTCGATCCTTTTTCGAGCTGGCACGTGGTCGCGCTGAAACCCTGGACAACCCCGGCAGAGAATACCCCCGATACCGACGAGATGATGGGCAACCGCCCCCGGGTGGCGGTGATCGGCGGAGGGACCGGCCTGCCGGTGATCCTGCGCGGCCTCAAGCGGCTGGACGTGGCCATCACGGCCATCGTGACCGTGGCCGACGACGGTGGCAGCAGCGGCATCATCCGCGACTACATCGACGTGGTGCCGCCCGGCGACATCCGCAACTGCATCTGCGCGCTGGCGCGTACCGATGCCGTGCTGCTGGACCTGTTCCAGTACCGCTTCGACACCGAGGACGACTTCCTCTCCGGCCATGCCATCGGCAACCTGCTGATTGCCGGGCTGAAGGAGATGCGGGGGTCGATCTCGGAGGCGCTGTCCCTGCTGTCGGGCTGGATGCAGGTGCAGGGGCAGATCCTGCCGGCGGCAGCCGAGCCGCTGGTGCTGCATGCCGAGTTTGCCGATGGCACCCGCGCCACCGGCGAGTCGAAGATCGCCCGCCAGGGCAAGCGCATTGCGCGCGTCACGCTCACCACCATGGATGGTGCGCCGGCCCGCACGGCCTCGCCGCAGGTGGTGGAGGCCATCATGGCGGCCGATCTGGTGGTGCTGGGACCGGGCAGTCTGTACACCAGCATCCTGCCCAACCTGCTGGTCAGCGAGATCGGCGAGGCGGTATGCCGCACCCGCGCCGAGGTCGTCTATATATGCAACATCATGACCCAGCGCGGCGAGACGGAAGGCTTTACCGATGCCGACCATGTGCGGGTGCTCCATCAGCATTTGCAACAGTGTTTTATCAATACGGCACTCGTAAATACTGCCGACATTCCGCCGGATTATCTGTCGCGTCACCCCAGCGGTGAGTATTCGCGGGCCGTCGTTCACGATCCCGACGGCTTGCGGGAGGAAGGTTGCCGCATCATTTCCGGCGACTTTCTGCGCCTCAAAAAGGAAGGGGCCTATCACGCCACCGGGCGGGTCGTGCAAGAATTACGTCATTTACTCCACGCAACAACCGCGTTTTCAAAAATCCAGTAAAACAACCCCTTCATACATCTTTCACGCTCATGCCCGCTGGGGGCGCGTTCCGGCATGGCGCTGGCCAGGCCCGATGGCAGCCATGCCCGGGGCAGGTGTGAGGAACGGACGCGTCTGCGCTGCCGCACATACAAAAGTCAGGGGATTTCATGGCTGCTTCGTCGTCCATCGTCGTCTCCACCGGTCCGGCCCGCGGTCTGGTGGGGGGCGTTGCGCGCCACATGCTGCTGCTCGAGGACATCGCGCGGCAGCTGCCGGTGCGACTGGACTATTTCGAGATTGGCCGGCGCCCCGAAGAGACGGGCGCCTGGGCGCAGCTGCGCCGGCTGGTGGCCGACTATCGCGAGTTCGCACGGCGCCTGCGGCAGGCACGGCGCGAGAGCAGCCAGGTGGTGGCCCACGTCAACAGCTCGGTACGGCCGGTGTGCGTGGTGCGCGACGGCGGTTTCGTGCTCGTTGCCCGGGCGCTGAAGGTGCCGGTCATCTATCAGGTGCATGGCTGCATGCTGCATGGCCCGGACGACGGGCGGCCCTGGCTGCGGCGCATCACCCGCTGGGTGCTGGCGCGGGCCGACCGGGTGGTGGTGCTCAGCCCTGCGCAGTCGGTGGCCATCGGTGGCCGGGCGGCCATGAATGCCGTGGCGGTCAACAATGCCGTGTTCATGGAGCCGCCGCCCGAGCGGCCGGAGGGCGGACACACGCCGTTCCGTGTGCTGTATCTGGCCCGTTTCGTGCCCGAGAAGGGCGTGATGCAGTGTCTGGACGCCATGAAGCTTCTCAAGGAGCGTGGCGTGCCGGTGCGTCTGCAGCTCTGCGGTGCCGGGCCACTGGAAGCGGAACTGCCCGGGCGCATCGCCGAACTGGGGCTGCAGGACTGCGTGGAGCTGGTGGGGCGCGTGCCTGCCGACCAGACCCGTGCCCGGCTGGCCAGCAACGACCTGCTGTGGCTGCCCTCGCAGCACCCCGAGGGGCAGCCCTATGTGCTGATGGAGGCGCTCGAAGCCGGCATGCCGGCCATGATCTCCCGTGCAGGCGAGGTGGTGGGCGACATGATCGATTCGGCCATGCAGTACGGGGGCCCTCTCATCGAGGCGCGTCCCACTGGCGAGTCCTTCGCCGAACTGACCGAGGTGCTGGTCAACGACCGCGCCCACTTCCAGGCACTCTGCCGGGCCGCACGGCGCACGGCCGAGGCCACCTATTCGATGCAGGCCGTGCTGCCCCGGTGGCAGCAGGTCTGGAACATGACAAAAGCTGTTTGACGTTTCATCGTGAGCAATTCTGATCGCAACCAGGTGGTGCCGGTGGCACCTTCCTTCCTGTCTCCGTTCGACGTGGCACCGGCCGGTGCCCCCGTGGCCGACATGGTTGGCCAGACGCCGGTGATCGTCGATTACTGGCGGCTGATCGTGCGCGAGCGCCGGCATCTGCTGGTGCCGGTGGTGCTGGCCGCGCTGGCCGCGCTGGTCATCGGGCTGCGCACCACGCCGGTGTACGAGGCCACCTCGTCGGTGTCGTTCGAGTCCACCAAGGGGCCGGTATCCATCCAGGACGTGGGAGGCGGCCTGACCAACGTGTCGGTGGAGGATGGTGCCTCCGAGTTTCTCGAGACCACCGACGTGGCGCTGCGCGTGATCCGCGACCTGAACCTGACCTCCCGGCCGGAATTCGTGGCGAAGGGGCCGCTCGACAACCTCGTCTCCGACGTGAAGTCCACCTTTCTCTCGAAGGAACCGGTTTCCGCCAACGAGATGGAAGAGCGTGCCCTGCGCTACTTTCAGGATCACCTGAAGGTGGTGAAGGTGCACCAGCGGCCGCTGGTGAAGGTGTCGTTCCAGTCGGAAGACCCACAGCTGGCGGCGGCCATCGTCAACCAGGTGCCAGCCGCCTTCATCCGGGCGGACATGGATGCCCGCTACTCGGCCACGAGCGAGGCCGACCGCTGGCTGAACGAGCGGCTCGCGCAGCTCAAGGCCAATCTCGACAAGTCCGAGCAGACGCTCAACGACTACCGCCAGGCCAATGGCATCGTGGCGCGTGACAGTGACGAGGCTTCCGACCGCCAGATCTCGGCCCTGAACCAGCGCCTGATCGACGCCCGCGGCCGCCTTGCCGCCGCCGAGGATGCCCAGAAACAGGCCAGCGACCCCGATTTCGAGAAGGCCATGGCCACGCCGGCCATTGCCGGCAACGGTTCCGTGGCCCGCGCTCGCGATGCGCGCAGTGTTGCGCAGGGCCGTCTGGCCGAGCTGCGCAGCCAGCTGGGCCAGGCCCACCCGGAGTACCGCAAGGCGGCCGCCGAACTGGCCCAGGCGCAGCAGGACCTGCGCCGGCAGGTGGAAGCGGCCCGTCGCGAGATCACCGGTGAGCTGGAGGCTGCACGCTCCAACGAACGCCAGCTGGCCGGCAGTCTGGCCGCGGCACGCAAGGCCTCGCAGACCCTGGGCAGCAAGGAGATCACCGCCCGCCAGCTGGAGCAGGAGGTCAACACCAATCGCCAGCTCTACCAGACCTTCCTGGGGCGCCTGCGCGAGGTGACGGCCGCCGGTGACTTCATCAAGCCACCGGCCCGGCTGGTCGATCCGGCCCAGATCCCGGCCCAGCCGGTCAAGCCGCAGCTGGCGCTGATGACCATCGTGGGCGCCCTGCTGGGGCTGCTGGTGGGCTTTTTCGGCATCGTGCTGGTCGACCAGATCCGCAACACGCTGCGCCGCACCGACGACGTGGAGATCAAGCTGGGCCGGCCCCTGCTCACCGCCATTCCGAAGCTCTCCGGTGCCCGCATGGCCAGAACGGCCCGCATGCAGACCATGATGCCCGATTCGCTCTACGCCGAGGCCGTGCGTACGCTGGCCACGACGGTGGCGCTGGCAGGGCAGGAGCGGGACATGAAGGTGGTGGCCGTCAGCTCCGCCATGGATGGCGAAGGCAAGACGGCCGTGGCCTGCAACCTGGGGGTGGCGCTGTCCACCACGCGCCGTGTGCTGCTGATCGATGCCGACCTGCGCCGCCCGTCGGTGTCGGCAGCACTCGGCCTGCCGCCGGGTTCGCCGGGGCTGGTGCAGCTGATGACACGGCGGGCGTCGCTGGACCAGTGCATCAAGAGCGTGGGCGGTTCGTCGCTGAAGGTGCTGCCGGCCGGCCGCGCGGCGGGCAACGCCCTGGACCTGCTGATGAGTTCGCGCTTCGGGCGTCTGCTCGACGAAATGCAGAAGCACTTCGACATGGTCATCATCGACTGCCCGCCGGTGCAGCTGGTGTCGGACACGCTGGTGCTGGGGCGTGCCGCATCGAGCATGGTGTTCGTGGCCCGTTCCGACAGTACACCGCTGCAGGTCATCCGCCGCGCCCTGCACCGCATCGACAAGGCCGGCATTTCGGTGCTGGGTGTGGTGCTGAACGCACACGATTTTGCACAGGCCGACCGCTTCTATGGCGAAAGCTCCGGTTACGGCAGCGGGGGATACAACTACGCCTACGGGCGTTCGGACAGGAAACAGCGGCGCAGTGCCGCGGGCCCGGTCACGATCATGGGAGAAGGGTAGGGCGGGCGTGTTTTCCACCCGGTCATGGCCGGTGTTCCGGTCACGGTCATGGAGCGGGGAATCGCCGGTGCGCCCGATGGCGCCGCCCGTCCGGCAGGTGCCGCTCCCGGCAGGCACCTGGGGTGCGGGGTGACGCATTCGTCCCCGCGCTGGTGTATGGCCTGCTTGCCTGCGTGGCGCCTTGCAGTACACGGCCGGGGCCGGTTCGGGGACGCATGAGTCCACAACACACCCCATAAAATCTGCGAGAATCAAACACATTGATACGACAGCCAGGGCGCCAGCGCTGCAGTCTCCTTGCAGAGGCTTCCCGGGGCAGAGTGCCTTATGGCCTGTCGGGGTCGATGCTGATACGCGGGTGCAGAACGGGTGATTGACGTCCATTGCCATTATCTGCCGGCGGTCGATGATGGCGCCCAGGACTTGCAGTCGGCCCTGCGCCTGATCCGGCTGGCCCGGGCCGACGGTGTTCGCAAACTGGTGCTGACACCGCATGTCCATGCGGGCCGCTGGGACAACTCCCTCGGCTTCCTGCTGCCGCGCTTCGATGCCTTCCGCAATCTGGTGGCGTCGAAGAACATCGATGTCGAACTGTATCTGGGGGCCGAGGTCCATCTGCTGCCCGAATCGCTGCGGCTGCTCAACGAGGGGCAGATCCCGTTCATCGGTGGCTGGGATGGCATGAAGGTCATGCTGCTGGAGCTGCCCGGTGGGGGCATTCCGCCCAACGCCCTGGCGGCCGTCCGCTACCTGGTCGGCCAGGGGGTGCTGCCCATGGTGGCCCACCCCGAGCGCAACAAAACGGTGATGGCCGATGTATCGTCGCTGGAGCCCTTTGTGGAAGAGGGGTGCCTGCTGCAGCTCACCGCCGCGTCGGTGATCGGCGAATTTGGCAACCGCGTCTACCGGACGGCGCAGGCCATTCTGAAGAAGGGCTGGGCAGGGGTGGTGGCTTCCGACGCACACAACGCCAGCCACCGGCGCACCCGCATGAAGGCGGCCTTTCGCTTCCTGCGCAAGCACTATGGCGAGACGGTGGCCGAGCGGCTGCTGGTCAGTTCCCCCGAACGTCTGCTGAACGAGCGGCAGACGCTGTGCATGGACACGATGGCGCGGCTGGAGGCGGTGCGCTGGTAGCGGCAGGCCGGTGACGGCACACCGGGCAGTCGGGGTCGCGCGGGACGCGCAGGTCGGTGAAGCGCAGTGTGCGGCCGTCGAGCAGGTGCAGGCGCCCCACACTGGGCGAGCCGAAACCACCGGCCAGCTTCAGGGCCTCGCTGGCCTGCAGGGTGCCGATGATGCCGGTGAGCGGTGCAAACACGCCCATCTGCGAGCAGCGCACCTCTTCCACGCTCTCGCCGTCCGGAAACAGGCAGTGATAGCAGGGCGATGTGGGCTGGCGCGTGTCGAACACGGCCAGCTGGCCATCGAAGCGGATGGCTGCTCCCGACACCAGCGGTTTGTCATGGCGCACGCAGGCCGCGTTCACCGCATGGCGGGTGGCGAAGTTGTCGCTGCAGTCCAGCACCACGTCGGCCTGACGGACGGCATCATCGAGGGAGGGGGTCTGGGACGATGCCGGTACGCCGGCGTGCGGGCAGGCAGCATCGCGCCGGGTCTCTGTACCGTGCGGGAGGGTACCCGAGACCGGGTTATCCGAAACGGGGGCATCCTGGTCAGGGGTGTTGCCGGTGGTGGCTGTGTGCTCCAGCCGGGGCAGGGGGATGACCTGCACGTCCGGGTTCAGCGCCTGCAGCGTCAGCGCGGCCGAAGCCGTCTTGGCCATGCCGATGCGGTCCTGCCGGTGCAGGATCTGGCGCTGCAGGTTGGTGAGATCCACCGTGTCGCCGTCGGCCAGCATCAGCGTGCCCACGCCGGCCGCCGCCAGATAGAGTGCGGCCGGCGAACCCAGCCCGCCTGCACCCACCACCAGCATGCGGCTGGCCAGCAGCCGTTCCTGGGCCTCGATGCCGATGTCGTCCAGCAGGATGTGCCGGCTGTATCGCAGCAGTTGGTCGTCGTTCATGACACGATGATGCCACGAGGCGGCATTTCATGAGAGCGCAGGACGGACCTGCCCGTTCCTGCACCGGCCATGTGCTGACAGCGTGCCGTACGCAGGCAGGGTCGTTCGCCTTGCCTGGCAGGGCTGCCGGTAGTGCATGGCCGGGGTCGCCCGAAGGGAAACCCCGCCGGATGCCGGCCCGCCGGGGTTCCACTGACCCCGAAGACTTTCTCGGGGCAGAAAGCGCTTACTTCTTGCCCGGTGCAGCCTCGGGCGCGGCAGGTGCCTTGCCGGCCGGCTGGGTGGCTGGTGCCGTGCTGCCTGCCTTGCCGTCGGTGGCCTTGCCTTCCGGGGCCTTCCCATTGGCTTCGCCCTGGCCTTTTGCATCGGCCTTCGGTTCGACCGCCTTGCCATCGACCACGCCCTGGGCGGGCGGTGCCTTCTGGATGGTCTTGCCCTTCAGGTAGTTGAGCGCCTGCTGCAGCTGGAAGTCGCTGGCGGGCGTACCCAGCTCGATGGGCTTGTAGTTCTTCAGGCGCTGCTGGTCGGCCGAGGAGGGCGCCGTGGACTTCACCTCGGGGGTGGTGTCGCGGTCGTTGCTCAGGTGACGCTGCAGGTCGGCCTCGCGGATGCGGAAGCCATTGATGTCGCCATCGGCCGATTCTTCCACCACGTAGTCGGGCACGATGCCGCGGGCCTGGATGGAGCGGCCATTGGGCGTGTAGTAGCGGGCCGTGGTGAGCTTGATGGCCGTTTTCTGGCCCGACAGCGGCAGGATGGTCTGCACCGAGCCCTTGCCGAAGGTCTGCGTGCCCAGCACGACGGCGCGCTTGTGGTCCTGCAGGGCGCCGGCCACGATTTCGGAGGCCGAGGCAGAGCCTGCGTTGACCAGCACCACCATCTTCGCCGACTTGGTCCAGGCCGGCAGGGTGGCAATGCGGTCGGTGCGCGAGGCGCCGGTCATGTAGTCCTGCGGGGTGGCGTAGAACTTGCGGCGGGCATCCTCGGTGCGGCCGTCGGTGGAGGTGACCTCCATGCCGGGCTGCAGGAACGCAGCCGACACACCGATGGCGCCATGCAGCAGGCCGCCCGGATCATTGCGCAGATCCAGCACGATTTCCTTCAGGGCGCCCTTGTTCTGTTTGGCCAGCTGGTCGAGGTGGTTGACCAGATTGTTGACCGTGTGCTCCTGGAACTGCGAGATGCGCACGTAGCCCACGCCCGGCTCCAGCAGCTTGCTGCGCACCGACTGCACCTGGATGATGTCGCGCACGATGGTCATCACGATGGGCTCGGGCACGCCCTTGCGCTGCAGCGTGATGGTGATGGGGCTCTTGGGCTTGCCGCGCATCAGCTTCACGGCCTCTTCGAGGCGCATGTCCTTGGTGGGGGTGTCGCCGATCTTGATGATCAGATCGCCGGCCTTCACGCCAGCCTTGGCGGCCGGGGTGCCCTCGATGGGCGAGACTACCTTCACGAAGCCGTCTTCCGTGCCGATCTCGATGCCCAGTCCGCCGAACTCGCCCTGCGTGTTGACCTGCAGTTCCTTGAAGGCGTTCTCATCCAGATAGGCGGAGTGCGGGTCCAGCCCGGTGAGCATGCCGCTGATGGCGTCGGTGATCAGCTTGCTGTCCTTCACCGGCTCGACGTAGTACGCCTTGATGGTGCCGAAGACCTCACTGAACTGGCGCAGTTCGTCCAGCGGCAGGACGTTGCGGTTGGTGTTGCCGCGTTCGGCCACGGCGGTGAGGCCGAGGCTGAGGGCAATGCCGGCAATGGCGCCAATGCCCACGAGCCGGGCAGATCTGAAATTGGACATGAAGGACGCGATCCTTTGTACGGGCAACTCGGAAATCGGGGAAGAGACGAACGTGCTCTTCGGGGGCGTGCGTGGACCGGCTCGTCCCCGCGCTGGTCCATGACACGCGCCAATCTTCCAGTATAACGGCGCAGGACGCAATTCCATACGTCGGGTCGGGTCAATACCTGCCCCTGCACGCCAGAAAGATAGGGCGCGTTGCGTAAAACTTCAACTCGTCCCGGGTAAAACTTCGACGGAGAAGCCGCAACGCTGGCGGCAAAACGTAACCATGGGTCCTGATTCCGGGGTTGGGCCATGACCACAGGCATGGGATGCAGGCATGAGGGGCAGGCATGACGGGCAGGTAGGGGGTGCAGGTAGGGGCGTGGGTGTGGACGGCGTGGATGGTGTGGGCATGGGGCGCGCAACCATGCCTGTGGCCGTGGGCCGGTGCGCCGGCCGGGGGCGCAAAAAAGCCCGGTGCCTCCGGAAAGGCGGGCCGGGCGGTATGGTGCGTGTCAGGGGAGAACAGACCCGTGACACGCGCCGGGTCGGGTGCCGGATGGCAGCCACGAGGCGCAGCCTGCGGTGCCGTCCGTGAGGAAGGCGGTGCCTGCTGCGTGGCGGTTGAGGTCATCCGGCGGGAGCGGTCAGCCCCGGGGCATCACTGCATTACTTCTTCGCGCTGCCCTGTTTGGCCACGGCGGCCATGGCGGCTTCGATTTCGGCCTGGTTGCCCAGATAGTAGTGCTTGATGGGCTTGAGGTTGTCGTCCAGTTCGTACACCAGCGGGCGGGCCGTCGGGATGTTCAGCTCGACGATGTCGTCGTCGGAGATGCCATCCAGATGCTTGATCAGCGCACGCAGCGAGTTGCCGTGGGCGGCGATGATCACGCGCTTGCCCGACTTGATGGTGGGTGCGATGCTTTCGTTCCAGAACGGCAGCACGCGGGCCACGGTGTCCTTCAGGCACTCGGTGCGCGGCTGCTCGGCCTTCGGCACGGTGGCATAGCGCGGGTTGTTGAGCTGCTCCAGCAGGCGCTCGTCATCCTCGGCCAGCGGCGGAGGGGCGATGGCGTAGGCACGGCGCCAAATCTTGACCTGGTCCTCACCATACTTGGCAGCGGTCTCGGCCTTGTTCCAGCCCTGCAGGTTGCCGTAGTGGCGCTCGTTCAGGCGCCAGCTGTGCGTGACGGGCAGCCACATCCGGTCCATTTCGCCCAGCACCGTCCAGAGGGTGCCGATGGCGCGACGCAGCACGGACGTATAGCACAGGTCGAAATCGTAGCCTTCCTGCTTCAGCAGCTGGCCGGCACGGATGGCTTCCTGGCGACCATTGTCGGTCAGATCGACGTCGGTCCAGCCGGTGAAGCGGTTTTCCAGGTTCCACTGGCTTTCGCCGTGGCGGATGAGCACGAGTTTGTAGGTCATGGGATTGCTCCTCGGGCGGGAAAGATATAATTCTCGCCTATTTTGCAGGGGCAGATCTCGTGAACTTTATAAGCCAGAATGTCTTTCTGATCCTCATTGCGGCAGCAGCGGGCGGTCTGTTGCTCTGGGACGCCATCCGCGGCCGGGGCGGCAACGCCATCGGCACGCTCGAAGCCACCCAGCTCATCAACCAGAAAGGCGCACAGGTAGCCGATCTCCGGGCCGACAAGGCCTTCCGCGCCGGCCATCTGCCGGCCTCGAAGAACGTGCTGCCCGACCGGGTGCAAACCTGGGTTGCCAGCGTGGAAACGGGCAAGCCCATCCTGCTCGTCTGCGACAACGGCCTGGCCTCCCAGAAGGCCGCCGCCGCCCTCAAGGCCGCCGGCCGGCCCGATGTGTACAGCCTCAAGGGCGGCATCGACGCCTGGGTGCAGGCGGGCATTCCGCTGGTCAAGTAGCGCCCCCTTCCTGGTGCCCCCGTGCCGGTACCGGGTGCGGGCAGGCGTCCCGCCGGCCAGAAAGGGACGCATGCCGTTTGAGCAGGGAAGCACCGCCCCTGCTGTCTCCGGCTCACGTCTGCAGATGGCGTCTGCCGCCGTCTGTCGGCCCCTGTCGCCTGCCCCTTGAAAGACAGGGCGCCAGCCGCCATGCTGCAGGGCAGGCGGCCCGTGCGGGCCGCCACATTCGATTCGTACAGGAGCAAGAACACATGGCCAACGTGGTGATGTATGCCAAGACCACCTGCCCCTACTGCCACCGGGCCAGGGCCCTGCTGGACGAGAAGGGCGTGCAGAACCTGGAACTGATCCTCATCGACCGCGATCCCTCGCGCCGTCCCGAGATGATCGAGCGCGCCGGCGGCCGCACCACCGTGCCGCAGATCTTCATCGACGGCCAGCACGTGGGCGGCTGCGACGACCTGATGGCGCTCGAACGCGCCGGCAAGCTGGATCCGCTGCTGGCTGCGTGAGTACGGCCGGCAAGGCCTGCTGGACGCGAGGCGCGCACTTTCGTCACGCGAAGGGCGCGCCTTTTCGTTAACATTCAGAATCTCGTCATTCAACCCCACCATTACCCAACCAGAGCCCGAGCATGGCAGAAGAGAACAACAACCCGGTCTTCCAGATCCAGCGCATGTACCTGAAGGACCTGTCGCTGGAAATCCCGCACGCACCGCACATCTTCCTGGAGCAGGCCCAGCCCACCGTCGAGGTGGCCATCGACAACAGCCACGAGCAGCTGGCCGACGGCATCCATGAAGTCACCGTCACCGTCACCGTCACCACCCGCATCGACAACGACCGCGTGGTGTTCCTGGTGGAAGGCAAGCAGGCTGGCATCTTCGAGATCCGCAACATTCCCGAAGACCAGATGGACATCGTGCTGAACATCGTCTGCCCGAACACCGTCTATCCGTACCTGCGCTCGAACATCGCCGACGTGATCCAGCGGGCCGGCTTCCCGCCGATCCACCTGGCCGAGATCAACTTCGAGGTGCTCTACCAGCAGCGTCTGGCCGCCCAGCAGCAGAACGGCGAGGCGCCGGCTGCCGCCAACGACGAGAACCCGTCGGGTACCACGCACTGAGCACGGGGCGCCGGAACCTGCCGGAGGCCGCGACCTGCGCGTGGCCATCCGGCTGGTGCCGCGGCCTCACGGTGCGGCACATCGATGGCTGGACGGCCGCTGGCCGGACAGCAGACCCTTGGCCGCACAGCAGCAGGCCGGAGCCTGCATGGCTTGATGACACTCCCGCGGGAGCAGGCAGATGAACGTCAGACAGAATGTGGCGCTGGCCCTGGTGGCCGGCAGCCTGTTGATGGTTGCCGGTACGGCCGGGGCCGCGGCGAAGGTGGAAGAGGCCACCTCGCGCAGTCCCGGTTCTGCCGCGAGGTCGGCGCCCGCCGCCGCGCGCGGGGCCGGTGCCCGTGGGGCCGCTGCCGACGACACCCCGAGCGGCCCGATGACCCCCAGCGAAACCCTGGGGCCGGCCAGCAAGGGCAATGCCGCCGCCAGCAAGCCGGCCGACACGTCGCGCAAGGCCCGGGTGCCCGGCATGGCGCGTTACCGCTCGATCGGTCACGACGACGTGGTGATGTTCGATGCGCCGTCCGACAAGGCGAAGAAGCTCTATCAGGCGCCGCATGGCATGCCGGTGGAGATCATCGCCGTGCTGCAGGGCTGGGTGAAGGTCCGCGACATGCAGGGCGACATTGCCTGGGTGCAGCGCGATGACCTGTCCGACCGCCGCACCGTCATTGCCACCACCACGGCGACGATGCTCAGGGAGCCGGATCAGGCCGCCATGCCCTGGTTCGATGCGGCCCGGGGCGTGGTGTTCGAGCTGGAGGGCGATGCGCTCAAACCGGTCGATGACAAGGGTTTTGTCCGTGTGCATCACGCCGACGGGCAAAGCGGCTACGTCGAGGCCGGGCAGCTCTGGGGCATCTGACGCCCGGCCATCCGGCACGCGCCGTGCACCGGGACGTTACGTGTCGTGCACCGGGACGTTTACGTATCGTGCACGGGGACGCTTTCGTGACGCCCAGGGCGAACGGGGGCATGATGCAGGCCAGCCGCCGTCCTGGGGCGAAAATCCGGGCATCCGAAGCCGGACGCAGGAACCGGCACACTGGAGACGGGATCTGACACCATGAAAATCGCCATTCTGGGCGCCGGTGCCTGGGGTACCGCACTGGCCATCCATACCGCCAGCCGGCACGAGGTGTCGCTGTGGTCACGCAATCTGGACGTGCTGGCCTCGGTGCGTGCGCAGCGCGTCAATCAGCGCTATCTGCCGGATGTACCGGTGCCCGAGGGCATCCAGATGGTGGGTGATCTGGCCGAGGCCGTCGAGGGCGCCGAGCTGGTGGTGATGGCCACGTCGGTGGCGGGTCTGCAGCCGGTGGCCGAGGCGCTGGCCCAGGTGCTGGGCAACCGGACGCCGCCGCCGTCGCCAGAGAGGCCGATGCCCCTGCGGGAAGGCGTCGTCACTGACGCTGCCACGGCGTCGGTCGCCGGCGGGCGGACCGATGCCTCCGGCAAGGATGCGCCGGCCGGTTCCGCTTCGTTCGTTGCCCAGGCAGCATCGTCGGCGGCGCAGGGCGGTTCAGCCGCCGATGCCTTCCGTTCCCTGACCCTGCCCGGCATCGTCAGCCTTGCCAAGGGGTTGCAGGCCGCTACGGGCCGGCTGCCCCATCAGGTGCTGGCCGATGCGTTGCCGGGCTGCGCCATCGGCTGCCTGAGCGGTCCGAGCTTTGCGCAGGAAGTGGCGGCCGGCCTGCCGGCGGCGCTCACCGCTGCGTCCGGTGACGCGGCACTGGGACACCAGATGGTGGGCGCCTTCCATCACAGCGCGCTGCGTACTTACCGCAGCACCGATATCGTCGGGGTGGAGGTGGGCGGGGCGCTCAAGAACATCATGGCCGTGGCCACCGGCGTCTGCGACGGTCTGGGGCTGGGCCTCAATGCCCGTTCGGCACTGCTCACGCGCGGTCTGGCCGAAATCACCCGCTTCGGTCTGGCGCAGGGCGCCGAGGCCGAGACCTTCCTGGGCCTTGCCGGCGTGGGCGATCTGGTGCTGACCTGCACGGGCGATCTCTCCCGCAACCGCCGGGTGGGGCTGATGCTGGCCAAGGGACATTCCCTGGCCGATATTCTGGCCGAGCTGGGGCACGTGGCCGAAGGCGTGGCCTGCTGCCCGGCTGTGGTGGCGCGCGCCGAAGCCCTGCAGGTGGATCTGCCGATCAGCTGGTCGGTGCAGCAGGTCATCGAGGGACATCTGTCGCCGCTGGACGCGGTGGCGGCCCTGCTGGCGCGGGAACCGCGGGATGAGTGAGTAACGGGCGGGGTTCCTGGGCCTGTGGCTGGATCTGTGTGCCGTGGCCCGGCTGGAGCCTGTGCTGGTGCTCTGGCTTGGGGACTGTCGGTCTGATGGCAGTAGAGAATCAGGCTGTGTGCCGCCTGGTGGTGGAAGCAACGTTCAGGATGCTGCTGCTCCCGCGAACCCGTGCTGTCGCCACGCTTCGAACACCGTCACGGCCACCGAATTGGACAGGTTCAGGCTGCGGTTGTCGGGCCGCATGGGCAGGCGCAGCAGATTCTCGGGGGGAATGCTGGCCAGTGCCTCGTCGGTCAGCCCGGCCGTTTCGCGGCCGAACACCAGATGGTCGCCGGGCATGAAGCGCGTGGTGTAGGGGCTGCCCGTGCCACTGGTGCTGAGCCCGAACAGCCGTGGCGGCTGCGTGGCTTCCAGATAGGCGGCCCAGCCCGGGTGCACCTGCACCGAAACGAACTCGTGATAGTCCAGCCCCGCCCGGCGCATTTTGGCGTGGTCGATGGGAAAGCCCAGCGGTTCGATCAGGTGCAGCGTGCAGCCGGTATTGGCGCACAGCCGGATGACATTGCCGGTGTTGGGCGGGATTTCGGGCTGGACGAGAACGACGTGGAACATGGGGGACAGGCCAGTCCGGAGGGAATCGCCCTCCGGGCCGCGCATGATTGTGTGCCGTGCCCTGAAACCATTGAGAATGCCGCGGCCCTGCCGCCCTGTCCTGCACGCTCAAAGGGGGCTCGCGGGGACGAATGAGTGCGTAGTATCCGCACAGTCGGGGGCAGGTGCAAGTCCTGCCGGGGGGCTTTGCTGCCATGCGCCTGCGTGTGGCGAGCTGTGCGGGAGGCTGCGAATCCGTCTGCAGAGGTGCATCCATGGGGCACATTCTTCGAGGCGGGGCATCCATGGACGCGTCCATCGATGTGCATTCGTTGAGGCACGTCCATTGGAGGGGCGATGTGTTTCCGGCAGGATCACACGGTCCGGGCCACCACCACCGCACTGACCTGGGCTGCACCGGCTGCCTGCAGGGCGCGGGCGGCCTCGGCCAGCGTGCTGCCGGTGGTCAGCACGTCATCGACCAGCATGATGTGACGGCCGGCCACGCGGGCCGGGTCGGGTACCTCGAAGGCGCCCTGCAGGTTTCTGCCCCGGTCCGGCTGGGACTGCTCCGACTGTCGTGCCGTGTGCCGTGCCCGGGCCAGCCATTCGGCCCGTACCGGCGGGCAGGTCAATGGGGCGTGGGCCTGCATGGCCAGCGCAATCTGCAGCGCCTGGTTGTAGCCGCGCTCGGCCAGCCGGGGGCCGGAGAGTGGAATGGGGACGAGGGCGTCTGGCCAGTGGCGGTGCTGTGGTGATGAGGCATGCGTGTCGCTGGCCACGGAGACGGTAGCGGCGTCGGATGCTGTGTCGAAAGGGGCAGCGTCGGGAACTGTGGTGTCGAGTGTGGTGGCCCCAGGCGTGGGGGGCGTGTGGGTCATGTCGCCGGTGCTGCCGGACATTTCGCCAGGACAAGGCGCAGAACACACCTCTGCCGCTGCAAGTGCTTCCTGCAGCGCATCCATCAGCAGCATCCCCAGCGGCTGGGCCAGCTGCATCTGCTGGCCGAATTTCAACGCGGTCAGGGCATGATCCAGCGGCGGTGCGTAGTTGGCCAGCGCGATGGTCATGGCCAGCGGCAGCGGGGTGCGGCGTTTGGCACAGTCCGGACACGTCCCCCGGCTGCCCGGCCGCAGGGTGTGTCCCAGCGTCCCGAAGGCGGCCGAACGCTGCGCCCAGTCATCGGGCAGCGGAAAGGCACAGCTCCAGCAGCGCACCTGGCCCTGGCCGGGCAGGGTGCCGGCACATGCGGCGCAGAGCGCCTGCGCATCACAGGGCTGGCCGCACAGCAGACAGGCGCGTGGCAGCAGCCGGCCGGCCAGCATGCCCAGCCATCGGCGGGTGTGGTGTCGGGCAGTCTGGATGCTCAAGCGTGGACTGGCGGTCCCCGCAGGCCGCCGGGGATTTCGTGGCTCCGCTGCGCCGTCGTTTCGCAGTCCGGCTGCCTGGCCGTTTTGGAGCGTCGGAGCCCCTTCGTTCTGGGGCCTGGCTGTCCGTTCCTGCAGGTTTCCAGGGGATTTGTCGGGGTCAACCCTGTTCACGACATGCTCCAGAATGAAAAATGCAGCATTACAATGCAATCAAAAGGATGCCTATCGAAAGACGCACACCCATCCAAAGGTGCATGTCCCTCGGAGAGGCGCACCCATCTGGAGGCATTCCCAGCATGACCATGTCCGGATGCACGTGCACAGACTGCTGCGTCTGGATGAGTGCAGCCGTGACGCGATGCGAACGCTGTCCCGGTTACCGCCGCCACAGACCTTTCAGCGCAGGCAGGGCGGACATGTTCTGCGCAGCCGCTGGTTCACGCAGTCGCCCGCCTTGTCCTGCATGCGCCCAAGGAAGGGAGGGAACAACACGTCCTGCACACGCCGAGGCCCCATCCTGCCGCTCCCCGCTTTCGGGTGCGAGGAAGCTTCTTCTATACTCGCCATCATGCTTAAGCCATCAGGACTAGATCGTCTGGCCGTACGCCGGGCCTTCAACGACAGGCGTTCGGGCGAGAGCCGGGCAGACTTCCTGCTGGCCGATGTCGAGCGCCGGCTGGTCGAGCGGCTGGAACCGATGCGGCTCGATCAGGTGCAGACCGTGCTCGACCTGGGCTGTGGGCTGGGCCGCTCGCTGCCTGCGTTGGCGCGCCGCTTCCCCGGTGCCACGCTGCTGGCACTGGACATGGCCGAACAGCCGCTCATCGAGCGCCGGGCGCTGGACGTGCGAGCCCGCCGGGGGCTGCGCGGGCTGCTCAACCGCATTCGCGCCCGGGGTGAGCACCAGGCCGACGCCATGCCCTCGCCCCGCTGGATCGGCGCCGACGCGCACCGCCTGCCGCTGGCCGCCAGCAGCGTGGACGTGATCTGGTCCAGCCTGGTGTTTCACTGGTTCGACGATCCGCTGGCCGTACTGAAGGAGTGCTACCGGGTGCTGCGTCCCAACGGGCTGCTGGCGCTGTCGGCCTTCGGGGTCGATACCTGCCGCGAGCTTCGGGCCTCCCAGTCGGATTCCTCGGCCGAGAACCGCTTTGCCGTGGCCGGCCAGTGGCCGTCGTTTCAGGACATGCACGACTGGGGCGACGCCCTGATGGAAAACGGCTTCGCCGAACCCGTGATGGACACCGAGCACCTGAAGCTCGGCTACCAGTCGGCCGAGGGTCTGAAGGCCGACATGGCCGCGCTGGGCTTTCCGGCGCCATCGCTGGGCCGGATGGCGCCGTCACTGACCATCGAGCTGGTCTTTGGCCACGCCTGGATGCCGGCCCAGAAGGTGCGCAGCGATGGCCTGTCGCCCATCAACATCATCCGCAAGGGGAAGATCAGCCGATGACGCCTGACGTTGCTTCTGCCGCCACACCGGGCGGCCTGCAGGGCCTGCTGCTGTGGGTCGGCGTGGCCGTGGGCGCAGCCACATGCGCCACCATTTTCTTCGTGACGGTGCGTCATCGCCTGCGCGCACAGGCCGACACGGGACGCGACCGTCGCACCCAGACCGACAGGGGGCGCGACCGTCGTGCGTTGCTGGCCGAGGTGCTCTGGGTGCTCACGCCGATGCTGATGATCATCGGACTGGGCTGGTGGGTGGTGGCCGAATGGTTGGCCGGACGGGCGGCATGAGGGGAAAGGCGTCTTTGTCATCCACGACAGGCACCCAGGCCGATGGGGCGATGCGGGCCAGTGAACAGGCCGAACCCGCTGGGCGCGTGCAGTCCTGTAACGGTGTGTCTTCCTCCGGCGGCGCGGCCCAGTCCGGGCCTTCCGGCGATGCGGTCCAACCCGGGCCTTCCGGCTGTGTGGCCCGGCCCAGGCCTTCCGGCGACACGACCCAGCCCGGGCTTTCCGGCAGAACGGACGGGCAGGGCACTGGTGATCGCCTGATCCGCCTGCGCCGCCGCTACCGCCGGCTGCTGTCCATCACCCTGTTTCTCACCTTCGACCTGATCATCTTCGGTGCCTTCGTGCGCCTCGTCGATGCCGGGCTGGGCTGCCCCGACTGGCCGGGCTGCTATGGTCACGTCACCCCGCACGGCGCTGCCGAGCACATCGCGGCCGAAGTGGCCGTGCTGCCCGACGGGCCGGTCACCGTCTTCAAGGCGTGGGTGGAAATGCTGCACCGCTACATCGCCAGTGGCCTCGGGCTGCTGGTGATTGCTCTGCTGTGGCTGACGGTACGCTGGCGGCGGCTGGACAGAATAAATAATTCTGAATCATGTGCAGTGAGTGGCCGTGTGGCAGCGGAAAGTCCTGTGGAAGCGGGTGACCGCGTGGCACCGGGTGCCGGAGGCGCCGCGGAAGGCAACCTTGCCCGGACAGGCGCCCCCTCCGTGGCAGATGGGTCTGCCACCGAACGTCAGGCAAGCGCCTTGGCCGTCACAAGGCATGCGGCAGGGCGTTTGAACCGTCACCGCTTCGGAGAGATCCGCTATGCCGACGGCAGCTTTGCTCCCTCTGTGGTGCTGGCCGTCTTCGCGCTGGTGTGGATCATCCTGCAGGGGCTGTTCGGCATGTGGACCGTCACCCTGCGGCTGATGCCGGTGGTGGTCACCGCCCACCTGCTGGGCGCGCAGATTCTCTTCATGGCACTGATGGCACAGCAGAACCGCGTGCAGCCGCAACCCGTGGTCACGCCGTCTGCCGCGCCGCTGGCTGGCTGGTCGCGGCTCCTGCTGGTGCTGCTGATCGCCCAGCTGCTGCTGGGGGGCTGGGTGAGCAGCAACTATGCGGCGCTCGGCTGCGAGGATTTTCCGCTGTGCCACGGCAGCCTCTGGCCCGACATGGATCTGGCCTCGGGCTTCGAGCTGTGGCGGCCGCTGGGTACCCAGGCCGATGGCGAACCGCTGGAGTATCAGGCCCTCACCGGCATCCACTACATGCACCGGCTGATGGCCTACGTCGTGTTCGCCCTGGCGGGCGTGCTGGCCTGGCGCCTGTGGCGGCTGCATGGGCTGGAACGGCTGGCGCGCCTGCTGGCGGCCGTACTGTTGGCCCAGTTCATCACCGGGCTGGCGAACGTCTTTCTGGACTGGCCGCTCGTCGCGGCGCTGGCGCATACCGCGGGCGCGGCCGGGCTGGTCGGTATTATCTTCATGATAGACTTTCGCACACATCATGCCGCCGGTTTTTTGCCGTCATCCCAGTCTCCTGAAGCCGATCGCCGCGGCACAGCAGACCTTACCTGACCCGGATTGACGCCGTGTATCTATCTGCCACCCGCCAACAGTCGCTGGCCCGTGTCGCACGCCAGTATTACGTTCTCACCAAGCCACGCATCGTGCTGCTGGCCGTCTTCTGCGCCATGATCGGCATGTTCATGGCCACCACCGAAGGCGAGAGCGTCTCGTGGCGTACCCTGCTGGCGGGTACCGCCGGCATCGGCCTGCTGGCGGCGGCCGGCTTCGTCTTCAACTGCTTCGTCGAGCGCGGCATCGATGCCGTCATGTGGCGTACCGCCCACCGTGGTTCGGCCAGTGGTGATGTCGGCAACACCGGCATGGTCTGCTTCTTCCTGGCGTTGGGCATCACGGGCGCGCTGCTGCTGCATCTGTTCGTCAACCCGCTGACCATGGTGCTCACGCTGGCCACCTTCGTGGGCTATGCCATCGTCTACACCGTGCTGCTCAAGCCGCGCACACCGCAGAACATCGTCATCGGCGGGGCCTCGGGGGCCATGCCGCCGCTGCTCGGCTGGGTGGCCGTCACCGACGAAATCACCGCGCCTGCCGTGGTGATGTTCCTCATCATCTTCGTCTGGACGCCGCCGCACTTCTGGGCGCTGGCGCTCTACCGCGCCGCCGACTACCGCCGCTCCGGCCTGCCCATGCTGCCGGTCACCCACGGCGCGGCCTTCACCCGGCTCAACGTCCTGCTCTACACCGTGCTGCTCACGGCGGTCACGCTGCTGCCCTTTGCCATCGGCATGAGCGGCCGTTTCTACCTGGCCGCGGCCGTGGTGCTCGATGGCATTTTCCTTGGGCTTGCCTGGCAGGTCTGGCGTCACTACACCGATGCCATCTCCCGCAAGACCTTCGGCTACTCCATCCTGTATCTGGCCCTGCTGTTCGGTGCCATGCTGGTCGATCACTATCTCTGAGACCTGGGGAGCCTCTGCAAAAGTCCTGCGGCACTTTGGTCTCCATGCCCGGGCGATCCAGCGCGTTGCCATTTGCCGCCAATAGCCCTGCTATTGCCGCCAAGTGGCGCCTTCTGGCTCATCCCGGTCCTGGGCCCAAAGCACTCGCAGACTTTTGCAGAGGCTCCCGGGAGCCTCCGCAAAAATCCTGCGGCCATGGTCACCATGCCCGGACGGTCCAGTGTGTTGCCATTTGCCGCCAGTCCTGCCCGAACGTGACATCGTGAGCAGAGTGTTCCAGAATGTGCCGGATGCGTGGTACACCAGAACCGGGTGCCTGCCGTTAGAGCGTGTCATGAACGCATTCATTCCCGCGTGGGCCAAATTCATGACGGACATGCCGATCTCGCCGCCCAGTCTCAACTTCATGCCCGTGCAGGCGAATGCATTCATGACGCACTCCAGTAGCGTACCGGGGCTCACAGGCGCCCCTGCTGCCCCCCAGACAACCCAGCTATGAAAACCTCACCGTCCCCGATCACCCCCCCCGCCTCGCGCCGCCACCTGCTGCGCACCGGCGCTGCTGCCGTTGCCCTGGCCGTCGGCAGCCCCCTGCTGCTGGCCGGCTGCAACCGGCAGGCGCCGCAGATGAACTTCAAGTCCACCGATCTCGATGGTGCCGACTACGGCAAGTCGCTGGATCTCACCAACACCGCCACCGGCAAGCCGGTCAGCCTGGACACCTTCAAGGGCAAGGTCGTGCTGCTGTTCTTCGGCTTCACCCAGTGTCCGGACATCTGTCCCACCACCCTGCTCAAGGCCAAGGAAATCAAGGAAGCCCTCGGCAAGGACGGCGACAGGCTCGACGTGGTGTTCGTCACCCTCGACCCCGAGCGCGACACCGCCGAGGTCATGCAGGCCTACGTGCCCTCGTTCGACCCCTCCTTCATCGGCCTGCGCGGCGACCCGGCTGCCACCAAAAAGGCCGCACGCGAGTTCCGCGTCTTCTACCAGAAGGTTCCGAACCAGGACGGCTCCAGTTACACGCTGGATCATACGGCCGCATCCTATGTCATCGACAAGGACGGCAAGCTGCGCCTGCTGGTGCGCTACACCGACGCCGTGCCCGACATCGTCAGTGACCTGAAGCAGCTGATCGCCGCCTGATCCGGGCTCACTCCGATCCTGCTCATTCGGTTCCAAAACAATGTGCGCAGGGAGTGCCGCAGGGAGCACCATTGCGTAACGCATGTGTATCGCGGTCGCAAAGCCCCGCCCCTTGCTGGTATTCTGATGGGCGTGTGCCATTCGGGCCTGCGGACAGCGCCTTTGCGTGTTTTCAGGGGTCAGCCCCCCGGGTTTCGGGGGGCAGAAACGCCCGGAAAGCCGCCTGCTGGCCGTTCGGCGGCCATCCGGGGCCGATCTGTGGCTTTTGCCGCATGCCGCCTGGCGCACGACTGTTGTTTTGACGCACCGCACACACCACGACCGGGCCTGCCACGGAACCCTCTGTGGAGTCTCCCGTCATGGCCCGTGTGGGTGCTTCCCCATTCACTCATTCTTTCCACTGAACCCGTGCCACGCGCGCAGCACGGGGCCGGAGGCTTTCTCGCATGAACGCACTGGGTTGGCTTGTCCTGGGTTTGCTGCTTGGCTGGGCCATCGAATTCGCCATTGATTACCTCTACTGGCGCAGGAAGGCCCAGGCCGAGGCCGAGGCACTGGCCCAGCAGGAAGCCGCCCTGAACGCCCAGCAGACCGAGCTGGGCCATCGCCAGTCCACCCTGCGCCTGCGCGAAAAGGAAATGTCCGACCTGCAGGCCTCGCTGGCCAGCCGTGACGCCGAACTGCTGCAGCAGGCGCGCCGTGTCGAAGAGCGCTCCGACGACCTCTCCCGCGTCGAACAGGCCATCGAGAAGCGGCGGGCCGACCTCGACCGCATGGGCCTGACCCTCAACGAGCGGGAGAAGGAAATCGCCACCCGTGGCGACCAGCTGCGCACCAAGGAAGTCAACTACAACCGCCGTCTCGACACCCTCGAGAACACCGAAGCCGAACTGGCGCGCCGCGTGGCCGTCGTCACCAACCGCGAAGAGGCCATGCAGAGCTGGGAAGGCCGCATCCTCAGCCGCGAACACGACGTGGCCGACCGTGAAGCCTCGGTCAACTACCACGCCAACCGCATCGCCCGTGACGCCGGCAGCTTCGAGGCCGTCAAGCACCTGCTGCGGCAGCACTATCGCACCGACGAGGGGCGTGACCGCCTGCAGGCTCTGGTCGGCATCGACGACAAGGCCGCCGAACTGCTGAAGAACGCCGGCATCCGCAACTTCGAACGCCTGGCCGAAAGTTCCATCGGCGAACTCACCCGCCTGCTCGAAGGCGCCGGTTCGCGCCTGGCCCTGGCCAACCCGCTCAGCTGGGCCGAACAGGCCAACGCATACCTGGCCGAAGACTGGGTGACGCTCGACCGCCTGCAGGCCGAACTGAAGGGCGAGCACCGCGACGACGTGACGCAGAGCCTGCTCGAAGCCATGCAGCGCTCGTCGGGCGTAGCGGGGGCCAGCAGTGCTGCAGCTGCCGCAGCTCCGGATGCCGCTACCGTAGCCCCAGATGCTGCCGGCGCTGCAGCGGCTGGAAATGCTGCAGAGGCTGGAACTGTCGCGGCTGCTGAAAACACTGCAGCCGCCGGGAACGCTACAACTGTTGAGAACGTTACAACTGCTGAGAACGCTGCAACCGCCGGAAGTTCCAGCTCTGCCGCCACTGGCACCGCTGCTGCACAACATGAGCATGATGCCAGGGCAGTACAGACCGATGGGCAGGCCGCCCTGCAGCCGGATGGGCACACTGATGATTCGTCTGACGGTCAGGGTAGTGCGAGTACCGATGGCCAGTCTGGAGCTGGCGTTCATGCAGGGACGGCTGCCGATGGTGACGAAGCCCCAGCGCCTGGCGCCATGGCTGCCGCTGCGGTGGTGACGGGCCTGGCCGCGGGTCATGCCGCCACCGGTGAACAGCCGGCCGTGGGTGCAGCCGCGGAAACGTCTGCCGATGCGGCCGCCGAGACGTCTGTCGACGCAGCAGTCGATACGTCCGCCGATGCACCGGCCGGCTCCACATCGTCCACGGAAGCCTCCAGTGGGCCAGACGTCGGGGCCACGGAAGAGCCTGCCCAGTCCGGTTGGCCGCAGGAACACAGCCACCCGGCCCACGCCAGCAGCTACGCCACCGGTGGCTACACCGGTACGTCCTACAGCGGAACCTCTTATGGTGGCGCCTCCGGCCACACACACGACGACGAAGTCGCCGGGAGTGCCTTTGCTGCTCACGGTGCCGGCACCCCGGGGCTGGACGATCCTTTCCCGACCTCATCCCTGCGCACACAGACTGAAGCTGAAGCGTCAGATATTGCTAGCGAACAGGCCCAGGCCGATGCCCTGCTGGCCGAAGCCGCCAGCGTTCTGGCCGTCGATCAGCAAGCCGTTGCCGCCGCAGCCAGGGAACCTGCAGAGTCCAGCACGCTGAGTGGCGCCGGTACCGCGCCACGCCGCGAAGCTGCCGCGTCGCACGCCGTCGACGGCGCACATTCTGGCCGCGATGCTGCAGAGGAGGCCACCGGGAACGGTGCCGCAGAGCCGCAGCCCGTCACCATCGAAGCCTCGCTCGAACAGGAAAACGTCTTCTGGGAATCCGACGCCGGTGATGAATACGAAGGAGAGGCCGATGCCGAGCCGCTGTCTTCCGTCTTCATCAACCCGCGCCAGCGCAACGTCGAACGCGTAGCCGCCGAAGCCGTCGAAGACGCGGACTGGCAGCAGCATGCCGGCGAAGTTTCCGACGCCCACGTGCTCAACGAGCATTCCAGCACTTCGACACGCTCCTGACGCAGGTCTGCCATGCCAGCCCCCACGCCACTCCATCCCCCCGAGTCCGTGCGCCGCTTCACCTCGGTGAAGGTTGGCGTCCTGCTGTTCTTCCTGCTGCTGCTGGCCTTCTTCGGCCTCACCGGCAACGAGGCTGACACACAGCCGCAGCAGGCCGATGCCGGTAGCGATCCCTCGGCCAGCACACAGGCCGGTGAACAGCAGGCTGCGGCCGGCCAGCAGACAGGTGCCCCGCCGGCCGGATCGCAGGCAGGCACTCCATCGGGCAGCAACCAGCCTGCCCAGGCTGCCTCCGGCGAGGCGGGCGCACGTTCCGGTACCCATACCGAGAGCGTCACCTTCCAGGTTGCCGGTCATGGTACCCAGGGCAACGGTGCTGCCGGACAGGGGACTGCCAGCAACCAGAGCGCACAGACCCTGCCCGAAGACCCGTCCGGCAACGGCATGATCGATATCCAGGGGCTGGGCGCCGGGGGCGCACAGCAGGGCAGCCGTGCCGGAAATGGTGCCGCATCCACAGGTGCGCCGGCAGGGAAGGCTGCGTCGGGTGCCCAGGCATCCTCCGGCATGGCAGGCCCCGGTGTGGCTGATGCCGGGGCGGGCACGCCGGGCGGCGAATCCGTCCTGCACGATGACGACGTAGCCCCGCAGCCCGCCACCGGCGACAGCATGATCGAGCTGCCCGGTGCCCCGTCCTTTGCCATTACCCAGGATGCCAGCGGCGCCATCCGCCTCACCGGCGGCGTGCCCGATGACGCCACCCGCAACCAGTGGATGAACGCCATCCGGCTGGGCGCCCGTGATGTATCCGTCAACGGCAACCTGCGCCTGCAGCGCGTCGACCCGCACGCCGCCGCCCGCTGGGAGCCCCAGCTCACCGCCCTCGTGGCCCTGATGCGCGAGCGCAACCTTGCCGAACTGCGTGTCCGTGGTGATGTGGTCGAACTGGTCGACACCACCGGCAACCCCGCCCAGGCCCGCGAAAGCGTCAACCTCATCCACGCCCAGGTGCCCGACGGCTACCGCGTGGCCCTGGCCGGTGACGCCCGGGGCCAGGCCGATTCCCGCAATGCCCGGGGCAGTGCGGCCCAGGCTGACGCCCGCAACATCCGAAATGGTGTGAACCAGGCCGACGCCCGCAATGCCCGGAACGGAACGACCCAGGCAGCCGCCGAAACGGCCGCCAGCGATGAGCCGCGCAAGACCCGCGCCCAGCTGCACGCCGAGGCAAAGAACGCTGCTGCCGGGAAACGCGCCGATGCGCAGAAAACGGTTGCAGAAAAACGCGCCGAAGCGAAAAAAGCAGCGGCAGAAAAACGGGCCGATGCTCGCCGCGCCGCTGCGTCCGGCAAGACGGCTGATGGCAGCACTGCATCCGCCAGGAATTCCAGCTCGAAGGATGCCGCCTCAGCCAAACGCCTGGCCGCCCGGGAAGATGCCGCGGGCAGGAGCAGCAGCAAAACCGCAGCTGCAGGCAACTGCAAATCGGTGAACGCCCTGTCGGCCCCGGTCTACTTCAGCAGCAACACCGCCACGCTGACCGCTGCCGAGCGCCGCCGCCTGCGCAACCTCGGCGCCTGCCTGGGCAAGACCGCCTGGGTGCGCGTGACCGGCCATGCCGACCCGCGTGATTCCGCCGCCGCCAACCAGAGCCTCTCCGAGCGCCGCGCCCGCGCCGTGGCCGGCGCCATCGCCGCCGGGGGCTTCTCCTCCGCACGCATCACCGTGGTGGGGGCTGGCCAGACCAAATCCAGGGCAGCGAAGAGCAAGGCCGCCCAGCAGCGCGCCCGGCGGGTGGATATCCGGGTGGGGTGAGGAGGACTGCCGGCTGCGGATTACTGCAGCCGAAACACCTCCTCCAGCGTACCGGCCGTCAGCAGGGCCTCCACCCAGTGATCCAGCTGTTCAGGACTGGCCTGCTCGAGTTTTTGCTGCGTAGCAGCATCCAGTGGCCCGAAGCGCAGGGTCAGCAGCCTGGCCACGGTATCGCGCAGCCCGCTCAGACGGCCACGCTCTTCGCCGCGCTCCATCCCCAGCAGAATCCCCTCCTGCCGCCCCTTCTCCAGCCACCGTTGCGTGAATGCACCCATCTTCCTGTTCTCCGTTGGGTAAAGCTGTTCGTACAGACGCCACTCGCTGGCGTCCAGTGTGAGGTAATCCTCAATAAAATCAAGGTACTTGCGCTGCAGATCCGGGTCCGCCACCAGCGTCAGCAGCCCCTGCACCGCCTGACCGTAGACCCGCACCCGTGATGCCCTGTCGGACGGATACTGCATGCAGA
>ERZ772967.148-NODE-148-length-58219-cov-11.537222_pt1 | contig 58219 bp, 83 predicted proteins | sample MGYA00511677_ERZ772967 | MGnify/ENA primary metagenome ERZ772967 (study PRJEB29015, sample SAMEA2737931) | human oral metagenome | biome: human oral; feature: human-associated habitat; material: dental | place: China | collected 2146 ...
TGAAGGCCTCCGAGTAAGAGGACTTCCGGTTGTCTGCGCGATCCCTCGCCTCGTGGCTGTCTACCTGCTCTGTGCTCATGGGCATGAGTTTAATTCCCGGTAGATTTACGTTCCAGAACGTTGGAAGGAAACGCATGCTCGCAGACCCCGCTGACCAGCAACACCTACTGACCCTGGCTGAACTCGACTCAGAGATCGGGCGTTTGCAACACACCGCCAAGACCCTGCCGCAGCACGCCCGCATCGCTGAATTGATGACCACCCGGCAGGCGATCACCGACGATCTGGTGGCTGCCACCACCCGCGCCCAGGACCTGGAGCTCTCGGTTCACCGGGCGGAATCCGACCTGACGCCGGTGCGGGCCCGGCTGGAAAGGGAGAACCGGAGGGTGGATGACGGTTCCGTCACGGACCCGAAGGTGCTACGCGGACTCGTGGAGGAGGTGGAACGCATCAAACGGCGGATAACCGAACTGGAGGACGCCGAGCTCGACCTGATGGGACAGCTCGAGGAGGCAGCCGCGGAACGTGACAAGCTGGCCGCCCGCAAGAAGAACGTCGAGGACGAACTGCGCGCCGACGTCGCCGCCCGAGACGCCGAGGTGGGCAGGTTGAGCGGTGAGGCGAAGGTCATCGCCTCCAGCAGGGCCTCAGAGGCCAAGAAGGTGCCCGCCCCGCTGCTGACCCTCTACGAGAAGATCCGCGCACACAGCGGCCTTGGGGCAGCCAAACTGCATCGCGGTCGGTGCAGCGGATGTCAGCTGGAACTCACCGTCTCGGATCTCGACGCTTACCGCAAGGCCCCGCAGAATGAGGTGCTCAGATGCGTCGAGTGCGACCGGATTCTCGTGCGGACGGCTGATTCGGGATTTTGATGCCACGCGGTGAACTCAAGGTCTCCCCGGAAATTCCCCGCGCTGTCGTTGAAGGACTCGAGCTGCTTCGCAGCAGACTGGGGGTACCGATCGGCTTCCCCGGTGACGTGCTCGCCGAGGCGGAAAACCTCCGGAAAGACCCTCCTAGTTTCCCGAGGCACGCCGACCGGACAGCCGTGGAGCTCGTCACGGTTGATCCCGCGTCCTCGAAGGACCTGGACCAGGCCGTCCGGATCGAACGGAGCGGGTCGGGATACCGGGTTCATTACGCCATTGTGGATGTCGCGGCGTGGGTGGGACCGGGATCCGCCCTGGAGGCCGAGGCGAGGCGACGCGGGGAGACGTTGTATGCGCCCGGGGCCAAGGTGCCGCTGTATCCCGATTCCTTCTCAGAAGAAATCGGATCGTTGCTGGCCGACGGCAGGCCCCGCCCGGCGGTGTTGTGGACCCACGACCTGGACGCCGACGGGGTGCCCACGGGGGTGGGCGTCGAGCGGGCCCTGGTTCGTTCGCATGCGAAGCTCTCCTACGAGGAGGCCCAGGCGGATGTGAACGCGGGCCGGGCGCACCCGAGCGTCGCACTGCTGCCCGTCGTCGGTGAACTGCGGCAACGCCTCGAGGCTGAACGCGGGGGCGTCTCCCTCAACCTGCCCGGACAGGAGATCGTCGCGGGGAACGGAACCTGGCTGACGAGGTTTCGTTCCCCGCTCCCGGTGGAGAGACACAACGCCCAGATCTCGCTCCTGACCGGTATGGCCGCAGCCGAGCTCATGGTGGGTGCAGCGGTCGGGATCCTGCGAACCCTGCCGGCCGCCGCTCCCGAGGCGGTCGATCGCCTCCGCATCAGCGCCGGGGTGCTGGGGGTCGACTGGCCCGTTGCGCAGTCGTACCCGGATTTCGTCCGGGGGCTGGAACCGGGGGAACCCGCGGAACTCGCGGTGCTCGCCCGTTGCACCTCGCTGTTTCGGGGCGCCGGCTACCGGAGTTTCGACGGCTCACTGCCTGGCGACGACCTGGGACACTCCGCCCTGGCGGCCCGCTACAGCCACGTCACCGCACCCCTGCGGCGGCTGGTGGATCGCTTCGCGTCAGAAATCTGCGTGAGCATCGGGCAGGGGGAACCGGTTCCCGGGTGGGTGCGTGAGAACCTCGCCGGGCTGCCGGGATTGATGGCGGCCAGCAATCGGCGAGCCCGGGCCTGGGAACACGCGGTGGTGGACCTGGCGGAGGCGCTGGTCCTCCAGACGCGGGTGGGTGAGGTCTTCGACGCGGTCCTCATCGATGTCAATCCGAGGTCCGGGATGGGAACCTTCCAGATCGCCGATCCGGCGGTGGAGGCGAAACTGCCCGCGGAGGGCCGTGAACCCGGCCGGGCGGTTCGGGTGCGGCTGGATGAGGTGGATCTCAGCGAGGGCAGGACGGTGTTCTCCCATGCTGTTTGAGGCCGTCGGGGGAGCTAGACTTGCTGCCCGGACGAGTCGGCCGGGTGATCGCGGCCCGGGTAACCGGGCTGAGGAAAGTCCGGACTCCGCAGAGCAGGGTGGTGGGTAACACCCACCCGGGGTGACCCGCGGGACAGTGCCACAGAGAACAGACCGCCCGGCCCCATGGCCGGGTAAGGGTGAAACGGTGGTGTAAGAGACCACCAGTGCGCCGGGTGACCGGCGCAGCTCGGTAAACCCCACCCGGAGCAAGACCAAGAAGGCCAGTCCGCTGGCCGCGGAAACCGTCTGAGCGCTGCTCGCGCGAGGTTTCCGGGTAGGTTGCAGGAGCCCGCCGGCAACGGCGGGCCTCAGATGGATGGTCACCGTTGGACAAAATCCGGCTTACAGGCCGGCTCGTCCCCGAACAACTCGGCGAAGAGCCCTGCCGGGCACTGAAATACGCTCCGACAAGGGAAAACACTATGATGTCGGATGATGTCCGATGATGCCGAATAGTGCTGAAAGTCAGGCCCCGAGAGGCCCCGAAGGGGTGTTTCTGAGATTGGGAGGCCCCGAGAGGCCCCGAAAAAGACCCCGGGAAACGCGAGAAGACCCCCACCCGAAAGGGTGGGGGTCTGTGCGTGCGCCGAGACTGACGCTAGCGGGCCTGCTCGGCTCCGATCAGGACGACGCTGCGCGCCACGGAGGCGACGGCGCACAGCGATCGCAGGATCAGCTCCGTCACCTCGGCCTGCTTCGCGGTCAGGTCCTGCGGGGGCATCTTGCAGGCGGCCCGGAGGGATGTGAGATTTCCGGAAGGCGGATTCTCCGGGCCAAGGAGAACTGCGAGCTTCTCCGCCTCGCGGCGGAGCCGGACCGCAGCCGTCTCCCGCTCCTTGGCTTCGCGCTCCAGGGCGACCGCATAGGCCTCCTGAAGCTGCCCGCACGCCTCGAGGAGGTCGCTGGAGCTGTGGCCTGCCAAGTTGCCGGACGACAGGATGTCCGCCACGTCAGCCCTCCTGCTTCTCGCCGGCGGGGGTGTTGACTGCGGCCAGGCCGGTGACGGCCATGGCGAGGCCGGACCAGGCGGTGATCTGCTCGCCGGTGACGATGCCGTAGACGCCGAGGACGGCCAAGGCGGCGGTGGCGATGCCGTAGATCCAGCGGCGGACGGCAGGGTTGGTGATGATCATGATGGGCTTTCCTTTCGGGATTCCAGATGGTGGAGGCGGACGGAGTGGTCGGACAGCTGCTCGTCGTAGCGTCGCTCAGCCTGTGTTGCCCTGGCGGCTGCATTGGCCGCCAAATCATTGGCGCGACCCAGCTCGCGGTCGTGACGGCGAACCGTGGCACGCATGTCCGCCATGTCGTCTCGCAGTGCGGCCAGCTCGGTGGCGTTCTGCTGGGTCAGCGCCTCGACGCGATCGAGCGCGTCGCGCATGCTGCCCCCGTGATTGGGGTGCTGCTGCGCCAGCACTGCTGCCGCGTCGGCTGCGGTGCTGGCGGCCTGGTGGCGCAGCTCTCTCAGCTCCGCCACCACTTTCGCGCCGCCGACCAGGGCGGTGACGAGGGCGGCCATGCCGGCGAGGATGCCGCCGAGGACCTCCCACGGCGGCAGCACCCACGCTCCGGGCGGCGCCTCCAGAGGGATCACTCTGCCGCGACCCCCGCGTGCTTCAGCAGGGCCTCGACGCCCGCACTGAGCTTGTCGACCTTGTCCTCCAGCTCGACCAGCTTGGCGCGATTCTCACGGCCGAGAGTCACGCTGTCGGCGACCTCCTGGTTGACCGGCCGATACTCGGGATCTGGTGCGCCGCGGCGGATGTCGCCGAGATCCTGAGAGAGCTCCTTGACGCGATCAGCGAGGTCCTCGAAAGCCTTCGCGAATTTGCCATGTTTCGGGATAAAGGTATCCCAAACGGAGTGATCAACAACACCGGCCATTTCGTTTTTGGTGTCTTGGTCCATTACAAAACCTCCTCGAGTAGATCCCGCATTAAATGCGGGGATGATTCCGTCGACGTCCTCGAAAAACACATGGATGTGGTCTTCGTGGCGGGCGCTGACGTTGGATCGATCGCCCGTGAATCGCATCCAGTTCCCGTAGCGGGTCTTGTAGATGCGGTCCTGCCAGATGATGTGGCGGATGTGCATGGCCCGGGCGTTGCTGATGAGCCAAGCCACGATCTTGTCCCCGGCACCCCGGTAGGCGCCGGACGATCGGATCCCGACCTCGGGGGCGCAGATAATGTCCAGAGCCCGGCCAGTGCCGTGCTCGTCATCCCACTGGCCAGATGACGGGTAGGGACCGCGCAGGTAGGGGGTATCCCAGCCGCGACCAATCCAGATATACGGGAAAGCATTACGGGTGCCGAAGTAAATCGATTCCGCAAGCTTTTTGACTGGGGCTGTGGAACGGCTACTGAGATTGCGGCTCCAGTCGCTCCTGGGTGGTGCTCCCATACGAATTCTCCTCTCGATTTGCGGGGAATTAGCGCCAATAGCCGATGGCGCATGCAGTGATATGGAGGGGAAAGCCCCGCGGCCTGTCTGCTACGTCCAGGCCGCACAGGTAGACGTGATCCGTGGTGGCGTCATCCGGTGAGGTTGGCCACGATTTTCCGCTGCCCAGTTGGTAGCGGCCCGGGATTACGACGGGTGGCGCAAGAAATGGCACGGGGAATTTCCACTCCCATTTGTCCAGCCACAGCCCTCCGTAGGCGGCTGTGCCGGCGCAGGTGGTCGACACTCGCTGCCAGCAGATTTGTGTTCCGTCTGGTTCGCGCCGCCATCGGCCATTGGAGTTTCCGCCGCTGGCCGACAGAGGGGTTTCCCGCGCGGGCCCGATGATCACGACCCGCTTGCCGTCGTGTAGGGCGTAGACGAAGCTGCCTTCGGCGAGGCTCCCGGCGGCGTTCTCGGCCTCTAGGGCGGCGCTGCCGGCCCCGGAGGGGTGCAGTCGACGCCCGTCCCAGCGGCCAGTGATGATTCTGAGGGGCACTTCTCCGCGCGTGGCAGCCTGGATAAGCAGGTCCAGGGGGGTGGTTACTGCCATAGCTGTCCTCCCGTGTAGATATGGCGCCCACGGGTTTCGCACACCGCGCCGACGCCGAACGTGATTTTGCGGGCCGCGATGGTGACGTCGAGGCCGAGGCGGCGGATTCTGACCCGATCCCCCAGGGCGGTATCGTCGACGGGGTGGGTCCATGTCACATAGCGGGACCGTTCCTGCCCCTCGGCCAGCAACCGCCTGGCCTTGCTGTCGAGCACCTCTTGCGAGGTTGCTTCGACGGCCTCGCAGCGGGTGTGCGGACCTACACGGTCGGGGTGCCATGGATTGGCAGGGTCGGTGATCCACACCTCCGAGGTCAGCGCTGGCGCGTCCGACGTGGCCCGGGTGTAGAGCAACAGCCGGTTGGGGACGTCCGTCCAGTCGGCCTCGTCCTCGTAGGTGGTGCGGCAGCGGTAGTCGGCAGGGTCCCCGCCGTAGGTCGCGACTAGGGGGCGCTCCATCGGGGCGACGTAGGGTGCGGCACGCCACCAGCCGTTGGCGTCGCACCAGATGCCGCCATAGCCGATGGCGTCGAGCAGCTCCGAGTACAGCGTTCCCCAGGTTTTATCCGGGTCCCACGTGAGTGGAGTCCGGAGGGTTTGCGGGGACGGGGTGAGCGCCAGTTGCGATTCGCCTAGCTGGCGCAGGGTCATGGCGACCCTGTCGGTGACGACGATGCCGGCTTCATACTGGGTCCAGTAGCCCAGCTGGGAGCGCAGTCGAGACGTGGGGTCCTCGAGTTTGAGTACGGAGGCGGTGTGGCCGTCGCGCAGCTTCCGGTTTGGCCAGGAGGCGCGATACACGCCCATAGGCCGAGTTTCGGCGCCGTCGTGATGCAGGATCCGCACCCGTGTTGTCACCCAGTCGATGTCTGCGGATGGCGGCTCGGCGAACTCAACAGAACCGCCGGTTCGCACCGCGGAGCTGATGTTCCACTCCAGCTGGCCGCCTCGAATGTCGGGCAGCTCGCCGCGGATGCGACCGTCTCGGTCGACGAGCTGGGCGCTCCACCACTCAGCCACGGCCGCCACCCGCCTGCGTCGTGGCGGCGAAGCGTATCGCGAAACTGATGAGGGGTCGGTCGGTTTCGTCACTGGTGCGGATGTCGCCGATCAGGACGCCGTGCATGTGGTGACCGCGGGGGGTGCGCAGCCACACATGCCGACCTATCAGCGGTACCCACGACTGGATCGGTGCGACCTCCTCTGGGGGGAGGTCCCCAGATATGGCGACCTCGATGGGGCGCGCCAATCCGAAATGCGCGGTGGGAAGCGGCGAGCCTTCGTACTGCTCGAGGACGGTGGCTGCCGCTGACCAGGCGGTTTCGGTTTTCAGGTTATCTGCGGCCCAGGCTCCGCCTGGCGCGCCGTCGGCGGGGGTGACCCAGATGCGGCAGGTGGGTGTCCCGACGCGGATCGGCTCCGAGACGGCCTCGGAGGGGAGGCCGGAGATTGCACGGGCGCGGTAGGCGACCGTCGAGGCGAGATCAGGGCGGGGATCGGTGGCGGTCCCCTCCTGCGCGGCCCAGCGGTCGAGGAGCTGCCATGTCGCTTCCCCGTCGCGGGACACCTCGATGGCGATTGCGACAGTGTCCGGCGCGCCAGCCTTGACGCCAGCCTTGGCCGTGGCTACCACCACGCCTTCATCCTCGACCCAGCGGGCAGTGATGGTGGGGATGGCGGGGTCGGCGTAGTCGACACTGAAGTCAACACTGGCCCACTGGGACCACAGCCCCGACCAGGACAGGATCCGCGCGGAGAAGCGGTAGCTGCCGCCGTCTTCCAGTACTGACGGGGACTCTGTGCGGCCTGTGATTGCGTCGTCCGTCCAGGCCGCAACCTGCTTCCCGGTGGCGACCTCGGTGATGGTCGCTTCGAGGCTGCGCGTTTGATAACCGCCGCTGTCGGCCTCGTAGGAGGCGGCGAGGCGACTGGACTCGACGACGCCGCCCGCGGCGGGGGCGGTGATCTTGAGGTGCGGCGACTCTGTCGCGAAGAAGCTGCCCATGTCGGACCATGGGCTCCAGTCGGCGTGGGCGCCGCGGGTGCGCACCTGCCACAGCCAGGAGGCGCTACTCAGGCGCAGCCTGTGCGTGGAGGTGTCGCCCGTGACCTGCACGACAGGACGCCAGGAGGCCTCCCCGCCGGTGCGGTAGCGGACCTCTGCGGCGGTCTGTTGGCTGCGGTCGACCGGGTTGTGTCGCCACTGGAAGGTGATCCAGCCGTCGCTTGCCGCGGTGCCGAGTGGGGCGATCAGGGTGGGGGCGAGCGGTGCAGCCAGGGCGGGAATCTGGTCGGTCACTGACCAGGCCGACCACAGCTCCGCGCCCACGCCGGTGCCGGTGCGGCCACGGAACTGCCACACTTCGCCGGGCTGCGGGGTCATTGCTCCGACGGCGCCGCCGTCTCCGCCGCTCAACCATGGCCGCCACTCGCCGTTGTTGACGCGACGCTCCATCTGCCAACGCTGCGGGTAGCGTGCGTTGTGGGTGAGGGCGACGCGCAGATTCCCGCTCTCGCGGGTTACGGCGACGCTGGGGGTGGATGGCGTGGTGCGGACGTAGTTCGACTCGCCCCAAGGGGAATCGAGGTTTCCGCCCCATGCGTCTAGGCGGTAGCGGAACTGGTCGTTTTCCCAGACGCCGTAGTCGGTGTAGGAGGTCCCGTAGACGGTGCCGATGCGCGTCCATGCCTTGTCCGACTCGACCCAGCGTTCGAGTCGGTAGCGGTCGGCGAGCGGCACAGCCGGCCACTCGATCCGAATCTGTCGATCTGATACGTAGTAGGCGCCCGGGCTGGGGGCGTTCGGCCTGGCCGAGCCACGTGGCGGAATCCAAATGTTCGTTTCATGAAATGCCCGCACCCCGCCACCGATGTAGTCGACGCCAGTCAGGGATGCCGCGCAGTCGATGTCATAGCCCTGAGGGCGCAGCGGGAAGGTGTCGCTGAACTCTTCCAGGAGCGCCCATCCGCCTGAGGTGGAGACCTGTACGGCGCGGGTATCTGTGTGGCTGCCGAACGTGCCGGAGCGGGCGTACCGGGCGGCGGAGTCCCAGAAGCGGTAGTGGCCGCCAACCTCGATGCGCACACCGACACGCACGGACGTGTCACCCGGGGCGGGGTCGGACATCGTCCATGTGATGCGGATGCACATGCGGCGCGGGGTGCCGGAGTTGGGAGCCCACGCCCCTTGGGTCACATAGGTGGCCACCTCAGTACCTCCTGTCCCAGGACGCGCGTCGTGCCCGGTCGGCGAACTCCTCCAGCCATGCCACGCCCGCACTGCCAGTCGTGGCAGCGGTCTCGGGCATGGTGACGTTGATCGTCACCGTGCCCGAACCGCCGCTACGCCCCGACCCTGCGATGAGGGGGGCAGGGGATGGCAGGTATCGGGGCGGCTCGCTGTGCAACGAGCCGCCGTCGGTGAATCCGGGCAGCAGGTCGCGCGGCACCCGCTTGGCGTTGAGTGCATGCAGCAGGGGCGGGCCGTAGTGCTCCACCGCCGCCGCCCGGACTACGAACTCTCTGCGGGAGAGCATGGCGGGCACGGAATCCGAGGTGGGCGTTCCGGGGCCGGTGACGATGCCGCCGGCGGGCCACGCGGCGCGAGTCGGGGAGCCTCCGCCGGCGAGCCGCAGACCGCGGGCGTAGTCGGCAACGTAGCCGCCGGTTGCCATGCCCGACGGGCCGCCTTCGGTGGTGTGCACGGTGCGGATGTATGTCGTGGCGGTGCGACCGTTGATTGCGGCCAGCGCGGAGGCGGCAGCGGCGGCGACGGATGGCACGTTGCTGGATGCGCTGATGGAGACGCCGACGTGCCGCGGGATCCGACCGAGTGCAGAGGTCACGGCGTTCGCGTTCCCGATAGCCTGGCCGTGCCCAACGGTCCCGATGGCCGGGCTGGTCTGTCGGGGGATGGAGCCGAGTGCGCCGCGCACGGCGTAGGCGTTCGCGACAGAGTTGTCCCATCCGGGGGTGGAGATCGGCACCGCCACGCTGCCCGGCAGGCCGCTCAGGGCTTGCTGGACGCCGCCGATCTGCTGGACGGCGCCGTCCGCGCCCGGCACGCCGACCGGGATGTCCTTGTTGGCGGGCAGCCCGAGCAGGGCTGCCCCGAGGCCGAGGATGGCGATGAGCGCCTCGGGTAGGCCGGGGGTGGAGACGGCGGCCTGCGTTTCTGGCGGCATATTCAGCAGGGAATTGTTCAATTCCTTCGCGTCCGCGCCGGTATTCGGGAGGCCCGGGGATGTCACCCGGACTTCCTTGCTGTCCGGGATCCCATTTAGATTCCGATCCAAAAGCCATGCCTGCTCGGCGGCCTTCATCAGCTCTGGATACTTTGCTTTGATTTCGAGCTGTTTTTCCGCCGGCAACTTCTGGACCTGATCATAAAGCGACGCCAACTTCTGCGGGTCGCTTCCAGCCGTATCCAGCAGGACTCGAGTAACGACATCCTCGGGAATCAGGCCCAGCGTGTCGGCGTATTCTGCCGCCTTGTCGGCGCTCATCCCCATGTCTGTCGCGGTTTTGATGAACTGATCTCGGGCGCCTCGCAGCTTCTCCGTTGTCGCCTCGACCCCTTGCCCGGAAGCAAGCATGTCCTCGGCGACCTTGTAAGCGGCCTTGGCGACATCATTGAGCGCCTTCATATTGGCGCGGCCCGCCTCGGTGTCGATGTCGAGCGTGCGACCGTTCTTCTCGATCGACTCGGTGGCGGCATCGATGGCGGCCTCGTATGCGATGTTGCTGTCCTGCAGGCTAAGAATTGCTGAGTAGTAGGCGTTGATCGCATTAGCAACTTCCCCGAGGGCTTTCGCCTGCGCCTCGGCTCCAGCAGCAGCAGCCTGCTGCTGCGATCCCAGCCGTTCCGCTGCCTGCCCTGCCGCGTCATAGCTGTTGCCGAGATGGTCGGTGTAGGCCAGCCCGGCCGCCATGGCCTGCTCGACGGTTTTGATGCCTTCGGCGGTATACACCAGTCCCGCCGGGAGTTTGCCGCCCGCGACCTCCGCGAGCTTATCCATGTTGTTGGCGTAGTCGGAGTAGGCGGGACCTGCTGCGACAAGCTGGTCCTTGACCTTGCTCAGATAGTCGCCAAAAAACTGCGCGGTGTAGGCGGCGTCCTTGCCGTGAGCCTTGAAGTCCTCGAAGATTTTCCCGAAAGACTTCCCGGCCTGCATGGCATCCATTTGGGCGAGCTGTTGCGACACCTGCTTGAGTGCGTCGACAGCCTTCCCGGCGTCAGACTGGATGATTCCGAACCAGCTGTGGTCGGCCCCCGCGCCCCACTTGGCATCCCAGTCGATTGCGTCCAGAGCGGAGCCGAGATCTTTGATGCCTTCGACGGCGCCGAAGAGGTCGGTGGTGAGGGCTTTTCCGTCAACGCTGCGGAATATGGAGTCGATCTTGGTGAAGCCATTGCCGATATTCGTCAGGGTGCGGTTGAGTTCGTCGCCAGTTTTGACCGCGGCTTCATTCCATGAAGCCAGGACCGCGGCGAGCTGCACGCCGGCGAAAGCCACGCCGAGAAGGCCTGCCGCCTTGGCGACTTTCCCCAGTACGGCGGGGACCTTTGACAGTTTTCCGCCCGCCATGCCGAGTTGATCCATTGCGGACCGGAACTCCGCGAGGTGCACAGCGCCACGCATCAGGGCGGCAGCGCCGAGAGCGACCGCGCCAAATACTGTCACCACGCCCATCAGGGCGGCTGCGGCTGCGGGGCTCTGGGCTAGGGCGGACAGGAAGCCGTCGAGGGCCTGCACTGCGGCACGAAGCGGGCCGTTGGCCGATTCGCCCATGCGAATGGCGAGAGTCTCCCACGAGCCGCCCAGCTTCTCGAGGTCGCCGGCGAGGTTGTCCTGTAGTTGGGCTGCCTGCCTGGCGGCGTAGCCGGAGTCATTGACCGCGGCGGTCCACTGCTGAATCCCCTCAGCGCCCTGCGAGTAGAGGATGCTGGCGGCACGAATCGCGTCGGAGCCGAAGATCTGCGCCAGGGCCTGCTGGCGTTGCGCATCGGTCAGGTGGCCGAGCTTCTCGCGCAGCTGCCCGGCCAGGCCGGCGAGCCCGACGAATTTTCCTTGAGCATCATAGGCGTTTATGCCCAGTTGTTGCATGAGCCGCGCAGATTCTTTCGACGGGTCCGCGAGGTGCTGCAACATGCTCTTGAAAGAGGTTCCTGCGTCGGAGCCCAGTAGACCTGCCGATGCGAAGGCGGACAGGGTGCCGACGGTTTCCTCGATCGACAGCCCGAACTGGGAGGCGACGAGGCCGCCCTGCTTCAAGGCCATGCCGAGATCGGAGACCTCGCCCATGGCCTTGCCCGCGCCGGCGGCGAGGAGGTCAGCGACGTGAGGGACGTCCTTGCCGCTGAGATTGAACTGCGTCATGGCGATGGACGCCAACTCGGCTGCGTCCTTGACCTGCATCTGCCCCGCCGCCGCGAGATCCAGGGCGCCCCTCAGGCCGCCGCCCAGAACATCCCGGGTGGAGACGCCCGCCCTGCCCAATGCCTCGATGCCCTGCGCCGCCTCGGTGGCGGAGTATTTCGTGTCTGCGCCTGCCTGTAGGGCGGCTTCGCGGAGAGCGGACATGTCGGAGGCGGACGCCTGGGTGGCGGCCTGCACGCCGGACATGGCAGACGAGAAGCTGCTGAACTGGCGGACCGCCAAGGCCGCGACCGCCAAGGCTGCCCCACCCATGAGGGCCAGGGCGTTGGAAACGTCCAGGACGGCCTGCTTGTTGGCGAGGACCTGCTGCGTCAGGGAGGTTGCGGCAGCGGCGGCTCGGCGTGCTCCGCCTTCGTAGCTTCCAGCAGCCGCCCCAGCGGCGGCGAGCGCCGCAGCGGATTCCTTGGTCGCCTGCCCGCCTTCCTTGCTTTTGCTGGCGAGCTCACCGGCAGCCTGGGCTGCTCGGCGATTGGCGGATTCATGGCTGGCGGCAGCGGATGCTGCTGCGCCGACCGCGGAGGCGGAACCCTTGGTGGCCTGCTGAGCCTCCTTGGTTTTGTTGGCGAGATCGGAGGTGGCCTGGGCGGCGCGGCGCATGGCCGCCTCGTAGCCCCCGGTGGAGGCCTCGAGGACAACGCGCACGGTGCGGTCGGACATCGGTCACCGTCCTCTCTCATCGTCGCGGGATACCGTCCATTTGCGGTGGCGGTGCGGCACGGGCTGCCCTGTAGCGTCGCTCCGCTGCTTGTCGAGTTCCTGCTGCTTCGTCTGGGCGTTCTCGAGTTCGAGGCAGGCCCGGCATTGCCAGTAGACGGCCCGCCACTTGGCGCGCTCCTGCTCTGGGATCTTCGGATCCCACAGGGATTCGGAGAGCGGTTGCCCGCAGTCGGGGCAGCAGTTGCTTTCCCATTCGGCGTAGGCCCGCCATAGGACGCGTTCCCATTCGTCGTATTCGGCCTCTAGGGTGACCCGCCCGGTGCCGGAGTCGTAGTACCGGGCGGGCTCCCAGCCGAGGAAGCGCCGTAGCGAGATGCCCTGCTGGCGGGCGATTCGCATGTCGGCGCGTAGCCCAGCGTCGTCGGCTACGACGCTGGCTACGTAGGGAGGTCGACCGGGGTGGAGGCCTGGTCGAGGGCCTTGCTGACCTTGAGGCGCTCGCCGACGGGAGCGACGGCCAGGTAGTCGGCGATCACGTCGGCGGTGAGTTCCGGCAGCTCCCCGCCGGTCTCATCGGTGACGCGGACCACGCAGCGCCGGGTCAGCAGGTCGTAGAGCCGCACCTGATCACTGCCGGCCTGGGCGGCAACCTCGGCCATCATCGGAGCGGAGGGGGCTGCCAGGTGGATGCGCACGAAGCACGCCTTGACGGCGTCGCGGGCCGCAGCCTCGGCCTCCTGGGCGGCCTCCAGCTCGGCTTCTGCCTGGGCGAGTGGGGACGGCTGGTTCATGCGACGCTTCGGTCCGTCGCCGCTGGTTTCGGTGGCGAGGGCGACGCGTTTGCGTGCCGCCTCGACGTCGAGCTGCGCCTGCCCCCAGGCTTCCCGCAGCGGCTGGTGCTGTTCGTGGTCGACGAGCAGGTCCACGGTCACTGCGGGGCCGGTGGCGGGGTCGGCGATGCGCTTCTGGATGAGATCGAGATAGCTACTCACTGGGGACCTCAGGCGACGATCTTGACGTCAAGCAGCGGCTCGCCAGACACGGCGATTGCCTGCCGGGTGCGCAGCTTCTCGCCCTCCGCGGAGGAGTCAACGGCGACGCGGCTACGGGCGCCGAGGGTGACCGGGTAGATGTCGACGATCTGGTCGGCGGCGAAATCCACGGTCTTGGCATCCAATCCACGGCGGTCGATGATCCAGCCGGTGGTTCCCGGGGCAAGGACGGAGTAGTAGCCGTAGGCGGCGTCGGTGAGGTTCTGCGGGTTGTAGTCGTACTCGACGGCCTCGATCTTGGTGGTGGCGCGGCCCAGACTCTCGGTGGCCTGCTTGTAGCAGTACTTCGTCCTGGTGACGGTGGACTGCTCGGTGCTGGGCTCGAAAGAATAGAGCGCGCAGGACAGGTCTGTGCCGGCCTTGATCTCGGCCAGCTTCGGTGCCGACAAATCGGCGAGCGCCTTGACGAACACGATCTTGCTGTTGCCCGCCGCGTCAATGCCGGGCGGGTCGAAGGGGGAGGTGCTCACTGGTCGGATCCTTTCTCCAGGGCCTTGTAGGCGGGCTCGGCGGGCGAGGGGATGGGGGTATCGCTGGGGGCGTCGCCACCCGCGGGCGGGAGTTCGACGCGGGGCTTCGGGGGCAATGGGCGGCCATTGATGTCGCAGGCCTCCTTCTCGAGGATTTCGAGGCCCCTGTCAGCCTCGGCCTCGGCGCGGTCGACGGTATATTCGTGGCGCGTCACGGCATGCCTGACGCGTACCCAGTCAGCGGCCATCAGATGGCTCCTATCTGCACGTGTGTGCGGTAGCGGATGGTGATGGAGTGGCGGGGGTCGGCGGGGGTCTGGCCGTCGGTCAGCACCGGCCCGGATTCGAGCTCCTTGAGTGGCGAGGCCGTGGGGGAGGGGCGCCTGCCGGCGAGGGCTGCGCGGATTGCGGTGGCGGTGGCGCGACAGCCCTGCACAGTCTTGGCGACCGCCAGCACGTCGATGTCGAGACGTACCCAGTGCGGGCCGACGCCGAGCCGATGCGCCTCAGCGGTTCCGACGCCGGGGCGCGTGATGACGTATGGCGTGGGGGGTTCGCCGGCGGCGCTGGTGTCGTGGACGCGCAGGCCGGCTGCGGTGAGCATGGCGGCGATGGCCTCGGGCACGGTCAGCCTCCTATCGCGTCGATGCCGAGCATGGACAGGGCTTCGATGAGTCCGGGGATGGCGGCGTCGGCGGCGGGGCTCATGTAGGGCTGGGCGGCCATCTTGTAGGTGCCGTATTCGACGTAGGCGCCGTAGTGGGCGGTGGGGCCGACCTCGACGCTGGCTGGCCCGGCCAGCGTCATGCCGATGGATGCGCGCAGGTTCCCGGTGTCGACGGGCGCCTGCGCCTGCGCGATCCTGACGATGTCCAGGCCGGTTTTGCGCACCGCCATATCGGCAAGACGCTTCGCCTTCGCGCCGGCTGCGGCAAGGTCGAAGGCGAGCTTCGCGAGATCGTTCACGGAGTCGGCTTCTCGGTCCGCTCGCCCAAGAATTCGAGGTGGAATCGTCGGGCGGTGGCGAAGCCGTCGCCGCGGTCGACGGATGTGATCTGGTAGCGCTGCCCCACAGTCTCTGCGACGTGGGCTTGGGTGATAGTGAGGATCTGTCCAGGCATGATGCCGGCCACGTCCCACGGCACCGCGGCGACGTAGCGGTCGCGTATCACCATTTCACCACCGCCAGCGACCACGCGGATTGCTGTTTCGTTTGCAGGCTGGATGCGCCCACGCCCGGTGTAGACCATGTCTCCCTCGGCCGGGACCTCTTGGCCGGCCTGGGGGTCGTAGACGGTTTTGCCGGGCTGGTTGATGCGCACCCGGGATGTCATGATCTCGGATTGCATGCGCCTTGCTTCGGCCAGCTCCGAGGGGGTGAGGGGGATGATGCTCATCGGTTCGTAAGTCCGTCCTGCCACCGTCCGATCTCGGCATGGCTGCGGGGGATGTAGCGATCCTGCTCGGGAGGGCCGATCTCGATGCAGCCCAGCTCGCCCCGGACCTGGGCGAGCTGCTGGCCGAGGGGTGAGCGGGCGCGCAGCAGGGCGGCCATGCGGAACAGGTCGGGCGGGGTGCGCTCGAAGCTTGCACCCTCGGATGTGATCCGGGTGAGTTGCGGATCCCCGGCTGCGCGGATGGCGATAGTGGTGACCGCCTCTGCGGCTGCCCAATAGGGGTCGATGGTTTCGACATAGCCAGACTGTCCGGGGGTGCGCCCTTGCAGGTCGGGGGTGCGGGAGGAGTCGAGGGCGCGGACGGTGTCGTCCGGGGCGAGAAGGGAGGCCACATGTGGCCCGATGGCTGCGGTGAGCACCTGCTCTGCTGTGGCGCGATCCATGGCGTGACCTCCCTGCCTCGTCTACTGCTGGCGGTTGCGCCGCTTGAGTTCCGGCTCGGCTTCGGGTTCCGGCTCGGCTTCGGGTTCCTCGGCGGCCCGGACCCCCCAGCCGAGGCTGTGCATGTAGTCCACATACTCGGCGGGGAAGTCCAGGGTGTGTACGCCGTCACTCATTGAGACGCGGGCGGTCATGATCAGGCCTCGACGAGCACGGCGGCCGGGTAGGCGGTGGCGGAGCCGACGCGGGTTGCGGGCTGGGCGACCTGGAAGCCGACACGGAACACGAGGCGCATGACCTTCGCGTCCTGCTGGGCCGCATTGAAGATCACCTTGCCGTCGGCGTCGCTGATGACCATCTGGTCGAACAGGCTGAAGGTGAAGTCCTGACGGATGCCGACCGCGGTCTTCTTCCAGTCCAGGGCGATCAGGTGGGTGGCCTTCGGGCTGGTGGTTTTCCAGCCGCCGTTGAGGACCTCGGTGAGGGTGCGTCCGTACAGGCGGTCCGGCTGGTTCTCGACCAGGGACGGTGTGTAGATGGGATGCCCGTCCTGGCCGCGCAGCGAAACCAGCTGCCAGTTGAAGCCGGGCTCGCACAGGAACCCGGTGGCGGCGTATCCAGCCTTCGCGAGGGCCTTCCCGAGCTGGGCGACGTCGGCGGTCAGGTCCGCAGTGGCGTTAACGGTCTGGGATGCGGCGGTGGCGGCGGGGACGATGGCGGTCGGCCACGACGTGGGCTTGTCGTCGCCCCACAGAGCGGCGAGGTCGAGCTTGCGACCGATCGCCTCGGTGAGCAGCGGCTTGACCTCACTCCAGAGGGGGATGCTGGAGTCGTCGACGAGGGCGTCGGGGATGGGGACGAGGACCGCGAGCTCCTCGGCGGTCATGACGACGTCCTTCCAGGTCGGGACGGAGGTCTGCTTGAGGCCGGTGTCGCCGTTGACCCAGTAGGCGTCCGGCAGTTCCGCGAGCACGGGCTGCTTGTAGGTCTTCGTGGACATGGGGACGCGGCGGGCGTTGGCGAGGATGACGGAGTCGCGGGTCATGTCCTTGATGACGTCCTTGGCGACTTGCTCGGGGACGGGGACGTTCTCGCGCTTCGCGACGGAGTCGAACGTTGGCATGATGATGCTCCTTCGGGGTGGGGGTTACAGGAGGCTGCGCAGCCAGTCGTCTGCGCTGCCGTTGCCGGATGCCGGGCCGTGGGAGCTGGCGTCGCGGCTACCCGCCCCTGCGGGGCGGAACAGATGCGGCTTGGCGGCTTTCAGGGCGGTCAGAGCTTCCGCCGCGCCAGCTGGCTTGCCGTCGTCGCCCACGGTGACCTTGTCGGCGACGAGCATGGCGGCGGTGTCGATGTCGATGCAGCCCGCTCCGTGTGCGGCTTCGCGGATTGCCGCTGACTTGATGGCGGTTGCGAGCTGGTCTCGCAGCTCCGAGGCGGTTTTGTCAGCTGCGGTGGCGCGCTCCAGGGCGGCGTCACGCTCTCCGGTCATCGCCGTTAGTCGGGTCTGCGCCTCTGCGGCGGCGGTCTGGAGGGGTGTGGTGACGGCGTCAAGGTCCTGCTGGGACAGGATTGGGGTGAATGCGGGCGGCTGGGCCGCGTCGGTTGCCGGGCTGCCGTCGGCATCGCTCATGGCGGGCTTCCTTTCGAGTATGATTGGGGCATAGACGGAGCGTGACCCCCCGCCAGCCCTGAAATAACGGGCCGTCAGAACGTGGAGGCCGAGCGCTCCGTCTTTCGCTTCCCCTAAAGCAGGTGGATTTCTTCCAGGGTGCTGCCGTTCTCCGACAGCACCCACAGGGATTTGATGGCCGCGCCCTCGACGCGCTGGTTGTACTTGGCGAGTTGGGTGCGCACCTTGGGCGGTAGCTTGCCGACGCCCAGGTCGATGACGAAGTGCTCTTTGATGACGCCATGGACGCGTGCCCGCAACACGGCCTGTTTAATATGCCCCTTGATGGAGCCGTAGGCAGCGGTCGTCGACTTGAGTTCGCGGGGTTTCGCCTGCCAGGTGAAGTCGTTGCTGGAAGGACGGGGTGCGCCTGCCTGTCTGGCGGGTCTGGGTATCCATTCGATGATCTCGCCGCGGGCCTGCATGCGCTCGGCGAACTCGATCTCCCGCGGCGTCAGGGTCTCGCCGTGGAGGTCGAATGGCAGCGCGTCCTGTCGGCGGCGGAAGTGCGCTCGCTCGAGCGGCGTGAGCGGTCTGTCGGGCGGCGGGGAGAGCCAGCGCCAGCCACCCTCCGGGGGTTGACCGACCTTGCCGGTGTGATAGGCGGTGCGCCATCCGTCGGATGTGCGCGGCTTCGACCATTCACTGAACGGGTATCCGCCGGCCCGCCAAGCCTCGTAGCGTTTCGGGCCGAGGATGTCGCGCTGCGTTTCCTCGGGTTGGCGGTTGAACCAGTCCGGGCCGGACTCGAAGTCGAGTCCCGAGGGTTCGTTGATGTCGAATCCGAGTTCCCGCCAGGTCTTTGTCTTTGGCAGGCGGGTGCAGCGACCTTGGTGATGGTCGAGGGGGCCGGGTTCGTCGATGTCGTGGAGGCTGCCGTGCTGCGCGATACAGGACGGGCAGGTGCGGGAGTCGAGCTTCGCATACCACTGCCAGCCGGCCAGGACGTCGCGGTTGGCCAGCTCGACGGCCCGGGCTGCGGCGCGGTGGGCGTCGAGCATTTCAGTGCGGGCGATGACCAGGGCGCGGGTGATGCCGCCGTTGAAGATTCCCTCGACATCGGCGACCATGCGGCGGGCGGCTTCGCGAGGGTTGAGACCGCCGGAGATTCCGAGCCGCAGGGCCCGGGTCATGGCGGTGACGGCCTCCCGTGACAGGTAGTAGGTGCGCACCGTGATCTGTTGCGTGGCGCGTTCGACGATCGCCTTGAGGGCCTCGGGATCGGGGCGGCGGAAGCCGATGTCGATGCCGTGGGGCAGCTGGGAGGTGATTAGTTCTTCTTGGCTGCTGGCGGCGTTCTCGACCGCCAGTCTCGCGCCCGGGGTAAGGACCTGGTTGGTGGCGCGGGCCGCCTCGAGGATCTGTTCAGCGATGGCTCGACGACTCACCTCGAGGCGCGCGGCCCGGTCGAGGTCACCCACGCTCAGGGCTTTGTTGAGCTCCTTCTTGGCCTCTTGCAGGGCGTGCAGCCAGGCGGCGATCAGGTCATCGGCCTGCCCCTGCAGGAGATGCTCGACGGCCCGTCGAGACCTTGCAAGAGCCTCGAGGGTTTCGCGCGTGTACATGGCTAGTAGACGGCGGGGATATCGCCGGCAGCGAGGGCGCGCCCGGCGGCCTCCGCGGATGTGGCTCGCTGCGTGGCGGCGCGCTCGACGACGTCGTCCAGGTCTGCGATGCCGAGGCCGTCGAGGACGTCGCGCATGGCGAGTCCAAGATCCTGCTTGATCTGGGCGACCTGCCACAGTTCGAGGATGTCGATTTCCTGGGGCGGCGCCCAGGTGATCACCGGATTCTCTATGCCGAGCAGCTGGGCGAGGCCGCGCAGCACGGGGGTGTTGTCGCGTTGATAAGCCCGGACCCGGGCGGCGAGACGGGCAGTGAGGACGCGCAGCGATTCCCCGGAGGGGACGTCGCTGGCGGTGGGGGTGAGGTAGTAGGGCGGGATGCCGACGATGCGGGACGCCTTGAGTGCGTAGGCGTCCTGCACGGCGAGGATCTTGGTGAGGTCGGCGGGGTCGAGCTGCCCGAACGGACCGCCGCCGTCGTGCGTGAAGATCTGCTGCCGGGTGGGGTCGAAGCGGCGCTTCACGCTGCCGGTGATGACCTTGGCCGCGGCCTGCATGTATTCGCCGGCGGCGGCGAGGGGGTTGGTGGCCTCCGGCTTGTAGTTGAGCAGGTATCGCAGGGGGCGGGAGTAGGCCTCCCCTGCGACGACAAGATCCGCCAGGGACTTGTTGAGGGCATTCTGCAGCGGGATGACGTCGTGCAGGATGGATGTACCGTAGCCCCGCTGGTCGACGGCGCCGAGCTTCCACCAGGCGACGGGGGTGGCGCCGAGGTCGTGCGGGATGTAGTCGCCTGCTTCGTCGTCGCTGTGCAGTGCCCATGCTGTGGGGTTGGTGGGAAGTGCGGTGGTGTCGCTGTCTGCGGGTAGTGGCGCCGTCGCGAACCTGGTCACGCCTTCTGTGTCGTAGATGTTGATCCGCCCGCGCAGCTGCCCGTCCACCCACACTTTCGCGGCCCAGTCGAGGATGGCGGGGTTGTCGGGGTGGACGTGGGGGACAATCTCGTCGGCGCGGTGGAAGTGAGGGGTGGGAGCCCCGTCGGGGCCCGGCCACACGAGCACGTAGGCGTCACCGCAGCGCCACGCCTCGGCGTCGACGAGAGAGACGAGACGGGTGAGGCCCTCCGTCAGGGCGGTCGCCTGGGCGTCTTCGCTGCTGCCCCACGTCTCGACATGGAGGCGGTCGGTGAAGGCGCTGATGACACCGGGGCACAGGTTTTCGCGGAGTTCACCGAGCTGCTGCCCGTACTTGCGTTCGAAGTCGGGGGTGGCGAATTTGAGTCGATGCTTGCCGCTGTCGTAGTCGCGGTAGAGGCGGTAGAGGTGGGCGCGCCGCTGCTGGGTTTCGACGATTCCGGGCAGGAGGGGGAGGTAGTCCATTGCGGCCTCCTATCCGATGTCGTAGAACGTGGTGCCGTAGCCGGCCTGTGCGGGGTCGGGGATCAGTGCCCAGGCGGCGGCTTGGGTGAGGGTGTCGACTTGGTCGTCGTGGGCGCCGTTGGGGAAGGCTGCGGCTTCCTCGATCAGGTCGTCGGCCCAGCGGGTTTGCGGCAGCCAGATGTTGCCGGCCTCGGCGAGTGGGGCGATGGCGTCGGCCCTGACCGTCTTGCCTCCTCGGGGGGCGACGGGTAAGATGCCGGGGATTTCCCGTCGAAGGGTGTCGATGGCGGCGTGGCCGTTGGCTGCGGCCTCGATGAGGACGGCGCTGGTCATGGGCCAGCGCTCCCGCATGGCGCGGATCTGGGCGAGCTGGTCGCTGTAGCCCCAGCGACCGCGGGCCTGGTCGAGCAGGTACATGTTGGGGCCGTTGATGCTCCAGGTCTGCCCGACGACCCAGTCGCTGGTTTTGCTGCCGGTGAAGGTGAGATCCCAGGATTGGATGATCTGCCCGAGCGGCGGCGGGTTGGTCCAGCGTTGCCACCATTCACGGCGGAGGACGCCCCCCTCGGCGGGGGAGGGGTGGCCTTGGTAGAGGGCCGCCCATGTGCGGGAGCCTGCGGCGGCTTTGCGGGCTTCCCACTGGGCACGAGTGCGACCGCGGGCGGAGATCATGTATTCGCCCTCGGCGCGACCGAGGGGGTCGGCGGCGGGGTTCTCGCACTGGGCGGGGATGTTGAGGACCTCCCAGCCGGTATCGGAGGCGACGAGGCGGCCTGCCAGGTCGTCTTGATGCCAGCGGGTGAGGATGAGGACGACCTGGGCGCCGGGTGCGAGGCGGGCTGCGAGGGCGTCGGTCCACCAGTCCCAGCAGGTGTCGCGGATGATCTTGGAGTCGGCTTCCGCCCGATCTTTGATGGGGTCGTCGATGACGAGGAAGTCGGCGGGGCGGCCTGTGACGCCGCCACCGCGTCCGATGCTGTAGACGCCTCCGGCATGCCCTTCGATGCTCCATTCGCCGGCGGCGCCGTGGTCGTGGGCGATGGTGAGTCCGAGTTCGGGGTGTGCGGTGATGGCGTTGCGGATGGCGCGGCCGTTGCGATTGGCGAGTCCTTGCCCGTAGCTGCCGGTGATGATGCGCAGGTCGGGGTTGTGCTGCAGGAGCCAGATGGGCAGGTCTCGGCCGACGCGGGTGGACTTGCCTTCCTGGGGCGGCATGGAGATGATGAGCCGCCCGTCGGGGGTGTTGGCGAGTTTGACCAGGGCGCGGTCGATGAGGTCGAGGGCGGGGGTTTGGACGGTGCGGGGGTCGATGGCCTTGCCGAGCTCTCCGGGCGTGGCGTGGTGGTGGCTGGGTTGGCACAGCTCGACAAGCAGCTGCCAGACGGTGCGAGGTGCGCCCATGCTGCCTCCTCGGGGATACGGGAAAACCCCCGCCAGTGACGGGGGTTTTCGGGCGCGCTCATAGGCCGCTAACGGCAATGATAGCAGGTCACGCCCCTTGTCGTAGGCGACTCTGCGCGATGAGGCCACGGATCTGGCCGAGGTCGTACAGGCGCCGCCTCGGACCTTCGGCGACGGGGGCGAGGAGTCCACGTCGCCGGGCCCAGTCGCGCAGAGTGCGCTCCGAGGTGCCGGTGATGGCGGCGGCCTGTCGCAGGGTGACGGCCTGGACGGTGACCTCATGGCCGCAGACGGGGCACTGCCACAGGGGTTGTGTGCCGGGGACGCGGGTGAGGTGGCCGACGTGGCAGATGCCGCAGGGTGCGTCGGCGGGAGAGGGGTCGCGCACGGCCTTCACTGCGCCCCTGACGGCCCGGTGGGTGGCGGTGATGCCGGAGGCCAGCTCGGGCCACTGCGGAAGCCCTGAGGCCCATTCGAGCTGCCCTTGGAGCCATTCCACGACGGTGGGAATGGTTGGTCGTTCGGGGAGCTCGGGGGGCAGCTCGGGGCGTTCATCGAGGGCGGTTGCCTCGAGGTCGCGGCACCAGCCCCATAGGTAGGGCAGGACGCCGACGCCTTCGGGGTCGCAGTGTTCCATGCCGGAGGTCCAGTCGGTGCGGTCGCGGGTGTCGAGGAGGCAGAGGATGCCGAGGTCGACGGGTGGGCGGGATCCAGGGATGGGTCTACCGGCGCCGGTGGCGGGCTGTCGGGTGACGAGCGCGGCGGGGAGGAGTTCGCACAGCTCCGGCAGCTCGACCAGGGCTTGGCGGATGGTGTCGACGTCGGGGTCGGGGGTGGTCACAGGAGTCCTTCCTGACTGAGTGCCGTAGCGAGGGCTTGCGGGACGAGCGCGCGTTGCGTGTCGGTGAGTTGGAGTTGTTCGAGGAGCTGATCGAGGACGCGTTGGAACGCCTGGGCTTGGTCGAGGGTGGGGCGTTCGCGGGCTTGGCGGAGATGTTCGGCGGTGAGGCCGATGCGGAGCATGTCGGCGAGGGAGCGTTGCGCACGGTCGAGGGAGCGTTCGTAGACCTGGAGGATGGCTGCGGCCTCGTCGGTGCCGGTGATGACGTTGACGGTCGTCCATGCCCGGAGCTCCGTGATCTTTTCGCGGGCCAGTTCTTTGAATGCCCAGGTTTCGCCGACAAGGTCGGCGTAGGCGGCGACGGGGTCGGTGATGGGTTCGATCTCGCGCTTGGCGAGCTCGCCTTGGATGCGGGCCTCGAGGGTGCGGCGATTGGCGGCCACGAGGGCTCGGGGGGCGGCGCCGCCGTGCATGCGGCAGCGGGTGCCGCCACGGATCGGGTGCTGTCGGCAGGGTTTGCCGGAGCGGGTTCTGGCGCCGCAGATCGTGGGGGTGGTGTGGGGCTCGGAGTTGCTGGCAGGAGGCATGGGGTTGCTGCTCATCGAGGGTCCTGTTTGATGGTGCGCGGCGGGTCGTAGCGGCGCGGGGCTGCGTGGGTGTCGGCTGGGCGGGGTGGGATGACGGGCGGATGGTTCAGGGATTCGAGGCCGCGTTGGCGGAGGTGGCCGAGAAGCGACCGCCACTCTGCTTGGCTGAGGGTGGCGAAGGAGACGCGCTCAGGGCTGGGGCTGGTCACTGCTGCTCCTGTTCGTCGAGGGACTCAACACCGAGAGAGGCTGCGACGTCGGGACGTAGATGAGTCAACTCTTCGATATCAGTGAGCGCGTTGGTGGCCTGCTGCAAGGTGCCGGGCGGAGTGGAGCGATCCTGCGCCAAAGCGATGAGGTTCGCGAGGCGAAGTTGCTCGGCGATCTCCAGCAGTGCGTGAACGGTGGCGGCGTCGACGTGCCGACCCTCGCGGCGGTTGAAGTGGACGTTGAGCTCGTCCAGCGCTGCTTCGCGGCATGTGGTTGCGGCGGCGAGTGGTCTCGGGCTGGGGTTGTTGATGGCGTTCAGCAGGTTGGCGGCGGCCTGCTCCAGATCGTTGGTCATTGCTGAACTTCCTTTCGGTCAGGGCTGGGTGAGGGGGGCGAGGATTGGGGCGAGCCCGAGGATGGTGATGAGTGCGCGGATGGCGCACCATGCGAGGACGCCGAGGGTGGGGAGACCGGTAATCAGGGCAAAGATCATCCCCAGGCCGAACAGGCATCCCGGCAGGTTGCCGTCGTCGTAGTGCTCGGGCGGCGGAACACCGAGGCGCTTATAGATGGCCGCCCCGATGATGCCGGCGGCGACGATGGTCAGGCTTGCGAGGGTGGCGAGACCGCCGCCGCCAAGGAAGGCCAGCTCCTTGGGGGTCACAGCGTGTCCTCGGCGGCGGTTCCGACCAGGTAGTAGGCGTCGGGTTCGTCTTCGCAGGTGATGCGATCGGGGTCGGCAGTGATGCGGCGGCTGTAGCGAGCGACATAGTCGGGGAGGTCGGTGAGCATTTCTCGGAGTTCTTGAACGGTCATTGCCGCGTCTCCTGTGGTCGGGGATGGGGTAGTTAGCGGTAGCTGTCGGGGTCGATGTTGAGGGTGTTGGCGACGTTGGTGGTGAACTGTCCGGTTTCGGGGCTGAACAGTTGCCGGTGGGCGGTGTCGCGGGCCGCGGTGGGGGTGGCGGAGTTGGTGAGCAGGAGCAGCAGGTTTGTGACGCGCTGCTGTTCGGCTTTCGCGAGTTCCGCGTATGTGTGGGCGGCTGCGAGGTAGCGGGTTGCGTCGTCGCGGGTGGTGCTTGGGGAGAGCGCCAGTTCGATGAGCGGGTGGGCGGCGTAGGCGGAGTCGTCGCGGTTGGTCATGGCGGGGGTTCCTTTCGTGTTCGATTATGGGCGGCGTGGAAGAGTGGCCGGGGGTGCCGGCTACCCATGGGGCGGGTAGTCGGGGATGGTGAAGTTGGTGACGGAGACGACGTTGCCGGGTAGCTGGGTGACGTGGCTGGCCCAGCTGCCGTTGTGGTCGTCGTCGAGGCCGGCCTCAACCCAGACGCGAGCGTCGGAGGGGAGGTCCGCGAGGATGCGGCGGAGTTCTTCGACGGTCACAGCAGCTCCTCGGTGTCGGGGTCTTCGGGCCAGTACTCCTCGTCGGCCCACGGGTCCTCGTGCTCGAGGACGTAGTAGGCGTGGTCGGAGTGGTCGAGGTCGCAGAGGATGTCGATGATGTCGAGGTCGCGTTGCCCGAGCTGGTGGTGCTGGATGCGGATCGTGATCTCGGCGTCCTGGTCGCGGATGCGGGACAGGTGGGCGATGAGTTCGGCGATGGTCACTGCTGGGCCTTCTGTGGGTCGAGGACGTTGGCGATTCGCCGCAGCTCGGCGGCGAGAACGGGACGGTTGGCGGTGCTGCTGTGGGGTGGGTGGTTGATGTCGAGGCGGAGGATGCGACCGTGGCCGGCGATGATGCGGATCGCGATGTGGTGGTCGATGGGGGTGCCGTCGGGCAGGTCGTCGCAGCAGCAGTCGATGATGTCGGTACGCATGGCGGCTGGGGGTCAGTTGGGGTTGCGGGTCTGCTGGCTCGCGCGCGCCGCCTCGTATAGGAACCAGACGGGGTCTTCCAGGATGGCTTCGTAGTGGCTCCCGGCGCCGGGGACGCCAGCGGATTCGGCTTTCTCGGCGTCGGCGAGTTCGTTTTCCAAGTAGCGCGCGGCGATCCTCAGTACAGCTGCGGTGATGTCGCCGCGCTGTTCTGTGAGGATGGCGCACAGGTCGTAGTCGTCGAAGCCGCTGTTTTCGGTGGTCAGGATGGTGATGAGCTCAGGCCAGCCGTTGTCCGCCAGCCAGGATTCGTTGGCTTCTGCCAGCCAGTTGTAGCCCCCGAGGCGGCGGCTGTCGGGCTCGGTTTTGGTGATGAGCCACTTGGTGGCGGCTTCGTAGCCGAACAGTTGCGTGAGGACTGCAAGGGCGGCGTCGCAGTTGGGGGCGTCGGCGATCTGGAAGTGCCCGCCTGGGCATGCGGCGTAGTAGGCGTGGAGTTCGATGTCGCTCATGGTTTCTTCTTTCGGGGCGGGGGTGGGCTGGGGTCTGCGTGGCGTTTTGCGGGCCTTTCAGCGCTCGGGGGTAGCCGAGTACCGGCCCGGCCTTGCTAGGCCGTCCTAGCGGCCACGGCGGGCGTCTCAGGGCATGTTCTCGGCTGGGTGGCGGCTGTGACGTAGCTGGCCTGCTGTTCGAGGGCGGCGGCGAGGCGGTGGAGTTCGGCGGCCATCACGGCGAGTCCGTCGGGGCCGAGGGCGTCGAGGTGGCGGATGCGGAGGGTGACTCCGGCGTCGGTCCAGGTGGCGGTGATCTCGGGGGCGGGGGTCATGGTTTCTCCTCGGGGGCGACGGGGTTGTTGGCCAGCCAGGTGGTGGCCTCGGGGCTGGAGGGGGCGATGCCGGCGCGCACCAGGGCGCGCATCTCGGCCATGCGCTGCGGGGAGGGGCGCCGGATCGTGGCGCGCTCCTGCACGGCCTGCCGGGCTGCTCCGGCGTCACGTGGCGGCCTGGGTGGGGTGGCGGCGTCGGCGTGCTGCCAGTGGGCTCCGGCGGTGGCGATGACGGCGGGGGTGCGCTGGTCGCGGCGTAGCTCGGCGCAGGTCATGGCCGCGTGGGTCATGGCCGCGATGCCGACGGCGGGGTCGATGCGTCGCAGCACGGCCTCGATGCCGGGGCGGTCCCAGTCGGGGCGGACGATGGCGGTCAGGTAGGCGATCGCGCGGATGGCGTCGTCGCGACTCGGCCCGGTCACGAGATGCTCCCGAAATTTTTTCCGGGCATTGCATGAACCCGGCCCCGAAGCGGGCTCGCGCCCGCGTTAGAGACTTTCATGCATGCAGAGACGTAACCAAGGTGATGGGGAGGTGACTCTAGGCAGAGACTGTAGTTAGTAGTTTTCCCTTTTCCCTTTTCCCTTGGCATTGCAAATCTCATGCAAGTGCATCCCGTTGTGTATGCAAGTGCATTGCAAATCTCATGCACTTGCATGGGGCTAGCGGGCGTCACGGGAGGCCTCCTTTTCTGCGCGCCAGCGCTTGCTGGCGGCCTTCTTGCGCTTCTGACTGAGGTCGTCCTGCTCGGCGTTCGTCAAGTTCCAGCGCGCCCACGAGCGCACTCGGTAGCCGTCACCTTCGGACTCCCAAAGACCTGCCGAAACCAGCGCTTTCGCGTCACGTTTCAGCGTTCTTGACTGCGGCTTCAGGTGCGGCAGGGCGGCCGCCGGGATGTATCCATCGGTCCTCTGGCCCTTGATGTAGCCGAGGGCTCGGATGTAGAGCGTCTCGGCGGAGGCCGAGAGCCCGGCGAAGCGCGGATCGAGGTAGTAGTCGTAGGCGACGACCGCATAGATGCGCGGCGTTCTGCGGGCCATCACGGCTCCTCGTCTTCATCCTCATCCGCCGGCTCATCCCCCAGGGCGCAGTCGACGCAGAGGGGGCCGTCGACGGTCTGGCGGTAGCTGTAGGCGTTACGACCACAGCCGACGCATAGCGGGGCGGCGGCGGTGCCGCGCCACGGGCCGACCTGCCGGGACGACTCGATCAGCCGCCCGCCACCGACGTGGCGCTTTGACCCCTGCACAGCTGGCCTGCCGGCCACGAAGAAGCAGATCTCGTTTGTCATCGCGCGCCTGCCTTGCGGCGTGCTTTGCGCGCTTCTTGGTACGCCGCCAAGCAGCGTGGGCATCGCCGCTGTGTGCGGAGCCGGATGTAGTCACTGCCGCATCGCTGGCACTTGTCCCACCCCGTCGGGGTGTTCCCCCGTCGCAGATTCTCTCGGCTAGTTACAGGCTCAAGGTGTGCCGGGTTCACGCAGGCGCGATTGCGGCACAGGTGGTCCAGGACAAGCCCCGCGGGCGGCTCACCTACGAGCAGTATGTAGACCAAGCGATGGGCCTGATGTGTCTTGTCATCAAGGCTCGCCCAGCCGTAGCCGTCGCGGCTGAGTGATGCAGTCCATTGCCAGCAGCCGTGGCCAGCAGGCGCGATGTTGCGTCGGATGTGGCGCGGGAGGGCGGCCGGCGTGTGTGCTGCCTGCCATTCGGTCAGGGGCTTCGGGGCGGTCATCGCGCCCCCTCGGTGTAGAAAACTATCTCATCCATGAGATTCTTTCGTGTTCGATTTTTCGTGCCGGCGGCAGGGGCAGGGCCGCATGATGCGGCCCTGCCTACTGCTTCCGACCTGGATTTCTCCCTTGCAGGGGAGGTTGAGTTCGTGGCGGTGCCCGCACCACGAACAGCGATCGGCGACTGCGGTTGTCACGCTCTCTGCTCCAGGGCGTTCTCGGCCGCGCAGGCCAGGAGGTTGCGGGCCGCGACGAGCCCGGAGATTTTGCCGCGGCAGTAGTTCTCCAGACCGGGGTCGGGGGTTTCGCGCGCCACCTTCTCGGTAACGACAATCTCGTCACCGATCTGGTCGTAGGCCTTCAGCAGGACGCTCGGAGGAGTGGTGCCCCGGCACCCCGCTAGATGCCCGGTCATGCCGTCACCTCCCGCCCTGAGTAGGAGTGGCGGCGTGCAGTCAGGCCATCCTGTAGGGGGCGGCAGCAGCGGGCGTGCCCGTCGGCGATCTCGATGGCCTCGGGCCAGCCGATGAACTCGGCCCGGGTCCCGCATGCCGGGCACGTGACTTCGGCGACCAAGTCGCCGAAGCGGGTGCGCTCTCTCGCGACCCGGACCCGTACGCGTCGGGCGCTCATCGGGTCGCCCCCTCGTCCGTGAGGCCGAGCATGTCGGCCAGGTCGATTGCCCCGCGAGCGTTGAGCAGGGCCCTGGCTTTGGCGCGCTGCTCCGCCGTGACGGTCGGCACCGGGCCGACATCGATCATGTCCCGAGACGTAGCCCCGAGGGGGCTGGAGAAGCGTCGGTTGTGCATGCTCACCGCTCACCGTCCTCGTGGTCGATCCATGCGGCCTCGACGACGTGGCAGGGCCACATTTCGCCGCAGATGTCGCACCAGCGCAGAGTGACGCCGGGCCAGTCGGAGAAGGATCCCGGGGCGTGTCGCGCGTAGAGGTCGTCTTCACTCATGCCTCGATCTCCGCGTCCAGGACTTCGCCGGTGGCGTCGTCGATGTGGGGGATCGTTCCTGCGGCGACGGCCTTGGCGGTGGCCATCGACCCCATCTGCTCGTCGATGCGAAGCGTCGCAGACAGCTCGGATGCGCGCGGCATGAGCTTCAGCACCTGCTTCAGGGCGGTCTTGCGCTCCATCCAGTGTTCAGGGTCGTCGATGCCGGAGGTTCCGACCTTGCCACCGCGCAGCTTCTTGATTTGCTCGGGGGTGAATACGTCCAGGGCGAGCGCCCCTGTGGTCAGCTCCGCAATGGCGTAGTAGGCGACAACAGGGCCACGGTCGCCCGCGGCGGGCCTATGGTGGAGCTTGAGTTCAAGTCCCTTGTCGTAGTCGAATTCGTCGCGCTCGCACACGTATTCGGCGGCGAGGCGCCTCGCCAGGGGGTGCTGCCAGAACAGCTTCACCACACCCTGGTAGCCGATCACGAGCTGGCATTCCCTGCCGTAGGGAATGAGGTAACACTCCCCGGCGATGCCAGGCTCCAGGCCGAGCGCGGAGGCGGTGAGCAGGGCGCCGAAGAAGCTGCCCTGGCTGCACTGCGCCAGCTTCGGGGTGGTGCGGATCTGGGTGGACATGATTCGCGCGATGCGGTCGGCGGACATGTGGGCCGGGAGCGCCTTGCGGATCTCCCCGACCATGCTGTTGAGGGTTGCGATGAGCTGGTCGGGGGCGGCCTTGGCGATCGTGCCGGCTCCGTTTCGGACTGCCGGGGTGTTGGTGGTCATGAGTTTTCCTCCAGGAGGTTGTCGATTGCGTCTGCCAGCGCCGCGGCCTCACCGGCTTGGCGTTGCTTCAGTGCCCAACTGGGCGAGGTGATGGTGATTGCCCGGTCGGCGGGGTAGCCGTCCCAGCGGTTCGCCTGTCGGGCGTGGTTGTAGATGTCGATGGCTTGCTGCATGTCGGCTTCGCCGATGGCCAGGAGGTCGTCGTCGAAGCGGGCCACATAGACCAGGCCGGGACCTTCGAGTTCGACCACGACGTGCCAGAACGGCAGGTCCCCGAGTCCGAGCTGTCGGGCGAGGTGGCGATACCATGCGGCCTGCATGTGATAGCCGAGGTCGTAGGCGTGCCGCCCCCACGCTCGCGGGCCGGGGCGGGAGGTGGTCTTCAAGTCGACGATGCCGTCGGGGCGCAGCCAGTCGACTTGGCCCCGCAGCCACAGGCCTGACGGGTGCCGCCAGAACATGGCCTGTTCGGGCTCGCCGACGCCCAGGAGCTCCGACGCCAGCGAATGAGTTGTCACATGACTGGCCAACTCTGCGACGCGCTCATAGTCGGAGCGCAACAACGGGGTCGCTCCCTGCTCGTGGGCGGCAGCCCGGGCGGCCCGGGCTGCCTTGGTGCGCCAATCCTGAGCGTCAATCGCCACGACGGGGCCGCCTGCACCCAGGACCATTGCGTGCAGGGCGTGGCCGATGTCGAAGGTCGCACGATGCTGGGGGTGGGCCTGCTGCCAGCGGTAGCGGAGCGGGCCACCCTCCGTCAGCAGCACCCGGGCCCGTGTCGGCGACAGGGAACCGTCGGGCACGGGGTCGCCGTGATAGACATCCGGGCGCAGAGAGTAGATGCCCGGTTCCGTGATTGTTGTCATTCCGCGCCCGCCTCCCGCGCCAGGGCCGCAGAGACCTCTCTGATTTCGTCGGCGAGCATCCCGGCCAGCTCGGCCATGGGTGCCCCCTCCATTCGGCGGCCCATGTGGATGGGGCCGTCGTAGTCGTTCCATGGGCCACGGACCCAGCTGGCTGATGCGCCATGCGCGGTCCAGCCGAACCATTCCTGGAATTCCAGCGTGCCGCCAGACGTGATGACGCGTCGGAGTCCGCCGACGCGTGCCGGGAGTGTTCGGAACGGAATTTCGGGGGCGAGATCGATGCGGGCATTGACGATCCTCAAGCCGCGCACGGCCTCCCCTGACAGCAGGGCGGCAAGTTCGTCGGAGGTGAACTCGGTCACGACTCACCCTCCTCGGGTTCGTTGGCACCGAGGAGACCTCGGAGATCCTCGGCGACCTGCCGCCATGCGGCGCGCTTCGCCACGGCGGCGGCCTCACCGATGGCCAGCTGGCTCGGCGACAGCAGGAGCAATCGATGGCCTGGCTGCTTGCTCGGTGGTGTCCCGCGGGCTGTCAGGTCGGCAATGTAGTCGCGGATGTCGTCCCGGAGTGCCCGGTCTTCCGCTACGGCAGCTGCCGCAGCTGCCGCCTCCCGAAGGCCGTGGGCGCAGCCCTCCTGCCAGGCCGCCTGCGTCCCGGCCACGTCGGCCCGCTGCCGGGCCTCTGTGGCGAGACGGGCGATCCGGTCCTGTATGTCACTCACCGTCGACCTCCTTGGCCGCAGCTTGGAGGAATGCCCAGGCTGCGGCGATCACGTCGGCCTCGGTCTGGAAGCCGTTTGCCGTCAGCGGTTCGATGTGGCCCAGGAGGTCGTCCATTGTCGTGTAGACGGCCGCATGGTGCGGATCCTGTTGGGAATCATCTCCGGACAGGCGCGGCCATTCGACGCTGTAGCGGCATCCGTCGCAGTCGATGGTGAAGGTGGCGCTTTCGTCGCTCATGCCGCACCCCCGCGGCGCAGCGCATCCTCGGCGGCCTGCCCGGCGGCGGAGCCGAGGATCGTTGCCGGTATCCCGGTCGCTGCCGACGCGGCGGCAATCGCCGCGGACAGCAGGGGGATCAGATCCGTGGCGGCATTCAGGTCGCGGGCGCGGACCGCGATGTCGCCGCGGGCGTCGAGGCTGGCCACGAAGCGAAGCGACCGGGAGGTGATCCGTTCGCCGCCGGGCAGCAACTCGACGAGCCGGAGGTCCCTGTTGGTGGGAGTCATGCCTGCACCTCCTCGCCGGCGCAGGGGTGGGCGACGGCAGTCGCCAGGGCGAGTTCATCGGTGTGGCCGGTGCCGGCCGCGCCGCAGTGCAGGCAGCGCCAACGCCACCCGAGGCCGATGCGCTCGAGGGCGACATAGAGGCCATGCCGAGGATTCGCCTTCGACTCTGGTCCGGGGCCGAGGGGGTCGGATGTGAGGGCGGCGTGACGCGGCCCCGGGAACGGGATAATCGAGGGTGCGGTTGTCATGATTGGTTCTTTCCGTTGAGCGCGGTGGGGGTGGATGGCGGTGGTCATGACCACCAGCCGAGGAGTGCGCCGCCGACGATGACGGCGACGAGGGCTGCGGTGATCGCGGAGCCGGCGATGATGACGGCCAGGTCGAATAGGTCGTATCCGAGGGGGTCGGACTGAAGCTTCATGCCGCGACCCTCCGGAAGGAGAGCCCGAGAAGGCGGGCGCGATGCTTGATGGCGCTCCTGGTGCGACCCGGGAGCATTGCCATGGCGCTGCGCATGCTGGTGCAGCCGCGCAGTAGCTGGTCTTCATGCTCGACCCAGGGCCCGCTGGGTTGGGTGAGTCCGAGGCGGCGGCGGCGATTATGGATTGCCGCCGCGGTGCGTCCTAGGGCTTCGGCCACCTCTGCGGGGCTGAGTTCGGCATGGTTGCGCACCCAATCGTCTTCCTCGGCAGTCCACCTAGGGCGTCGCGGCGCGAGACCCTTCTTGGGGCTCCCGGGGGTTGTGGCCGTCACGACCGCAGCCGCCGTTCCGTCGACGTGCTGACGCGCCCACCCCTGGGCGGTGCGCAGGCCTTCGCAGGGGTGCTTCGGGTTGCACCAGCGGGGATTGTCGCAGGGTGGGTCGCACTCGACGGCCTCGCCGCAGACACAGCAGCCCACGCAGTGACGGATGGTCGCGGTTTTCAGCATCGCGCCCCCGCCGGGCAGCCACGGATGCAGCTCGATCTCCTTGCCCGCGGGGCTGCGGGCGATTCGCCAGTGCGCGATGCGCGGCGCATTGTGGGTGCTCATGCCGCACCCCCGTCGCCCTCGCCGAGCCGCTTCTTGGCGACGTCGAGCGCACTGCGCCCGGGTTCGATGTCGAAGACCTGGACCAGGGCGTCCAAGGCGTACTCGGTCAGGGAGGTGGTGGCGGGCCCTTCGAGGCCGAGAAGAAGAACGTCGCCCACGATGGGACCGGGGTAGAGGGTGGAGGCGAGCATGTTGAGGCGCTTGCCTCCCAGCCGGCCTTCCTCGTTGACGATCATGGCAACGTTCTCGATGGGAGTGTGGACGAGTTCGACCCACTGGCAGCCGATGAGTTTCGCCATGTCGCGGGTGTTGTCGGGGCGGACCTGAATGTTTCGGACGGGCTGGTCGGCGTCGGCCGGCAGCAGGAGCCCGGTGGCGGGCTGGATCTGGGTCATGATGCGCTCCTGTTCCGGAGGAAGGTTTGGACGGTCGAGGGGCGCCACCGCCACGAGGGGCGGGCGCCGGCGGAGACGTTGATCCCGGGTAGCGGGGAAGGATGGAGTCGGCGGAGCTTCAGGACCTGGCTGGGGGTGACGCCGATCAGCTCGGCGACCTGCTCCTTCGTCAGCAGGTTCTTGTCGTTCACGGCAGTCGCCCTTCTTTGATGGCGATCTTTATCTCGGTGTCGTCGAGCAGGCCAGCCAGGACGATGGCCTGAAGCTGGAGAGCGTGGTCGTAGCAGATCCAGGCCCGTTCAATCTGCTTCCAGCCGTTCTTGCCCGCCTCGATCCAGTCGAGGTAGGTTTCCCGCCCGCATGCGGCGCAGACGATGCCAAAGTCATGCCCGCAGTGCTCCATGTATTCGCGCACCAGGAGATGGGTGCCCTGCACCCACATGCAGTGCCGGCAGTAGATGGCCAGGGTCTTGGGGGGCTCGCTCTGGTCCAGCAGGGTTGTGTGCTCGGGGTACCGGCACTTGGGGCAGGGCTGGGGGGCGGTGATGCCGATCAGGTCGGCGACGTCGATTTTCTTGCTGCTCATATCAATGCCTCCTGGGCGGCTTCCCGCGCCAGGTTGTTGATGCACCTGTCAAGGAGGGTGATGGTGTCGCCGAGGTGGTCGTTCGCCATTGCGACGAGACCCGTGTCGGGGAGGGCGCGGTCCTGTGCCGCGGACAGCAGCACCTGGCAGGATTCGAGGATGTTCGTCAGCCATTCCAGGTCGACGGCCCAGTGGCGGGTGAGGGCGTCGGACACTTCGCCGACGGCCTCCTGGAGGCGTTCCACGGCCTCGTCGTTGTCGATTTCGAGCCGGCGGGGGTCGTGCTCGCCGAGGTCGGTCGCGGGGATCTGGAGGGGATTCATGCCAGCACCTCCTGAAGGCGGGCGGGGGTGAGGAGTTCGTGCAGCTTCTCCAGCCCCTTCGGGGTCACCCTGACCTGTGGGGTGGCGAGCACGGAGACTCCGTCGTCGTCGATGTAGTGGCGGACCTTTTCCGCCAGGAGCCCGGTGTTGAGCTTGTCCTGGTTGGCCGCCCACTTGTCGCGCTGGTTCTTGTGGATCCAGCCCAGATCCTGAAGTTGTTTGTGGAGTTTGCGCGGCCCGGTGGTGATTCCGGTGCTGGAGAGCAGTTTGGCGGCGTCGGTGATGGAGTGGTCGCCGCGTCCGGAGCAGAGCGCGTCCCACGTGTTGGCCTTCGGCAGGGCCTTGGCGAGGTCGGCTTCGAGCTGTTCGACGCGGCGCGCGGTGATCTGCAATGCCTGATGGACGATCTCGTCCTCCGACAGCTGCGGCTGTGGGCGGGTGGCGTAGGTGCCGGTGCGGCGGATCGCGGGGAGGACCTCGGTGTAGACCCATGTCTGGAAGCGCTCGACCTGGGCACGGATTTCGGGGTCCTTCACCCGGGCGGCCTGCCGCTGCCCGAGGGCCCGGTAGAAGCCGGCCTCGGTGACGTAGCCGACTCGCTGCTCTCCGCCAGGGGTACACGCTGTCGTGCACCCCTTTTCGGCTCCCGGGATGCTTTCCAGCAGGCGGGTCGCGTCGCGCATGCCGAGGGCGTGGGCGAGCCCGGGTGCGAGGACGCGGAAGCTGTCGCCGTCGGGGAGGATGGACAGCTCGAACTCGTCCGAGCTGAATGGGGTAATGTTGGACATGGATTGATCCCTTTCTTTGGGTCAGGCCCCGGCGTTCCCGCGCCGGGGCTTTTTCTGTTTGGGTCAGGCGGCGGTTGCCCGGGAAACGAAATCCGCGAACGGCAAATCGAGTACGTCGCACAGGGCCATCACTTCCTCGACTCTCAGGCCGCGGCCTGAGCGGGTGAGGCGGCGGCTCAACGTCGCCAGAGGGATGCCCGCCTGCTCGGCGACGTCCCGCTGACTCTTGCCGGATCGCGCAATCGCATCCCGGATGGCCTCCGCAAGGCTTTCCAGTTGGATGGTTGCTGTATCCATGTGCATCACCATACTATCCAAATGGAACAGGTGCAAGCCGAAAGGATGACGCAGTTCGGGCACTCTGCCAATCCGCCGTGACGTAGAATGATCCGTATGGAGCAGGAAGCAGACGCCCGGGCCGCGGCAGTGGCGGCCACAATCCGGGCCGAGCGTGCAGCGGCGCAGCTCTCGCAGAACGAACTAGCCGGTCGCGCCGGCATCCCTCGACCGACGTACCTCCGATACGAACGCGGGGACCGCAACATCCCCGTCGTCACGGCCATCCAGCTCGCCGAGGCCCTTGGGATGACATTCGGCGAGTTTGCTCGCCGCGTTGAAGACCGCCTGCGTCACCCCGCCCCGGAGCCGCCCTTGTCGATACAGGAGCTCCGGCAGCAACAACTCCGGGCAGACGCCCTGCCTGTCGAGGAAGCGGCGGATGCGCGCCCTAGGGGTGGCCAGGATGACGACTGGGAGCCGCGGTGAGCGATGCCGCGACACGCCGCGCGACTAGGCCGTTTGTCGCGAACCGTCGGCGTGTCGTGACACATGGCCGGCGCCGGGGATATTGTCAGCCGATAGGACGACACGGCAGTCGTTCCAATGATGAGGCTTCAGGAGGAGCGGTGCCTACATCCACTGGACAGCAGGCCCCTGTCGCGCGCAAGAAGAAGCCTCGTTGGCGAATCTGGGCGCACGCCGCCAAGGTCGTTCTGTGGCGGCGTCGCATCAAGCTGGCCAAGGCCCTGGGGATGCTCGCGCTCATCGCGGCGGCTTGTGTTGCGGTGTCCTACTGGTCTGCGACGGCGAGCGGCCCGGGAGTGACCGCCCCAACCAAGGGTCCCATGGAGCAGGTGGCGGCATCCTGCGGCGTCAGCGCAGCCTCCGACGGGCAGTCCATCACGATGCGTACAGCCGGCGCGAAAACCACCGGCGGGAGGAGCATCAAGGATGTGGCATGCGTCTTAGTCGGGCTGAAGGCCCCTCAGCATATCTACAGCCTGATCGACGCGACTCGCGCACTGGACGGCATGCAGAGCGAATCCTGGGGAGATTACGTGGCGCGCTGGACGTATCACCCAGACAACGGACTGACCATGGTGATAGCCCACAAGCCGAAGTGAATCCTAGTAGGAAGCCACCAGGGCTGGCGATGACGACTGGGAGCCGTGCTGAGCGACCCCGGATCTCGGTGAGGGTGACGGGGACTATCCTTCTGGCATCCAATCGGTTCGAATTCCCGAAGGGGGAGCCATGCGTCGCATCGTTGCGTCGTCCGTTTTCTTGCCATGGCGGCAGGCCTTTCGGCCAATAGCGGGGAAATGTTCCCGGGATTCATCCAGCGAGCGGAATAATGGCAACAAAATGAAGGGGGAGGGATTGTGGCGAGGACGCTGCTGATCGATGACTGGACATATCACACCGCCCGGGTCCATAAAAAGAACCGTCAGGACTACCAGCCGAGCAATGTCCTGGGAATTGACGTGCTGGATTTCGTGGAGAAGGCCCTTCCGGTCAGGGCGTCGTTCGACAAGAAGGAGAAGCAACGGTGGGTGCGTGTGGATGACGTGCGCAGGGCGGGAAGGCGGAGTCTGCTGGTGAAGGCCACGGCGGGGGCCTATGGCGAGTCCGGGGAGGTTGTGGACCGCCGCGACTCCTCCGTGGCGTTCACACTGGAGCCGGATCATGCGACCACGGCCGCCACTCGGATGCTGGTCCTGGTGCCCGATGTCGGCCTGCACGCCTTCGCGTTCATCGAGCGCTCCACCGGGCGGGGATCTGCCGGCCTGGACCTGGTGGGGCAGCTGAAGCAGGCCTGGCTGGAGAAGGGTACGGGGGCGACCTGGAAGCAGACGTGGATGCAGGACGCCGACCCCTGGCTCGAGTCCGGCGATCTCAAGGTGATTCAGGTCAAGAGGTATCGCGGCCCTTCCGGGACGACCTCTCCCGACGTGGAGAATCTCGGTGCATTCGAATACGCAATGCGCGCCCAGAGGGGAAAGTCCTTCAAGAAGAAGGTTCTCGAAGAGGTTCTCAAGGATGCGAGAAAAGCAAACGAGCTGATAGGCATCGACCATGAGGATGGCGACCGGTTATTTCTAGAAGTCGCTCTGGATGGGCGTGTTGCGAAATTTGCCATCGGGGATGGAAAACTTCCCAGGGTGCAGGCGGTGCTAGATGATCAACTGGATGACAATGATTTCATAAAGTGCTGCATTGAGAATGCTCAGAGGGTGTGCGATCAGGTAGGATTGACCTATCAGCCCGAATGGGTTTCGCGACTTCAGGAGTGAGGTAAATCATGGCCGGTTTCTTTTCCGACTACTGGCTGGCCCTGGCGGACGGGCGCAATGCATGGAAGATCGTCGCGGGGCATGTTGTTTTACCAGTCGCCCTAGGTGCCGTCGCCTTGTTGGCCGATTTCCCAGTGGCGAAGTCGCAGGTGATCAGCGTCGTCTCGATCCTGGCGGGCCTCCTGTTCTCCATGCTGGTTCTACTCATCGATCTCCGGGGACGTGTGCGACGCGGGGAGGACAAGCGCGCCGCCCCAGGGGACCGCGACTGCCTCAACCTTGATTACGCCTACTACGCCACCAGCTACGCGATCGCCATCGGCTTCCTTGCCGCAGGACTCCTGCTCGTGCAGGAACAGGTTTGGGATCCGCTTCCCGTGTGGGCGCGGGCAATCTCCAACTGGGTGATCTGCGCGCTCGTGATCAACTTCGCGCTGGCCGTGATGCATTGCCTGCGTCGGCTGCGCCGCTGCTACGAGGTCTTCGGGAAAGGCAATCGCTGACCCTCGTAAATTGTCGCCCCCGGCCGGCACAATCCCTTGCATGGCTTACGACCCGTGGGGGGAGGTCCCGGCCGGATGGTCGGTGGACCTGGCGGCGATGCCGGTGCGCGGAATGTGCCGGTGGTCGAGGAAGGCGATCCTGCTCGACATCAGGCTGAGCGGGGTCGAGGAGCGTTGCACGCTCATGCACGAGATCGTGCACGCCGAGCGCGGCCCGTTCCCACGCTGGGCGACCGCACGCGAGGAGGCCGCCGTCAATGCGGAGGCGGCCCGTCGCCTGATCCCGCTCGACGCCCTGGGCGAGGCTCTCGCGTGGTCGCTGCACCCCGCAGTTGCTGCGGAGGAGCTCGACGTCGACCCGCCGATGCTGGAGGCTTTGCTGCGGGATCTGACGGAGGCCGAGGTCGAGGCACTCCGTCGCCGCCTCGGACATCACCTCGAGAGCCCCTGAATCCGCCTCAAGGTGGTGGAACTGTCGGTGCCCGGTGGCATGCTGTCCCTCGAGGAGAGGGGAGTGCGGTGGGGCACGTCAGGGACAGATGGATGAGCCGGAACCCGGAGACGGGGCGGAAGGTGCGCAACGAACGCTGGGGCAGAGGTCTGCGCTGGCAGGCCCGCACGATCCGCCCCGACGGCAGCGCCGCCACGAAGGCCTTCCCCACCCGGGAAGCCGCGGAGCTGTGGCTTGCTCGAGCCACCGCGGAGCCGCAGCTGGTCGCGCCGCGAATCGCCTTCAACGCCTACGCCGACCAATGGCTAGAGGGGCAGCTGCACTACCGACCTTCGACGACTGCCGCCACCGGGACGCGACTCGAATCCGTGATCAAACCCGCCCTGCAAGGGGTGCTGCTCGCTGACCTGACCCGCGGTCGCCTGCAATCGATGGTGGCGGAGTGGTCCCGCCGGCTGGCCCCGGCGACGGTGCGGGTCGCATGGTCGCACGTGACCAGCATCCTGCGACAGGCCCGCCTGGACGGACTGCTCACCGGCAATCCCGCGGAGGGGGTGCGGCTGCCCGCGAAGCCGCACAATCCGATCCACCCACTCGGCGACGACCAGGTCCGGGCCCTGGCCGCTGCCGTGCCGGCATGCCTGCGCGCCATGGTGCTGACCGGGGCCGCCTCCGGGCTGCGCCCCGCGGAGCTGGCGGGCCTGACCTGGGATCGCGTCTCCGCCACTGCGCTGCGCGTGGATCGGCAGCTCACGTCAACGGCTGCAACGAAACCGCCCGAGTGGGGGCCGCCGAAGTCTCGGGCCGGCGTGCGTACCGTCGGCGTCGGGGAAGGACTCGTGGAGCTGCTGCGGCAGCACCGGGAGGAGAACGGGGAGGGCCCGGGAGGGTTGCTTTTCACCGCGCCGCGCGGGGGGTTGCTGACCCGTCAGCGACGGTCGGAGACGTGGCGGAGGTATCGGAACGTCATCGGTGGCGGCAGGGGGCAGGGATGGCATGCGCTGCGGCACTATCATGCGTCCCGGCTGATCGCGGCAGGACTGTCACCGGTGGCGGTCGCGGCGCGCCTGGGGCATGCTGATGCCACAGAGACGCTGCAGACATATGGGCATCTGTGGGCCACGGACGAGGCCAGGATGGAGGCTGCCGCGGTGGCCACCTTGGCGGCTCTCACGGCACCTGAGGCCCCGCCAGGCCCCGAGATTCGCGATGAACCTCAGCCTGACTAGGTGTTTAGCTGACTTGTCGTCGGTCTCCGGCTTACAGGCCGGCTCGTCCCCGAAATGCCGGACGATGGGGCACACCAGGCTTGCAGGGCCACTTTCTTCGCCCCGCCGCCGTGGCGGGTGGCCTGTTTTCGAGGGGCGTGAACACCTTGGTTTCGCCGGGATGCGTGCACTAGCGTTACTGGAAGCTGTGTGACCGTCGCCCTGGGCGCTGGCCTTGGAGAGAACATGACCCTGTTGCCACCCATACCCCCCAGCCAGCCTTCCGGATCGTTTGGATTCGATGCGGGAGATTACAGGAGGGAGCGCGGGAACCCCGGCAGATGGGATGCCGGCAGGGTTCATCGAGCGCTGGTGGGCGCTGCCCAGGTCTGTGCCGGGATTCTGCTGACTCTCATGGGAATCAGCGCGGGCAAGGTGCAGAGCGAATACGGCACCAGGACGCCCTCCTTGCTCAAGGACGCCCCGCCTCTCCTCCTGATCGCGACCGGGATTCTGCTGGGACTGGCGGGAGTGGCTCAGCTCGTGCACACCTTCCGGAGAGGCCCGGACGACTGACCCGGGTGGTCAGCTGCGGGGAACCGTGATGATCTCGGCCCCGGTCTCGGTCACCACCAGGGTCTGCTCGAACTGGGCGCAGCGGGAGCCGTCGAGGGTGACGACGGTCCAGTCGTCCTTCCAGACCTCGGATTCGGGGGAACCCAGGGTCAGCATCGGTTCGATGGTGAAGGTCATCCCGGGACGGATCCTGGTGGAATAGCGCGGCTCGTCGTAGTGGAGGATCACCAGTCCCGAGTGGAAGGCGGTGTGGACGCCGTGCCCGGTGTACTCGCGCACCACGCCGTAACCGAATCGTTTCGCGTAGGACTCGATGACGCGTCCTATCACCGATGTGGATCGTCCCGGTTTGACCGCTTTGATGGCGCGGTTCATGGCTTCTTGGGTGCGTTGTGTGAGAAGCCGCGATTCCTCGTCCACGTCGCCGCAGAGGAAAGTGTGACAGTTGTCGCCGTGAACCCCGTTCTTGTAGGCGGTCACGTCGATTTTCACGATGTCGCCGTCCTCGAGGGGACGCAGATCGGGGATGCCGTGGCAGATCACCTCGTTCACCGATGTGCAGCAGGATTTCGGGAAGCCCCGATAGCCGAGGGTGGACGGGTAGGCGCCGTGATCCAGGATGTAGGTGTGGACTATGCGATCCAGTTCATCGGTGGTGACCCCGGGTCGCACTGCCCTGCCCGCCTCGTGCATCGCCTCGCAGGCGATGGCCCCGGCCTCCCGCATCGCCTCGATGATCTCCGGGGGCTGGACATCATCGCCCTCGTAGCGCTTCGGGGCCCGCTTCCCGACGTACGGTGGGCGGGCGATCGCTGCCGGAACCTCTAGGCGGGGGGTGATCTGATGGGGGGTTACTCGACTCACGCGGTCACAGTATAGTGACCTGACCGTGGAACCCAGCTTCCCGTGAGCGAATGGTCAGGAGGGCAGCCTCATGTCCTTGAATGCATTCCAGATCGCGTCATAATCTTCTGGATGGTGTTCCAACGTGTAGTCCGTCACATCAATCAATGCCATATGCATGACTCCGTCGCGCAGGCATGTGAACACCGAGATCTGCTCGGCATTTATGTTGGGGAGGCCTTGTATGGAAAATTTGGCGGTCAGCCATACTGCATTGATTTCGGGCCTGTATTGGATGTCGATGATTTCAGCGGGAGAGGTGTTGTACTCAGGGTTCTTTCCTGCTATGCAACCGACGACGCGCTGTGCTGAAGGAAGCACATCTTGGAACCCGTCGCTCTCGCTCAAAGTTCCGACCGTTGCTACGGCGAATATATCGTCGCCGTTTGACGCGAATCCAGAGTAGTCTCTCGCGGTCGTATTTGCTTGATGAATAAACGCCTCGCTCAGGTTCTTTTGGGGATTGACTTTGAGCCCGGTGATCTCTGGAATGCTGAGGCCAGCGCCGGATGTGATACGCCCATCAGATCCGAGATTTCCAGCGGAGTCCTCAGCCGTCGCAGTCTTGGGGCAGTCGGGGATGACGGCTATGAAGCCACCTGCCCGAAGACCCAAAGGATTCTGGGCGCTGATCAGATCCTTCTCGATCTCATCCGATCCGCGGGGGCGTCCATCTCCCAGCGCTGTTGAGGGGGTGGAGGGGGCGGGGGAAGTTGAGTCAGCCACCGGCGAGGGGGCCGGGTCATTCGGTGCTGCATTCCCGGCTGCCGATGAAGTTGCCTGCCCAGTGGCTGGAGACGTTGGTTCCGGGGCGGAACTGTTCTGGTTGACGTTCGTCGACAACCACCAACCGCTTCCGACCAGCAGACAGAGCACTAACACCAGGACGCCCCATAACACCGCGTTGTTCTGCCTCCTGTGCGGCGATGGGACTATGACGGGACGCTCCGCGGCGTCCTCCTCCGCCTTGACCTGCTCCGTCCACTCGGTGCCGTTCCAGAAGCGTTCTTGGGAATCGTCCTGTGGGTCTGGGTACCAACCTGGTTCTGACATGGTCATCATCCTATGAGTTGGGGCAGTCACCACCCCGGGACGGCGAGGTGTGTTTACGAGTTCAGGCTGAGCTCGGCCAGCGCGGCGTTGACAGCCGCCAAGGTCGCGGAGTCATCCTGGGGAACGAGGGAGAGGACCACCTGCTTGCGCGACTTCTCCGGATAAAGCGCCACGGCAAGCGTGTCGCCCGCGCCACCCTCGACCGGGATGTGAACCTGGAGCACGACGGTGCCGTCATCCCGGTTCTCCGTGATCCGAGTCACCTCGGCGGCGGGTTTGTTGTTGTAAAACGTCGGGCTGGCTATCACACATTGAACGACCCGTACGGCGCTGCTCGTGGCGCTGTCGAAGCCATCCTCCTTCTTGAGGACGCCGACGGTGACGACGGCCTGTCCGTCGCGACCCGGATAGGTCTTCGTCATCGAATTCGACTGGTGGATGAAACCGTAGCTGACCGGTGATGGGGAGAAGCCCTGTATCGCCGGATAGCTGAGGCCCCCTGGTGACATGATGCGCCCCTCGGTCAGCTCCCCTTGGGCATCGTTGGCAGTTGCCGGACAATTGCTCTCCCCGCGCAACACATCGCCCACCTTGATTCCCACGCTGGAACTTCCCGAGGCGTCGGGGGCCGTCGGGGCGCCGGGGGAGCCCCCCGACGCCGTGTTCTGTGATGCGGGAGAGCTGGGCTGGCTCGTGGACTGTGGCCTGTTCACCAGCAGCAACAAACCGCCCCCGATGAGCAGGGTGATGACCATGCCCACTGCCATCCACAACACGATGTGCCGGGAGTTTCTGGGCGACGAGGACACGGTGGCCGACTGAAGCTGGCCCTGCGGGTAACCGGACGTCTGCGGTTGCGTCGGGTAACCCGACTGGGGCTCGGGCGGCGTGGCTGCTGAAGTTGCTGGCACGGTTGGCGGGTTCTGCACGTGCACGGTCCAGCGGACGCCGTCCCAGTAGCGTTTGCGGTGCGGATTCTGCGGATCTGGATACCAACCGGGGGGAGCAGCCATGGGGTCCATGGTAGAGGGCGCGTTGGATGCTGCCGGGCAAACCCGTGAAAGATGTTTCGCCGCCTGACTCTTTCAGGAACGGCTCAGGGAATCCAGGCTCCTCCCGACCAGCTCTTTTCGAGAAGAATCGCCGATGGGTGCCTGGGTGTGGAACAGCGTGACGGTGTCGGCGGCTCCTTGGTCCAGGATGACCACCACCACCTCGTCGCCGAGCACTTCGTAGTAGCCGGGTTCATTCCAGAAGTTGGCCCGGATCAGCCATCCCTCCACGCCGTCCGCGGTGCGGAAGGACTTGTCCTCCAGGACCTCGACCCGATCCAGGTGGCGGTAATAGTAGGAGGTCGACAGGCAGCTGGTGAGTTGCTTGGCAGCGGTTCTGGTGTCCGCGCTGTAGTCCTTCTTCGACAACTGCCCGATTGCGGTCACAGCCACCCAGGAACCTGTCACCGGGTCGTCCTGTCCGGAACGCTCCGAGGTGAAGTCAATGAACTGTCCTCCGTTCTCCCGCCAGCCGGGAACCCCCTGGTACTTCACACCTCCGGAGGAGAACCAGCCGTTCCGGGATGTGTTCGGGCTGGTCCCCCGAACTATGGGGCATGCGGTGGGGCGTCCCTGACCGTCGGTCGGCTGGGGAGACGTTGGAGTCTCTGACGGCGCGGTCTCGTCCCATTGGCGACCGGATGGGCGGGCCGAGTTCGTGTCCGTGGGGGCGCTCCAGGGGTTGTTCTTCCAGGGTTGCCAGAGGACGACGGAAACCACGATCAGGACCACGAGAATCCCTGCTCCGAGAGCCCACGCGCTGCTGCGGAGCAGGGTGCGTTCATCGGTTTTCGCCGCGGCGGTGTCCTCCCAGCTTTCCCCGTTCCAGTAACGGGGGGTCTCGGAACCGTCGGGATCGGGGTACCATCCGGGCGTCGCCATGAAACCCATTATGGGGCTCCGGTTGAGTACGTTCATTCGGGGTTTCCGGCAGGGCGTGGCGCCTGAGGAGGGGAAGGCTGCGGCACACTAGTGCCATGGACAGGCAGACAGAGTTCGTGCTGCGCTCGATGGAGGAACGAGGCATCCGTTTCGTGCGCCTCTGGTTCACCGATGTGCTGGGATCGCTGAAGTCGGTGGCCATCGCGCCCGCCGAGGTCGAGGGGGCCATAGCAGAGGGAGTTGGTTTTGACGGCTCGGCCATCGAGGGGTTCGCCCGAGTCTACGAATCGGACATGGTCGTTCGTCCGGATCCGTCGACCTTCCAGGTGCTGCCCTGGCGGCAGACGGATCGTGGCACTGCCCGGATGCTGTGCGACATCCAGTTGCCCGATGGGTCCCCGAGCTTCGCCGATCCCCGGCACGTGCTGAAACGCGCCCTGAAGAAGGCGGCTGACCTGGGGTTCACCTTCTACATCCATCCGGAGATCGAGTTCTTCCTGCTCGGCCAGCTCAATCCACCGGTTCCCCTCGACGACGGCGGCTACTTCGATCACACCACCCTCGGCGACGGAACCGATTTCAGGCGCGACGCCATCACGATGTTGGAGCAGATGGGCATCTCCGTGGAGTTCAGCCATCATGAGGGGTCACCGGGACAGCACGAGATCGATCTTCGCTACGCGGATGCCCTGACCATGGCGGACAACATCATGACCTTCCGGGTTGTGATCCGGGAGGTGGCCGTCTCCCAGGGCATTCGCGCGACGTTCATGCCGAAACCTTTCTCAGAGCATGCAGGGTCCGGCATGCACACCCACATGTCGCTGTTCGAGGGGGACACCAACATCTTCCATGACGGCGCCGACGAGTACCGGTTGTCGAAGACCGCCAGGCAGTTCGTCGCAGGCCTGTTGCGGCACGCCCCGGAAATCACTGCGGTGACAAATCAATGGGTCAACTCCTACAAACGCCTGATGGGTGGTTCCGAAGCTCCCACCTGCGTCTGCTGGGGGCGGGCCAACCGATCTGCACTGATCCGGATTCCCCAATTCTCGCCGGGCAAGGCCAGCTCGGCTCGTATCGAGTACCGTGCTCCGGATCCGGCCTGCAACCCTTACCTGGCCTTCGCCCTCATGCTGAACGCCGGTATCGCAGGTATCGAGAACGAGTACCCGCTGCCGGAGGAAACCGAGGACGCCGTGTGGCGGTTGACCGAGAAGGAACGCCGGTCGCTGGGGGTGAGTTCCCTACCACGCAGCCTTGACGAGGCATTGCGGCTGATGGAGGGCTCAGAGTTGGTGGCGGAGACGCTGGGGGAGCACGTTTTCGACTACTTCATGCGGAACAAACGTGCGGAATTTGAATCCTACCGGAGGCAGGTCACCCCGTGGGAGGTGGAGAGGCACATCAAGGTGCTGTGATCGGGAATATCGCGGCCACTCGCTCCGCCTGGGAGCCGGAGATCTTCACCTCGGCCTCTGCCCAGCAGAGCCGCCCCGTCGCCAGGCCCAGGAGGGTTGAAGGTTCCATCTCCACCACGTTCGGAGGTGTTCCCCGGGTGTGTTTCGGGCCATCCCCGAAACCAACCTGGACTGCGGCCCAGGGTGGAACCCGAACCTCGATCGAGGCTCCTGGATGAAGTTCGCCCAGCCTCGCGCAGAAAGCACGACAGCAGGCCGCCATCAAGGTGCGTCCCAGAGCCAGGCCATGTCTGCCCGCGGAATCTGCTGCCCTCAACAACACCCCTGTCAGATCTGGGGTGCGTCGATTCAATTCGCCGTCAAGGGACAGGTCCAGGGCGGTGGCTTCGGTGGGGTCAACCGCAGCCAGGCACTCGCGGAGATCCCGCAACTCTGCGATGGTCTTCTCGTCGGCGCTGAACATGCGGTAATCCTAGACAGGATCTTTGTGGTGAGGGCCGTTAGGGTGGAAATGTGAACAGGGTCAATACCACGGTGGGGGAGTTCGCGAGACGTGGCTTCGAACATCCCGGGAATGCTGCGAGGACGTGGCAGGACTGGCGCGCCCGGCTGGAATCCGAACCCCCGGTGCCCCTTCACGCGTTCAGTCGGGCCGCTGACAGGGACCAGGCCCTGGAATGCATGGTCGGTATCGGTGAGCGGGAACCCGCTGTGCTCGCGCGAATCGCGGTCACCCCGGAGTGGCTGGACCGGGTGCTGCTCGTGCTCGGAGGATCCTCCGTGCTCGCGCGTTTTCTGGTTAAGAATCCCGGGGAGCTCGAAGCACTCGCAACCGCTCGCGGGCCGCGGAGAGACGGCTGGAAGAAATACATCCGGTCGCGGGCCACGGACGAATCCGGCCAGGTCGACGCGGATCTGCTCCGCCGGGCGAATCATGCCGCCTTGGTGCAGGTCGCGTCCAGGGATCTGGCCAGCGAGGATCCTCTGTCACTGGTGGATGACATCGCGGCTGAACTGAGTCACGTCACGGATGCAGTTCTTGAATGTGCTCTTGAATGTGCGCGGGCCGAGGTGCCCGGATCCTCCTCGGTGCGGATAGCGGTGGTCGCTATGGGAAAGGCCGGGGCCGAGGAACTCAACTACATCTCGGACGTCGACGTGATCTACGTCGCGGAACCCACCGATGGCGGTGATCACGACGAGGCCATGAGGGTGGGGACGAAAGTGTGCGCTGCCATGGCCCGGATCTGTTCGGCACACACATCTGAGGGCACCATCTGGCCGATTGACGCCGCCCTGCGTCCCGAGGGCAACGCCGGTCCCTTGGTGCGCAGCCTCGCTTCCTGCGCCGTCTACTACGGCAAGTGGGCGAAGAACTGGGAGTTCCAGGCCCTTCTGAAGGCGCGCCCCGCAGCGGGGGACCGGGAGTTGGGGCAGGCATTCTGCGACATGGTGTCCCCGTTGGTGTGGGAGGCGGCGCAGCGCCCGGGATTCCTGCCGGACGTGCGAGCCATGAGGAACCGGGTCATCTCCCTGATCCCTGCCAAGGAGGCCGATCGGGAAATCAAACTCGGTGTCGGGGGGCTGAGGGACACCGAGTTCACCGTGCAACTCCTGCAGCTCGTCCACGGTCGGGGGGACGAACGGGTGCGTGCCCGTGGCACCTTCGATGCGCTGCGTGCTTTGGTCGCCTTCGGTTACATCGGGCGCGATGACGGTGCTGACATGGCCCGGGCCTACCGGTTCCAGAGAGTTCTGGAACACCGGGTTCAGCTCCGTAGAATGCGTCGCACCCACCTTGTGCCGGATGACGAACCGGGGTGGACCCATCTCGCCCGTGCCATCGGGAAAACCCCCGATGAGGTCAAGGACATGTGGCGCGCCAGCACCCGCGCGGTGGAGAAACTCCAGCAACGCATCTTTTTCTCCCCCTTGCTCGACGCAGTCTCCGCCATTCCCACGGCAGAACTGCGGCTCTCCACGGATGCGGCCCAGGAGCGCCTGCGAGTACTCGGTTTCGAGGATGCCCGGTCGGCCTTGGGGCACATCCAGGCACTTACGAACGGTTCCACGAGGGCGGTTGAGATCCAGCGGCAACTCATGCCCGCCATGCTGGGTTGGTTCGCCGAGGGGCCGAACCCCGATTACGGCCTGCTTGCCTTCAGACAACTTTCCGAAGCGTTGGGCACTAGCTCCTGGTATCTGCGGGCGCTGCGTGACGAGGGATGGATGGCTCAGCGGCTGGCCCACATCGCATCCTCCAGCCGTTACGTGGTCAATCTGCTGATGCGGGCTCCCGAGATGGTGCAGATGCTTGCCCACAGCGAGAATCTGGAGCTCCGGCCACGCGATTTGCTCTCCAGGTCCATGAGCCGGGACATCGAGCGGGCCTCGGACAGGGCCGCAGCGGTGGCGTCGGTCCGGGCGCTGCGCCGGTCCGAACTGTGCCGGATAGCGTTGGCCGACGTGCTGGGAGCTGCGGACGTCACCACGGTGGGTCTGGCACTCAGCGACCTGGCGGGAGCCACGCTGGACGCAGCGCTGGAACTTGCCCGACGAGAGGTGGAGGCGCCACCCGTCGGGGTGATCGGCATGGGCCGCTGGAGCGGCTGCGAACTCGGCTACGCCTCCGACACGGACGCGATGTTTGTCATTCCCGACGGTTCCGGGCCCGAGGAGCAGGCGGCAGCGACCCGGCTCGTCCGCCTGGCCTGCGATCTCGTCGGAAAACCCGGACCCGAGCCGGCGATGGTGGTGGACGCCGGTCTGCGTCCCGAGGGGAAGGGCGGGCCGCTCGTACGAACCGTGTCTTCCTACCTCACCTACTACGCGAAGTGGTCCTCCGTCTGGGAGGCGCAGGCACTGCTGCGGGCCCGTCCCGCGGCCGGCGAGCAGGAACTGGCATCCGCAGTGCTCGGGGAACTGGGAGGGCTGCGGTACCCGGACGGGGGTCTCACCACCGCGCAGGTGGCGGAGATCCGCCGGTTGAAGTCGCGGATGGAAAACGAACGCATTCCCCGGGGCATGGACAAGGAGCGTCACCTCAAGCTCGGATCAGGCGGGCTGTCGGATGTGGAGTGGGCCGTGCAGCTGCTCCAGCTGCAGCACGCCGGCACCCGGTCCGCGTTGCGCACGCCCTCCACACTCCAGGCCATTGACGCGGCGGAGGGACTCGAGCTGCTGACCGCCGAACAGGCCGCCGACCTGAGAGAGGGATGGCTGCACGTCAGCCGGGTTCGCAACGCCATCATGCTGGTGCGTGGCCGGCCCGGCGATGCCCTGCCCGTCGACTACCGGGAGCAGTCGGCCGTCGCCGAACTGGCCGGATACGGCCCGGGTCAGCGCTCCAGGCTCGTCGACGACACGATCCGGGTCATGCGACGCGCGTCCAAGGTGGTCAACCGGGTGTTCTGGGACGAGATGCCCGAGGAGTGAGCTCGCGGCCCCGTCCGGGATGGGATAAGGTGTTGCCGACGCATCCGGGGTCGGTGAAAGTCCGAACCGGCGGTGACAGTCCGCGACCCTCGCGGCCCGGTTTGAACGGGTCAACAGGTTGATCCGGTGGAACTCCGGGACCGACAGTGAAAGTCTGGATGGGAGGAGCGCGTCGACGGTCCACACCGGCAGGGGTGTGGACGCTGTGCGTGCACCCCGGGCCGAGGAAGGACCGGGGTTTTCTTGACCGAGCAGCAAACGCGACGTGGCCGGCTCGTCGCCCGGGCCGGGCTGTGGTCCGCCTATCCCGCCCGCACCCGGCCGGTTTCACTCGTAGCGCGTGTCCTGCCCCCACTCGTGGCCGTGCTGGTGGCGCTGCTCACCTGGTGGCTGCTCACCCGGGTCACCCCTGCGGTATTGCTCCCGGACCCGGTGGCCGTGGTCTCTCGTGCCGCCCGCTGGGTGGGTTCCGGAATCGCATGGCGCTACGTCGAACCAACCCTGGTGGCGGCGCTTCTCGGGTCCTCCCTGTCCATTGCCGTCGCCCTGCCGCTGGGATTCACGATCGCCCACTCACGGCTGCTCGCGGCCGTCGCCGAACCCTTCATAGCCTTTTCCCAGACGGTTCCGCTCGTGGCCGTCGCACCGCTGCTGGTGCTGTGGATCGGGTACGGAACCATTCCCGTCGCAGTCCTCTGCTCGGTGATCGCGTTCTTCCCCATGGTCACCACCACCGTCGTGGGATTGCGTGGCCTGGACATGCGCGTGATCGAGACCGCTTGGCTCGACGGGGCGGGAGCTTGGCGGCGCCTCGTCCACGTCGAGGCTCCGATGGCCGCTCCTGCCGTCCTGGCCGGGGTGCGTGGGGGAGTGGTGCTGTCCATGACCGGCGCGATCGTCGGTGAATTCGTCATGGGCGGACAGGGGCTCGGAGTCCTGCTCACCCAGTCCCAGCAGGCAGTGGACACCGTCGGGGTTTTCACTGTCCTGGCCCTACTGGCGATCATCGCAGCCGTTCTCGTGTCCCTGATGGGCCTCGTCGAACGCGTCGCCAACCGAAACCTGCAAGGAGAACACCTATGAAACCGAACCGTCGCTCTTTCCTCCTCGGTGTCGCCGCCCTCGGCGGGACGACCCTGGCCGCCTGTGGCGGGCAGGCGGGGCAACAGAACACCACCACGAACGGGACGACCATCACCGTGGGGCTCACCTACATTCCGAACATCCAGTTCAGCCCCTTCTACGTAGCCGAATCCGAGGGACTCTTCAAGGACGCCGGAATCAGCCTGACTCTCAGGCACCACGGAACCCAGGAGGGCCTGTTCACCGCACTGGCGGCGGGAGAAGAACAGGTGGTGTTCGCATCCAGCGACGAAGCCGTGGTCTCGGCTGCAGGGGGAATGCCTGAGCTGCGTACCTTTGCCACCTGCTACCGGCAGTACCCGGGGGTGATCCTCGGCTCCGGTGACATCGCGGATCTTTCCGGTCTCGCCGGGAAAACCCTGGGGGTGCAGGGGCGGTACGGAGCAGGTTGGTACACAACCCTCGTCGCGCTGGACCGCGCAGGTCTCGGAGAGGACCAGGTGGGCATCACCGAGATCGGGTGGACACAGGTAGCAGCACTGACCACCGGCAAGACGGATGCCGTCGTGGGGTTCAGCAACAATGAGGCCGTTCAGTTGAAGGCCGCGGGGTTCCCCTACAACCAGCTTGACGTGGTCGACAAGGACAAACCGAACCTGGTCGGTCCCGGGCTGGTCACCCGGGAGGGTGTCCTTCCCGTCGAACAGCTCAAACTGATCGCGCAGGCCGTTCTCGAGGCGGAGAACCGGATCCTGAACAACCCCGAACTGGCGCTCAGGGCCACCGAGGCGCAGGTCCCCGCCCTCGCGGAGGAAGCCCAGCGGAAACAGGCGGAAGCGGTCCTCGAGGCCACCAGCAAATTCTGGTTGGGGACGGACGGAAAGGCCTCGGTGAAGGTCGAGCGGGATGATTTCACCCGGATGGGGGAGTTCCTCGCCCGAGTCGGGATCATCGAGGCCGCCCCCGAGAACACGGTCCTGGAAGTGGGTTGAGGGGCTCCCGGGAGAAGGAACGACGAAATCAGCCGGATCGGTGCCGCACACGAGTCGCCGTGAAACCTGGTTTCACGGCGACTCGTGTGCGAGGTCCGTGGGGTTTCGCGGTACCGGGACGGCTCCGCTGACGTGGCCCCTCAGACGCCGAGCAGCTCGCGCAGCTCCGGGTGGGCCAGGCCGGCGACGCCCGCCCGCGCCTCGGCGGCGTTCACGCAGGCCCTGGCGGCCTCCGCCATGGCGCGGCAGGTGGCCAGCTCGTGCAGGCCGAGGGCGAACCGGACCAAGGGCATCCGTCCTGGTGACATGGAGAGCGAGGAGATTCCCAGGCCGGTCAGCACCAGGGCCATCAGCGGGTCACCCGCCGACTCGCCGCAGACCCCCACGGGACGCTCGTTGATCCGGCCGCCCTCGCAGGCCGCCGCCACCAGGTCGATCACCGCGGGCTGGAACGGGTCCAGGAGGTCCGCGAGTTCCCCGACCATCCGGTCAGCGGCCATGGTGTACTGCGACAGGTCATTGGTGCCGATGCTCGCGAAATCACAGGCGGCGAGGAGGTGGCGGGAACGCAGCGCGGCGGACGGCACCTCGATCATGATGCCCGCCACGGGCAGCCCCGCTCCGTGAGCGGCCTCCGCGAAGGCCCGTGCCTGATCCGCCGTGGCGATCATGGGGGCCATCACCTTCACGCTCGCCCCGGTGCGGCGCTGCGCCTCCGCCAGGGCGGCGAGCTGGTCCCTCAACAGGTCGGGGCGTTCCTCCATCAGGCGGTAGCCCCGGCGGCCCAACGCAGGGTTGGGTTCCGGCCCCAGATCCGCGAACGCGAGTGGTTTGTCGGCCCCGGCATCGAGGGTGCGTACCGTGACGGGGCGGGTCCCGAAGGGCGCCAGTACCGCCTCGTACAGGTCCGCCTGCTCCGCCACGCCGGGCGCGTTCTGGGCGTCCAGGAACACGAACTCGGTGCGGAACAGCCCCACCCCTTCGGCGGCCGTGAGCGCGGCGGCCCGGGCGTCGTTGACGTCGCCTATGTTGGCCAGCAGCGCCACCGGGTGCCCGTCGGAGGTGCTGCCCGGCGAGGTCAGTTCGTTGAGCTGCGCCAGGCGTTCGCTCCGGGCCCGCAGTTTCGTCTTCACGGTCTCGTCGGGATCCAGCACCACGGCCCCGGACTCGCCGTCGAGGGCCACGGTGGTTCCGTCGGGGATCTCGAGTGCCCCGGCCACCTGGACGGCGGCAGGTAGGCCGCGCTGCGCCGCGAGGATCGCGGTGTGACTCGTCCTGCCTCCCCCGGAGGTGATGATGCCCAGCACCAGTTCCGGGGAAAGCAGGGCGGTTTCCGCGGGAGCCAGGTCCTCGGCCACCACGATGCTCGGTTCCGTGAGCTCGGGAACCCCCGGAACCGGGCGGCCCAGGAGAACGGCCTCCGCCCGCATCCCGACATCGCGCAGGTCAGCGACCCGCTCGGCGAAATATCCGCCGAGGGCCTCGAACTGCTCCGCATAGCCGGCGACCGCGGCCTGCAGCGCATGAGCGGGGCCGGTGTGGCCGTCGAGGTTCTGTTCGACGGCCTCGATCAGTCCAGGGTCGCGGGCGATCATGGCGGCGGCGGCAACCATCTCCGCGGCGTCCCCTTCCAGTTTTGCCGCCTTGGCGTCGAGATCATCCGCGACGACGGACAGGCTATCCGCAACCCTTGTCAGGTCCTGTTGCGGATCCGCCGAGCAGGGTTCGGTCGCGGGCAGGGGCTGGGGCGGCCGGACGACGGCCACCGGGCCGATGGCGCTGCCGGGGGAGACTCCGATTCCGGTCAGGGTGCGCATGGTGCTGGTCATCCCTTCGCGTCGTGATCGACGGCGAGGAAGGCCACGAGCTCGTCGAGGAAGGCGTCGCCGTTCTCCGCGTCGCAGGAGAGCTCGACCTCTTCCCCGCACTTGACGCCCAGGGACATCACCGCCAGCATCGATGCCGCGTTGACGGGTTTCCCGCCGGGACGGGCGATGGTCACGGGCAACCCGGAGCGGGTGACCTTCTGGACGAACAGGCTCGCCGGGCGGGCGTGAAGGCCGACGGAGGAGGCGATGATTGCGGTACGGGTGGTCATGGGTTTTTCCTTGTCTGTGTTCGGGTTGCCCGTACTCAGCCGGTGAGCACGGTGTTCAGGTCTGGTTCGGGAGTGCTCGTGACCGCCACGGCCGCGATGTCCTCGGGGCCCGGCACTGCGCTGCCGGGCAGGGCCACCGCGGCCGCCCCCCACGCGACTCCCCGGCTCAAAACGGTTGCCGGGTCGCCCCCCGCGGTGAGGGCGCTGAGAACCCCGGCCAGCAGGCAGTCGCCGGCACCCACCGTGGAACGCGGTTCGGTGACGGTGGCCCTGGCGTGGTGGATGACATCGGAGTCCACCCACAGGGCACCGTCGGCGCCCAGGCTCACCACGACCACTCCGATTCCGCCCGCTATCAGTTCGCGGGCGGAATCGACCACGGCCCGCAGGGTGGGAAGTTCTCGGCCGGTCAGTTCGGAAAGCTCCTCCCGGTTTGGTTTGATCAGCCAGGGTTTGGCCGCAACGGCGGCGGCCAGCGGGGCTCCCGACGTGTCGACGGCGACCCTGCCGGGGTGCCGGGCGATCATCCCCGCGAGGAACGCCTCGTCCGTGCCCGGCGGCAGGCTGCCGCACAGAACCACGGGGCCGGTTGCCCCGCCCACGGCTTTCCCAAGCCGTTCCACCTCGTCGGGGGACAACTCGGGCCCGGGTTCGTTCACCTTGGTGGTGCCCCCCGTGGGATCGACGATGGCTATGTTCGTCCGCGTGGTCCCCGCGATGGGGACGGCGTCGAAGGGAACCCCGGCGTTCTGTAGCAGGCGGGCCAGCAGTTCACCGTCCGGGCCGCCCAACGGCAGCACGGCACGGGCGGGATGGCCGTTGCGAATCAGGGCGTGGGCCACGTTCACCCCCTTGCCCCCCGGGTCGATGCGGCTGCTGACGGCTCGGTTCACCTCGCCCGGCAGCAGGTTTTCCACAAGCACGGTGCGGTCGATGCTCGGGTTCGGTGTCAGGGTAACGATCATGCGCGGGCCACCTCCATGCCTGCGTTGTCGAATGCCTCGGTGGTTTCGTCGTCGAGGCGGGAATCGGTGATGAGGAGCGAGACCTCCTCGACGTCGGCGAAGCGCTGGAAATGGCTCAGACCGGCCTTGCTGGCGTCCGCCAGCACGATTCGGCGCCGGGAGGCCGCGACCATGGCCCGCTTCGCATCGGCCTCCGCCAGGTCCGGGGTGGTCATGCCCCGGTCCAGGCTGAAACCGTTGGTGCCCAGAAAAGCGACGTCTATGCACGTCCCGCTCAGAGCCCGTTCCACCCAGGACCCCACCGCGGCCCCGGTGCGGGTTCTGACCTGCCCCCCCAGCAGGTGCAACTGGAGATCGGGGTGGTCCGAGAGCACGGCCGCTATGGCCACCGAGTTGGTCACCACCGCCAACCCCAGGTCGTTTGTCAGCAGCCGGGCCAGCGCCAGGGTGGTGGTGCCGGAATCCAGCAGGATGGTGCCCTGGCCGGGCAGCTCCGCCAACGCCCGTTCGGCGATGCGTTGCTTCTCACCCGCCCCGACCCCGAGGCGCTGCAGGATGCTTGGCTCGCGGTCGGTCTGGGCCACGGGCAGGGCCCCGCCGTGGACGCGCCTCACCAGCCCCCGCTGTTCGAGAACGGTGAGATCACGCCTCACGGTTTCGGGAGTGACGCCGAGCCGCTCCGAGATCTCCGTGACGTCCACGCGCCCCTGGGCATGGGCTGCGTCGACGATGGCCTCCTGCCTTTCGGCGGCGTAACGGATCCGGGAGGTCGGGGAGGTGGCGTTCATCAGATCTCCTGTCAGGGTTCCACGGTGACCTTGATGGCCTCACCGCGCTCGACGATCCCGAATGCGTCCATCACGTCACGGAGCCTGATGCGGCGGGTGATGAGGTCGGCCACGGGCACCTCACCACTGGCAATGTAATCCAAGGCCCGGCGGTTGTGCTCAGGCGCCGAACCGTTGGCGCCGTGAATGTGCAGCTGCCGGTAGTGGACGAGGTTGGAGTCCAGCGTGATGGTCGGGTTCGTCTTGGGAAGCCCGCCGAAGAAACTGATCCTCCCGTTGCGGGCCGCCATCGAGACCGCCTGCTCCTGGGTGATGTTCGCGGGGGTGGCGGTGATGACCACGTCCGCGCCCCGACCGTCGGTGAGTTTCAGGATCTCCTCGACGATGTTCACCTCGGAGGCGTTGATCACGACATCCGGCTGCACCGCGTCGGCCGACATCTTCAACCGTTCGGAATTGATGTCGACCAGGATGACGCGCCCGGCCCGGTGGACTCCGCGGGCGATGCGCACGTGCAGGCAGCCGATGGGGCCGGCACCGAAGATCACCACGTCGTCGCCCGGTTCGATTCTGAGCTGCTCCTGGGCATTGATGGCGCAGGCGAAGGGCTCGGCCGCGGAGGCCTCTGCGAAACCGACCCCGTCGGGGATGCGGTTCATGCCGTCGACCGCCAACACCTCGCGGGGAACGATCATGTACTCGGCGAAACCCCCGTCGTACTGGTAGCCCACGGAGGTCTGGTTCTGGCAGACGGCCATCCAACCCTTCCGGCACTCGTGGCACTTCCCGCAGGGAACTGCGGCTATGACCTGGACCCGGTCGCCGGGTTTCCAGTCGCCGGCGACCCCAGAACCGACCTCCACCACCTCGCCCGCGATCTCGTGCCCGATGATGCGGGGCGGGGTCAGGTTCTGGTGCCCGTTCTTGCGGATCTTCACGTCGGTTCCACAGGTCGAGCAGTTCTTCACCCGGATCTTCACCTCATCGGTTCCGCAGGTGGGTTCCGGCACGTCCTCCAGGCGCAGGTCCTCGGGGGCGTAGAAACGCAGGGCGAGCATTCAGTTCTCCTTTCCGAAGGCGCCGAGCAGGCGCAGGACGTCGTCAGGGTCGGTGGTGGTGCGCAGCTGGGCGGCGGCGTCGGGATCCATCAGCACCTCGGCGAGTTCGCCGAGGATCTCGACGTGTTCCTCACCGCGGCTCGCGATCGGGATGCAGACGAACACCCGTTCGCCGTCCCAGTCCACCCCACCCGGGAATTGCAGGAAGCCGAGGCAGGTGCGCTGGATGTGCTCCCGTGATTCGTTGGTGCCGTGGGGGATCGCGACCCCCTCCCCGAGGTAGGTGGGCACCTGGTGTTCGCGTTCGAACATGGCATCGGCGTAAGGCTGGGTCACGGCGCCGACGGCGACAAGCAGGGAACCGCACTGCGTGATGGCATCGGTTTTGTCGGTGGCGGTCAATCCGAGGCGGATGGTTTCGCGGGACAGGACTTCAGACAAGGTTCTCTCCTGATTTGATGGCGTTCTCGACGCGGGCGAAGGCCGGGTCGCCGAGGAACTGTTCGAAGGTGATGATGACGGCGTTGGGGGCGATGTTGCGGGCCCGATCGGCCAGGCCCGACTGGCACATGATCAATTCGGTATCCGGGCTGACCTCGTTGACGGGGGAGTAGGACACCTCGACACCGTGGGGTGCCAGGCGTTTCTTCATGGAACTGGCCACCATGACGCTGGAGCCCATCCCTGCGTCACAGGCGATGACCAGCTTTTTCACGTCGCGGCCGTTGAGCACGCGGGTGCCGGTGGCCGGGGCCCCGGTTTCCTCGGCAGGGGATTTTGTGGCATCGGACGGGATTCGGGGTTCGGCCGCATGCTCTGGCGCGGATTCCCCGGCATCGGCCGAGGTCCCGGGCGCCTCGGCCTTCCTGCCCCGCCCGAAACCGAGCAGCAGGGAAGCGACCAGGAAACTGACCACCGTGGCGGCGATCACCGCGGACAGCACCGCAACGTATCCGCCGCGGGGCGTGACCGCCAGGTAGGCGATGATGCTGCCGGGAGAGGCCGGGCCGACGAGACCGGCGCCCGCGATGCTGCCGACGAGCAGCCCGCTCACACCACCCGCGATCGAGGCGACGATGAGAACCGGCTTGGCGAGAACGTAGGGGAAGTAGATCTCGTGGATGCCACCGAAGAAGTGGATGATGACGGCGCCGGGAGCGGTGCTGCGCAACGCTTTCTGGCCGAAGAACCACACCGCCAGCAGGACTCCCAGGCCGGGTCCAGGGTTCGATTCCACCATGAACAGGATGGACTGTCCCACTTCCTGCGCCTGCGCCGCACCCAGCGGGGACAGGACACCGTGGTTGATGGCGTTGTTCAGGAACAGCACTTTCGCGGGTTCCACGACGATGGAGGCCAGCGGCAGCAGGCCGTTGTCCACCAGGATCTGGATCCCCTGACCGAGCAGGTTGACCAGGAAACCGACGACGGGACCGATCCCGAGGCGGGCCAGAATGGCCATGATCATGCCGATGATGCCGAGGGAGAAGTTGTCCACGAGCATCTCGAACCCGCTCGCCACCCGGCCGTGGACCGCCCGGTCGAACTGCTTGAGGACCCAAGCGGCGAGCGGCCCCATGACCATGGCGCCCAGGAACATGGGGGTGTCGCTGCCGACGATCACGCCCATCGTCGCCAAGGCCCCGATGACCGCGCCGCGTTGCCCGTGGACCATCCGGCCGCCCGTGTAGCCGATGAGGATGGGAAGCAGGTAGGTGATGATCGGGGTCACCATGGTGGCCAAGGTCTCGTTGGGTGCCCACCCCTTCGGTATGAAGAGGGCGGTGAGCAGACCCCAGGCTATGAATGCACCGATGTTGGGCATGATCATCCCCGCCAGGTGGCCTCCGAAGCGCTGGATGCGGGCACGGAAGCCACTGCCTTCGAGGTTCTTGTTGACACGCGCATCCGGTAGGGACATGCGAATCACCCTTTCTGACTCCGATGTCTGAATGTGTGGCTTCGAGTGGGTTTCAAAGCCGATATCGGAAGAATACGGGCAGAAACGGGCAGATTCTGTGAAGGGGCTGGTCAGGGCCGGTTCCTGAGCACCCGGGACGGCCACCACACCATGGGGCCGATGTCCTGGATCAGGGCGGGGACCAGCAGGGTACGCACGACGAAGGTGTCCAGCAGCACCCCGAAGGAGACGATGAAAGCGATCTGCAACAGGAACAGGATCGGGAGGACGGCCAGAGCGGCGAAGGTCGCCGCCAGCACCAGGCCGGCCGAGGTGATGACCCCGCCCGTGACCGCCAGCCCACGCAACATGCCCTCGCGTGTTCCGTGCTCCAGTGCCTCCTCACGCACCCGGGTCATGAGGAAGATGTTGTAGTCGATACCCAGGGCCACCAGGAAGACGAACCCGTACAGCGGTACCGACG